>Ga0126342_10006313_pt1:7500-20982 | contig 20982 bp, 28 predicted proteins | sample Cyp1metagenome_FD_92528 | JGI IMG/M metagenome (GOLD analysis project Ga0126342, IMG submission 92528) | Coral microbial communities from Lord Howe Island, Old Settlement Bay, Australia - Cyphastrea 1 metagenome | ecosystem: Host-associated > Invertebrates > Cnidaria > Coral ...
AACCACGCATGCTTTTGATGTTTATTCAGTTTACTATATGGCATTGGACATGCAAATAGCTGGTGAAGAAAGTCTGTAACCCGGGCTCCTGCCGAACTGCTGCAAAAGACCACCAAAGCAGTTGGGAAAATGGAATCGATCCCTGGGGAAAAACACAAACGTGCAGCCAAGTCATTGCTTTCCAAGAAAACCTGTTGTCTAATCATACTCACAGATTTTCGAAGTTGGAAGCCACTCCTGAATCTTCTTCGGGCGGATCTGAGGTTTGTCTTCCTGCAGCTGAAACTGCTGAGCTGTCCAAAAGTCAAACGCACAACGAACCACAATCTTCCACGTTTAATATATTAATCTCAATGTATCTTTAAATATATGCATATATGTACACCATTGGAAATATAATATGCATATATATATATATACAGAGTTATGTGCATATGTGCACCCAGTGATGAGTGATGCTTCCATATCTAATATAATCCACGTTTACTTTTGATGGCTCTGGAATTCATCAAATTTGCCCCACTTGGCATGGCTTGCCTCTGAAGAAGCTTCGAGCGAAAGATTTGAAAGATTGCTGTGAAAGATTGCTGTCTTATGTCCGAAATTGAAGAGTTTCTCTCGAAACATGTTTCGAGAATTTCCACAGCACCTGTGCACAACACAAGCTTTGGATTATGTCCAAGAATGTCCCCAGCACGAAGGAGTTATGTCAACGAACTATCTGGAACCAGCGAACAAGTGGCCCAAAAGCCTTTCCATAATATAGTTTCATCATCCCAACATGATCAATCCGCTTTCAAAAAGAAAACTATAGAAAACATGTTTCGGTCGAATCACCCCCAACATTCACAGAGAAAGAACCCTACCTATGATATAGGCGTTCCGTTCGCCAAAATGGGGGTTCATGCCTGTATTTTCAAGAGAAAGAGTGTTTTACGGTTTTGGGGTTGCCACACAGGTGTTTCTTGCAATTGGCACCCACCCTCGAATGAGGAATGCCGCCACATTGTTTGATCCGGGTCTTGCCCAAAAGTCATGAACATTGCAGAAGATGTTCACCTCTTTGTCATTCTCTTTGTTTCATTTTGTTTCCCATATTACACAGCACAGGACCACCAAGACATGTCACTGCGCGCATTACTCTACCCAACTGTCTCAAAAGCTAACTAATCTAACTAGGACCCATATAGCTCCCAAATTCACCTCCCAAATTCACCATGTGTTCATTTTTCATATAAAAACAGAGAGAGAAAGAGAGTGTGAGAGGAGAGAGAGAGAGAGGAGAGAGAGAGAGAGAGGACAAAAAACGTGTTCTACCATGTGATTGCACTCGTAGCTCCTTTGACTCCCCATTTGTTCGTTGCTCCGAACCGCTCCTTCCTACTTGAGCATCCCAGTGTGGTGAATAACCAATAAATTTCACAAAAACAACCCATATGAATTAACTGGGGTATGCTTCATACCCTCCGGTCATCAGCTCCATGGCTGGAAAATCTGGACCAGCAATACTTCGATGATTTTCCCTACGGAAACCTCCATTTTCAGATGTTCTCATGAGTTTCCCATCTTTTCCTACAAGTTTCGCATGATTTTCCTCCAATTTTCCTCAATTTTCCAAATGTTTCCCCTAATTTTCGCACCTGCAACGCACCCGCCGCAGTTTCCCGGGGCCTCAATCAGCTCCAGCCGCTGCGGCACGTACTGCGGCCGCGGCGGCACCCACAGCTCGGGCGACTCGGCGCTGGCCCAGCGGAGCAGCTGCGCCGCGGGCAGGGCCTCCTCAGTGTAGTTGAAGTCGTAGTACCTGGGGAAGTCATGAAGCACCCAAAGTTGGTCTATCATGGCATATGACAGATATATACCAACATGATATGTACACACATATAATATATATATATATAGAAATAGATTAGATAGTGATAGTGATATTGCTGTTAATATTTATATATATAATGATATAATGATATATAATGATGTAACTATGTGAATAGTATCTATATATATATACATGTGTGTGTGTGACTATGTGTGTGTGTGTGTAAAATGGATATAATGATATATATATATATATAATGATGTAACTATATGAATAGTATATCTATATATATGTGTGTGTGTGACTATGTGTGTGTGTGTGTAAAATGGATGCCACCAAAGACTTGGCATACATCGAAACCCATAATGGCATATATTCGATATGTAAGTGGGTGTATAATGGGATAGTTGGAGAATGCGATGATGGGACCATGATCTCCCCTAGTGATGGGTGTTATCTCCGAATCCTCCATTGGAACCCATCGACATCCATCAACATCCATCAACATCCATACCAAGGCCATCCTTCATCTGATATTCATCTTTTCAGCTTAGTTGCTTCTCATGTTTCTGTTCCGGGCCCTCCACCAAGTTATTTGTGACCAACGCCACGTTCATGTTCTGTGGATGAATCGCTTCCATGAGCTTCTGGGTCATCGAGACATTTACCGTGTCGATCAGGACACCCCCTGGCGAAGTGCCCCCTTCGAGAGATCCCAGACGTGTGTCCTTTTTATAGATGATGCTCCTGGAAAAAAAATGATGTGATTTCCCATGATTTCCCTTTGCCATGTTGGACCAAAGCTTTAGCTAGGGAATTAAATGGAATTACATAAGATACAGTAAGAAAGCTAATGATGTGTGACTCTTCAAAGAGCCCACAGGATCGAAACTGCAAATGCCAAGCACTCTCACCTTCCAGCTCATCATGGCTCCTAGAGAACATGCATAGACGAAAACACATGAAATAGGTAGCTGGTAGGTCTGGTAGGTATGTACCCCCATCAAATTGGCCTTTTCATCCAACCCTCTGCACCCATCCCCAAAGTCCCCACCTGTCAGCACGTCGCGAAACTGCACCTTGGGCAGAGACCCGGCCAGCGACGTCACAAAGCCCGAGTCCGAGCCCGAACGATCCTCGCGCGGAGCAGCGCCCGCCACCGAAGACCTACTTAGATGTTGCCAGAATTAGTTTGAAAGGTTAAATGGGGTATTTCCAAGTTGCATCCCAGTTATCAAATGTTAACATTGGGGTTATAACATGTATAATATCATGCGACGCCATGTGTCGGAGATTTACCCTCCCAAAAATGGCCCTGAAGATCGAGGAGAGCAACTGGCCAATCCGGAGCCCACATCCTGGTAATCGAACATCACTTGGTTCAAGGATTTCATGGTCCTGAGCGCAGCCGCTGATACCCTCTGGTATTTCAAGATAATTATGGAAAAACCATGAAAAAACACCCGTTTCAATAGGCAAATCATGAAACTAAACAGGCCATTTTCCGCAGCTATGTGACAAATGACCAGAAGGTATCGTTTAAAAAAGGGGACACATCGTGCTGCAAGAGTGGGACTGTTGCGGTTGAAATATGTTGAAATTTGCCAAGCGTCTGAATCAAAGCTTTGTCGACCCCGTTCTTTTTGATGGTATTGAAGTACCTTCGAATCAACCATGAGCCCGGGAGCCGAAGACAAAATAGACATGGTCTACAGTATTTAACCTCTTCCTCTTATAATCAATCTGCCATATCACAGAATTACTCATCCCAGAAAGAGGAGAACAAATATAAAATCTCCTCATGTAATCCCTATATATCCCTATCTCCCAGCCACATCAGCCACCTTACCTTCCAGGCGCACGCGAAGGTGTGCTCAATGATGCGATCCGATTCCTCCGCACCTTTCGGGGTCAAGGAGAAGATCAGGGTCAGCACGCTTCCCGCCTGCCATCGAGGCTGGTTGAGCCGGCTGGGCTCCCCAGGGTGGAAAAGCTATGAAATTATAAAATGTAAAGTCACCAAGTAGACATAGAAATGCAAAAAAAAGCCGTTTAATCGAACTTAACAGAATTCCCATGGTCTGCTTCATCTCAATTCTATCCCCATATCTTTGATGGTGAACATGGTGAACCACCCAAAAAAGGACATCCGAATCATATCGAAACCAGGACACAGGTGTGGTTTCCAGCATGGTGGAGTAGTGCAGCGCCAAGTCTTCACGCTTCAGCAGCGCCTTCAAACTACCTCGAGGAAAGCTGAAGTGCCAGGCGTGCTGTGGGATATGTGCGCCAAAAATTGAAGCTCAATCAGCGAAAGTTGTGGTTCAAGCAGCATAAACATGGAGTTGTTACAAACAAACGTGGAATTGAAACAAAAAAGACTGGAGATTCCTGTTTGCTGGTTTGCTGATACACTGTATATAGAGGGTTCGGTTTGGTACCTCCGACATCCTCCGACCAACTACTTGTGAGAAAGTGGGTGCCCCTCTACCAGACAACTAGGGTGCACGATCCGAGATCAAAATTCATGGGCCAAGCTCACTTGGATCATGTTCAGGAAATATCAGGCGATATTTCAAGTCAAATGTCAAACAAATACAACTATAAATAGATGTTATTGTGCCAAATTGCCGCTGGTGTAATCATTCAATGGTCTTGAAAACTTTGACCATGCAATGGTCCATTTGTTTGAGGTCAAGTTCAATCATGTCGATTTTAAAATGCCTAATGAAACAAACATCTTACAACTGGAGGGTTTTCGCCAATCGGATATCCCCACCCTTAAATCGCGGCACATCTCCAACCCTCAGCCCGCACACCTGGGCCGTAATGACTGAGCGCATAGTTGATGTAAGCCTCTGGCATGGTCTTATACCTCGCAACGCAGCAAAGTTGGCCAATTTCTGCGGCAAAAACGATGCATGATTTTGAGATTAATATAGAAATTTCAGCCATTGCCACCTCACTTCACCACTTGGCAGGGCGAGAATCAGTTATGATTATGTATCCCAATTTTTCTGGTGGCTGAGTGGCTTCAAGTGTCTCAAGATTCCGTCCCGGAAGCCAAGAAGCCCCAACTACTTTGTGTTTTAGGGTTGGGAAATTCCGTGATTCACCGGCGAAAAGAAATTCACATATAGTATTCAATTTTAAGTTGAACTATGTTGAACTTTGAACTTATCTGAATGAAGGCCGCTTGCTTCCGATGAAAACCGCCAAATTGTCATGGCATTTCACATAGTTATCCAAATTCAAGTACCTTATGATGCTAATTTCTTCAGGAACATGAACGTCCCTAAAAAATCCTCAAAACGCTGCCGACTGCTTTCACCAAGCGTCTGGCCCTGCAAGGACATCATGGGGAACGTCAGCCAGAGTTGGGGTGAGCCATCAGTGTGCACCTTGAACTTCCTTCCCAAATTGTCCAGCTCATGGCTAAACCTCAGTGCCCATCCTGACACCAGACATGGTCCAATGGTCCCCCGCATCAAAAACTTCGATTTGCTGTAGGGGACCATCAGAAAATCTCTCCTCAGTCGATTTCCAAAAAGATGGGTTCACCCTTTTTTGCGCGTAGAAACAACATCAAATATTGGCAACCCTTTAGCACCTCCAGGTCCCAAAATCGCCACCTTCCCTGCCACGGCACATGGGGATGTCATCGTAGTAGGGCCGCGCCTCGCAGCCCTTGGACGACAACGATCCGAAGCTTCGTTCCGCAGCCGCCAGCTGCTGCTCGATGGAAGCATTGCGCATGATCCTTGGCGAAAAAGTTGATCGTATCTTGAACATAAATGAACATATATATATATATATATATAATTATATAGAGAGAGAGAGACAATGTTTTTTGCGTGCAAATTATTGTTGTTTCAATTATCAATAGATAGGTAGGTAGGTAGGTAGGTAGATGATGGTACATGGACGTACCATGTTTCAGGTACACTCGGCCGCATCCAGAGCCGGCGCGGCATCTTGGGCCAAGGTGCACCAAGTGCATGCGGGACGAACAGTAGTTCTCCTGGAAGGACATGGGATGGGTGGATGGGTCCGAGGCTGGCTGCCTATCATAGAGGTTAAACATGGTTAAACGGTTAAACCATGCTGAACCGACTTCAACTATCTTCATTTCAAGTTATGATACGCGTAGAAAAATGGTCATAACATTCTTACTAGTATAGATGCAAGTCAATTTATAGCATGCTTCTACTATGCTATAGTCAGTAGGTGCTTTTTAAATGCTATGAGGAACCAGCTCTTCAGCCTTTCCTGGTGGAACTTCTGCAAAGCTTCCGGCAAGCTCTTGCCAGCCTGGCCCAGCGGATGTTGATCCCCATCAAACGGTGAAACCCATGGAAATCCCAGGGTTTTTGCAGATCAATTCCACCTGCCCCACGCAGCTTGCCTTCTCAGGTTCCAACTTCAGGGTCTCCAAGGTGCCAGTGGAGAACTTGCTGACCTCGCGAAGCTGCAGACTCGGTAACATCCATCCCACCTTTTGGAGATTCTGAAGGAGATGCAACAGCCTTGACATTTTAGAACCTGAGATCCCGGAGATGCCTCACTCATATTTATCAATACTTATAATATTTGCTCACTACGTTCTTTGGAAAGTGCCACAAGTTTTGGAGAGTTCCACAGTTCCACATTAAATCTGTGCCCCGCTCCCTCCCGGATCAGCCTAGTTGGACCCTTCACCAGGGCACAGGGCTCTTGGGGTTGGCGCGAGATTTTAAGAGATGGATAAGCCGCCACGTGGTGTCCGCCATATTCCTTGATGGCGCCGGCTGGGGGATGGCACAAAGTCCAGTACTCCAACCTGGCACTGAGAACTTCGGGTTTTTCCATAGGAAAATGTCTTTTACATGAGCTTCCCAGGGCCATCTTGATGTACGGTGGCTAAACCCCGGAGAAAAAAAACATGGTGCATCCATGCCGCTTCTTGTGCTCCGAATCCACCGCATTCACCTCCTTGTCCACCATCTTCGGGGCAAAGGAGGGCTCAATGAAAAACCTTGGGCGGAGCGCCCATGCTGGGCATACACCAAGTGGTCTTTTGACCCCTTGAAAGGTTGACAAGCTGCAGAAATCTTGGTTGGAGATACGGTGTTTACCCATCTCAGCCCAACAATGACCAGAAATCTAGGGGCATAATGGGGCATAGCTAAACACCGCCAAGAGCAGAAGAAGCCTGTTAAACCCATGAATCATTGAAGGCAAATCCAACATTTACGCGCCTCGAACAGCGCTTCCCTTCAGAAACATCCTTTCCCAGTCAGCAACAGCGCTTGCTTCTCTAGATTCATGCCAATCTAATGACCAGCTGCTGCGCAAAAATGTCGAAAGTCTCGTCGAAGCCTTTATCATCAACCTACCCATGTGAGGCTTAACTGGACGCTTCGACACTACTCTCTCTGTGCCCTACCCCGCCATGAGCCTCCGCAAAGTACACCGTCTGATCGCTGGCAGTGTAAGCGTTGTTGGTGCCCCCATAGAAGGCAAGCCTTGTCGTGGGCAAATCTGAGATGCCTCGCCTTTTAGTTGGGCACCCCATGTCTGCCTATAAGAACTATAGAACTCATTGACCTACCCCAACCATGGTTGGGCTTCCAAATTGAGTTGGCTCTGTTTTGGAGGTGGGTTGATTGTGCACCGCCATGCCCAACTGCCATCCAAGCTGCTTGTCGGAGAACTCATCTTCCTTTGGATATTTCTTGGAACCCAAAAAGACCTCAACGATGGGCGATTCAGGATGCGGCAGGATGGGCGCAACCTAACTCACTCATATCTTATCATCACTGGTCATGTCGTCATCTCGTTGCTCAGCCCCTTCCCCAATTTACGTAAGCACCTTTATGGGTGATGTTCGCAGCACCTTTCTGGAGTTCCGAAATGTCGCAAGCCATCGAAGCCGCGACCACATATCATCACTCTGTTTTGTCAATCCAAAATCTCACTTGAATGCTATAAAATTGAAGTTTTCCCCAAAGATCAGCCAAATCAACCATTCTTGAGTCTTGGGTAGCAATTTCCATCAATCGCCATCGATTTCCATCAGCCAAGGGGCCATGTGTTCGCAGAAATGAGCTAAGCCTTGAAAGTCCTTGGGATCTTCCAGGCTCCCCACCTGCGACGAAACACCAAGTTCTTCAGCTAATGGGATCATTGCCCCAGCTTGAAACAAAGCATGGGATTTCCAAATCTTACCTTCAAAAATAGGACAAGATCATGTTCAGTGCAGGATCCACGAATCCACATGAAACAAACAGCTTTTTTTTCCTGCTTTTCTTTCCACTCTTCAAGCTGACCTCACATTTGAAACTCAAATAACTGTAACTTTGGATCCCATCCCACCCCAGCCCACCTCCACTGCCATGGCATAGCTGGACTTCTGAGCCTCTGGATCTTCCACCAGCAGCACTCGCAGCCCCGAACGCAACATCCGATGCTCATAGCGACGCCTGGGGCCATTGGGAATCCCAAAAAAGGGAGGGGTCCTGAAATGGGGGACCCCAAAACCATGGGTTTCAATACCTGAATTGTCTAATTATTAATTGGTTGGGTAAATCAATCAAGTTACCACCATTTTGGATGATTTGGGGTACCCCTGGCTCTAGTTTCGGAAAACACCATCTGGTGCTTTGACTTGGAGCCAACCTGACCGGAAGCAAGGAGAAATTCTGTTTGATTTCAACTTCCAAGGTCAAGTTTATAGGACTGACTTGATTCTGACTGGCTTATACTGTAATACTTGGGTTATCCCCATCATAGTACCTTGCACATACCTGAGTGATGTTTGGGGGCACTGTACGGTGCTCGTTTCAACTGATACGAATCACTTTGGTGTCCCCCTGATCCTTGCCCGTCACCAGCAGGATATCGGCTGTTGCTGGGGTGATAACCCAAGAGTTGATCACCTTTCAGGTGATGGCTTCAGTCCCGAACAATATGTAAATGTGTATTCTCTGTGTGTGTGTGCCTCTGTGTGTGTGTAATATGTGTATATATATATGTATATGTGTGTGTGTGCGTATGTTATATATACTTATATATGTATTTAAAATTATATTCTTATTTAAATATATATCATATCATATGATACTATATTATATTATATTATGTTATGTTATAATATACTATGTTATACCATATATCATATCATATCATTTTATTTTATTTTATTTCATTTTAGTTTATTGTATTTATTTCATATATATATATATATATATATGTCATATATGTATATATTGTTCTTGTACAATGGGGATAAATCTGAGGAACCCTGTGCAACTGATAGACACTGAATGTTTCTTCAAAGAAGATTGAGAGATTACTGGCAAAAAAAAACTTGGAGACCAGGCCAACAGACTTGGGGGCTTTGCCCATCATGATACAATGGCGTAGTCTCATTGCATACACGTACATCATGTGATATCATGTGTCTATCTCAACAGTATCAACCAGCTTGGCAGTTGGAAATGACCAATTGGCCACAACTGGCATCAACCAAGGCCGCCAAATGCAGCCGAGCTACTTGTCCATCTTAGGCTTGCGTACACCGGATTCATCCCGCGGTTCAGCCAAGGTCGACAGCTGCCCCTTGGCAGCCTGCCCCTTCGGCCGGAGGAAGGCCGCCTGCACTGGGCCCAACGTGACCTGAGGACATGGCAGCGAAGCTGGAAAACACCACATTCGAGGTACACGTGTAAGAAACAGCACCTATGAGTTGCAGAGCCCTGAATTCCCTTGTAAGCCGTCGAGACATGTGCCTGAGTGCCTGGAGGAGACATATATAATTATACAACAATAATTATTATTTAAGAATAATAATCATCATCATCATAATGATAATGATATGCAATTAGTATATGTATGTATACGGTAAATCATTTCAAAGATCTCAGCCGTGATGTTATTGAGCAAAGAAAAACATACTGCCAGTCACGAACGTGTCACTTTAGCCCTGGACCCAAAGCAATGCCAGCACTCTCATGAGTCTGGGGCCATGTGGGCAACCTGTTGGGAAGGCAAAGGGCAAAAGGAGATGATTGGAGTAATGCAAAGGAAACATTGAAAAGGGGGAAAAAAAAATGTTCGCTGACCATATCTCCGGGAGCCAATCCTTGCCATCCAAATATCTTCCCCCTCCTGGCCTCCAAGCTTCATTGATCAGAGGGAACCGCAGGGCGCCCCGTAAACCACGCAAGCGTTCGCGCGAGCGATTTCTCGCAGCGACTTGCGTGGCTTGAGCCAGGGAGGCATCGTTCATGGCATATGTCCAAGCATATGTATATGTGTATGTGAGTGTGCATGTATGCTCTGCATATGTATATATATATATACTACACAATATATATATATATACATTTATACATATTATATCATATATACATATATTAAATGTGTAGCTTGGGTATATTATACATATGTCATGTACATATCATATATACTGTGTAAGTCAGCGATTGATGTGTGATCACATGGCCGGCCTTGGCATCCGGCGGTGCCACCACCTAACGCCGGCCAGTCCGTTGAACCGGTGCAAAATCAGTTCGAGGCTTTTAAGTGGGGGATATCCATATTTAAAAGTATATATAACATTATATAACCAAGAATATTTTAGATGTTGGTAAACATGTGTGTGTTTAACAACACAACATGGGGATTGAATGGGATGTGAATCATGGATAGAATGGGATATTGATATTATAAGACACTGTGTTCAATCTCTGTGTGTATGTTTCAAAATTGGGAATTCAAGCAGCAAAAATCGCATCTGCTTAAACCAACCACCATGGGGATATGTTACGGGATATTGATGAGATACGTGACCAGCACAATGATAGTTGGGGTCTGAAAATGGGGACACCCAAACGTCAGTTTTCATCGGACAAACAAGCCAAAAGCATCTTCAAAACCCTTCTTTTTCGGTGGATTCCATCTTAGACTTCAGGAGGATAGCAGCTGGGCAATATCAACTCTGAAATGTCCCACTGGTATTGGATGGTCAAAACATGTCAAAACCATGTCATCACCTGCTAACTCCCAGGATCGTCGGAGCATCAGAGAATTTGGGCATTTTTCGTGTCAATGAACCTTGGACTTGAAATGACTTGAATTAAGCTTCCGATTTTCGGGGGTCTACACAAGTGTTGCCCCGATTTTTGCTCCAATCACAAATCTGTTGGGAGTTGCGTCAAGTTCACACCATCCGCACAGGGTTTTTGCTTAGTTGAATTCCTTGAGCTTCTCTGGGTGAAACGAAATGACTGAGACACCAACAGCATGGCACCCGGTGGCCGGAAGTGATGCAAAACAACGCAGAATCCAAATAGCCGTTGTCATACAACTCAAAGCCCGTGGTGCAAATTTCATGTTGAAACATGTTGAATCAAGAAAACTCTTCTTCTGACCATCTAAATATGCGTTTATATATATATATATGTATATATATCTCTCTCTCTCTGTGTGTAACCGTTCAAATCTCGAAAGCCTGGCATTTTCCACCACCTCTCAAGCCCAACTAGCGGCCCAAGGCGGTGCCCTAGCGCTCACATGCCGATGCCAAAGACCTGGACCACGCAGATCAGCGCCTTGTTCTCCCAGCGGTAGCTGGTGCCCGCATCGGACTCGGGGTCCCAGAAGGTGCTGCTGCTGGTGTGAAAACCGGCGCCCTTCTTTTCCATCAAACCTCTGGAAAAGAACAGCAACTGAAGTTACTGAAGTTTGAAAAAAAGGTGGTGGATCTTGAGCTGGGGCATATCGCACATATATATATATAATCATGTGTATGTATATTTATATATATTATATATACTGTAAACATCTAAATAAATACCTATACATGAATGCCTCTATCTGTGTGCGTGTGCATAGACTTATACATTCACATCTATATGTTGATCATAAGGGCATCAACTCCAGGAGTATATCGGTGGTCAGCCAACTGACATCAGGTGGGAACGCTGCTTCTGCGGGATGCAGGAGGAAAAAACTATCCTCTCCCAACCCATTTCTTCCACCAAAAATCCGAACATCGAAAATCTACATGGTGCTGTCCAAAGGGCTGATATTCACAATATACTTGAAGTTCCCACTGAGTTCTTGGACCTTTTCCAGAACGGCAGCACCCAGCGAGTTGCACCATTCCTCCACCTGCTTGGGATTGTACTCCTTCACCGGGCCTAGGACCTCCTCGATGCACTGCGGCAGGCGCACGTTCACTTCATCCTTGATCCGCCCGAAGGAGGTCATGGTGTCCTCCCGCGGCATCGCGGACCCTGCCTTGAGCCAAGGTGTTCACCGGCCACCCGAATGCAGCAACGATTGAGGGGTCCCGACGTTGCTAGTGTCCTAGCAGGGAACCCTATTGTAAGTGGCAGTGTGGAAGAGCAAAGCATATCTGGCTGAGTAGGGTGCACCCATCATTGACCTGCAACATACGACTAGGTCTTTAATTAATTTCGCAGGTGTGTTTCTCAAAATGAAGGTACCGTGCCCTAAAAATTAAAAACATTGGTTTCCCGGCTTCCCAAGCATGAAAAATTACCAGATTTGAATGATTTGGGACTTTGGGACCCTCCCATTTCTAGAAAACCAAATGTCTATGTCTATGTCCCGACTTGGGCAACTTCTCAGACCTTCCGCAGAGGTAGAGGGGTGAAAACCATCCACACATCATCTTTCCAGAAGACTTCTAGGTGGACTTCAGTCTGCCGACAAAAGAAACAGCAGCGAAAAATAGAAATCATCCAAAAATCATCCGAAAATATCATCCTCTCAGGAAAATCACTATTTTTAATAGGTAAACCATCTAGAAATGGGCCATGTTCCATGGCTATGTTAAATAACCAGATGGTATCCGCAGAGGTCTCCTCCCTTCGGCTCCCTTCGGCTCCCTTCGGCTCCCTTCGGTCCCCCAAGGTCCCGACCCAGGCTTTAGCTCCGGACAGCTGGGCGAACCAGTTCTCCTTGGGATGCCCCCAAAGACCCAAAGAAAAGGGGGACACTAAATGTCAAACAAAGAAAAAGGACCAAGGGGAAAACGATATATCAAGATACAAGAACCATGTGCCTGAAATGTTGTGCCAAGCCATAGCTATCACCCTGTGCCCCTGAGGCCGCAACCGGGTGCTGATGAGGCGGGGAGGATGCATTAGCACCTCAGGTATCCAGGTGGAAATTTGTGAAACCAAACATCTTTGTAAATATGCCAAATCAATCTCAATGCCTACACCTTACCTCGTACTACCCCATATTTAGAGATGGAGCGAGACAAACAGAGATATTCCTATGCAGATATAGACATAAACACCATATATGTATAGATGGAGAGAGAGAAAGAAAGAAAGAAAGAAAGAATCATGAAAAAAACATGAAAGAAAGAATCATGAAAGAAAGAATCATGAAAGAAAGAATCATGAAGATGTAGAAGATAAGGACATTACATCAAAAATGGTCATTTACCAATTTATTTTGAAGAATATAGTGTATATACATGTTACATAATATATATATATATACATGCATACATACACACACACATATATCTATCTATCTATCTATCTATCTATCTATCTATCTATCTATCTATCTATCTATCTATCTATCTATCTATCTATCTATCTATCTATCTATCTATCTATCTATCTATCTATCTATCTATC
>Ga0126342_10006314_pt1 | contig 20976 bp, 19 predicted proteins | sample Cyp1metagenome_FD_92528 | JGI IMG/M metagenome (GOLD analysis project Ga0126342, IMG submission 92528) | Coral microbial communities from Lord Howe Island, Old Settlement Bay, Australia - Cyphastrea 1 metagenome | ecosystem: Host-associated > Invertebrates > Cnidaria > Coral ...
CTGGATTAATTTCTTATGTTAAAAATAAACGGAGGTTATGTTTGACTGAAAAAAATTGGAAAAAACCATACTGCAGGGGACCCCGTTTAATTAAAGAAATTAAACCAGGGTCCCACCCCCCCCCAACCAATTACCGCTACCCGCATAGAATTGATGTAGGAGATCCTACTAAAACAATGTGAAAAATGTGAAAATCACTTGTCCTATCTTTTTGGGTTACTGACGGTTAGTGAACTGCAGAAGAAACAGAATCTGTGAGCCATACCCCGTCTGAGATATGTTTTTTGCATGTTTCAGCGACAACTTATACGAATCCGTCTCCCTCAGGGTAATGCCATGATTTCCTGATTTTTTCCATTCCACTTTAGGCTGCAGGCTGTTTTTTTCACGTTGTTTTCTTTTGATATACAATATACATGTTGGACCAAACATCAAGTTTCCAGGTTGGAAACTGGTGCCCCATAGCCGAGCCCACGGCTGGTACTCATGGTGAAATCTGTCCCAAAAGTTTCAGTGGGGAAGGTCCTTAGGATTGCCCCACGTCGTGCCTGCGAAGTAGCCGGATGGTTCCGAAGTGCTGGATGCTGTTGGATGCGGTTTTCAAGAAGTAAACGTGGGAGATAATTCCTGCCTAAGAAACTTAAGAAACCAATAAATATTCGAGTTTCAGAGAGATGCATTCTTGAAACCCCGCCATGATTTTTTTGTTCGAGTTATCATAGAGTACATAGCTAAATCCAAAGAAGAGAAAGAAGTCTCAAGCCTAGTTTTGGCAATTCAGATGCAAGCGGAGTCAAATGAGTTACTGTGCTCTTTTCTTATTTTATGGAGTCAGATAAGGTAAGATACCATATCATTGTTTTCTTCAGTTGGAAGCGCAAAGCAAGTCCATGCCGTGTATACAATTAGCGACGCAGTGACTTTCTCAAGCTGAGGGTGCGAAATCAGGCTGCTACAATGCTTTGCGCTCACACACACACACACCATTGAACCTTCAATGCCAAACCCTACCAAAATTAGAAGTTTTAATACCGATTTCTGACACAATTGCAAGCATGCAAGCATCGATAATCTTCGATACTAAGATTTTCTGGTGGTGCAACATTGCAGTTTTTTTGGGGGGAGGAATTCTGCAACAGCTATGTGGCCACATTGCCACCATAGTTCAAGCTCGATACAAGTTTTGGAACCTCCAGCAGGATATGCCAAAGGTGCAACTTCAGTTGTGTGCCAGGATAAAATCGGCGACTATCAGTTGTGGCGTCGTTTTTGGTGGCGGGAAACCACTGAAAAATGAACTCACCACAACATATAGACTATAGATATAAAGGGATTGTGAACTTGTCCGCATTTTCACTGTTTGCTACCTGATCATTGGTATAAACTTGTCCTGCTCTGGTATGTATTTGGCGGACGCCTCAAGTTTGACAAGGCACAAGCGGCTCTTCCTGGATGATCAACCGTCCGGATGGCATCAATAAGTATACATAGATCAGTCCGGAGGACTACATCCTGAGTGATTCTGTTTATCCACAATGCAGTTTGTTTGTTTTTTTCCATTGTTTTTGCTGGTAAACTCAGGTTTGATGGCAGCATCCCTTCACCAAAATCATGTTTGATTCTTGGTGGTTTGTTTTTTTGGGTCATAGACTGTCATAATATTCAGAATTATTGGCAAAAAAAGAATCCACATGAATGGAATAGTCGATCAACCATGGAGTATTTTTCGAATCACTATGCAGACTAGGCTGATAATGGATATTTGGATATATTTGGTGCTTCAAAGTAGGTCAGTTGTCGTTCCGAACTCTCTCGGAGCAATCATGATCAACCAGATGCTGACGAACTTGGCCAGATCAGATCGATGTGGGTCCAAATGCTTCATGTTTGTGGGCAATGTTTTTTGAGTGCTGGTATGGATCACACACATACACGCACTGACTATTATATATAATATTACATATACATATGTATGCATATATGTATTTTCAATTCCAGATGAATGAATAAAACTTCAGCTCATTATTACGCAATACCTACCAACATTTATCTCCAAGAAAAGTCACTGCGGGGTGTTTGATTGAAAACAGGACGCACCAAAATCCATGAAAACCCAATGGCCATTCATCATTGTCCCTACTAAAATGCCGTATATTGGAGGTCGCTCTGCCCTATTTTCAGACGCATACATATGAAAAAAATAACATACATAATATGTATGTATACATATGTATATATGTATATGTTTATATATGTATATAAATATGTATATATTATATATGTATATGTGTATATATATATATATATGAAAATTACATGTATGCATATATATATATATATCAATGGTCTTTGCCCATAGTACCCCCCGTCGACATTATATCAATTATGCATCTATGTATATATATATATAATTTCACTCTTCTCTCTCTCTCTCATGGTTGCGTTTATGCTGCCATAAACCCTCGGTTTTCCATTCCGGCACCTCTCGAATTCGATAGGTGTCCCTCTATGGGTGCCGCGCTGACTGGAGAGAGCTGCCGCACCCAAGTGATGGAAAGAGCGCGGTTGCGTCTATGGAATCTACTTTTTGTTTGTATAATATACATATGTAGAATTATAAAGACACAAAGTGCACATATTTTCACATATGTTTCACATATACATACATATATACCTATATTAGTCATATATATATATATCTATATCTATATCTATAGATATCGCTATATCTATAGTATAGATATAAATATTGGATTCAAGGCAAGACTACCATCAAGAATTGGAATTTGACTAGGGGAAATGCATCTAATGGGGAATAAGGGGGATATATATATATATATATATTTATGTATATTGTGTATATATATATATATGTACACATATTTGCATGCATGGTCCATAAGGGGAATCATCCCCATAGCTGGCCGTATGATAACAGCTGTGTTCAGGTCAGTGAAATTGATTTAATTCAGCCAGATATACAAATATGGGTATACTTGGGTTCATTCCCCTTTGCGCAATGTTTTTTTTGCGTTTCGTAACATCTGACGGAGTTCAGGCCGTTGGGCTTGGGGGGGCCGGGGTAGAGGGGGTGGAGGCTGCGTACTGAGTGGATGGTTTTGGCTGAAAGCAATTGCAAGTACTCACAACCCAGGTTACAACCAGATTGATACAGGTTGTAAGCCATTGCAAGTTCCGTAAGTAGATTAAGTGTTTTAGTTGTATTTAAGGCACTTGCAATCGATATCTAGTTATTGAAGTTGTTTGTAAGTCCTATTTTTCCCGTTTTTTGAAATGCATTTTTCAGCCATGAAACTGCTCGTTTTTTCCAAATATCACAGTTTCCTGGATTTGCAGGGAATTGTTGGTGGGAATGGTTTATGTTGTTTCTTCATTTTCTTGACAAACCCACCTCATGATTGCGTTTAGCTTTTGGTAAACTAACATAACTGTGGAACATCATTTTTCTTAATGGGTAAACCAACTATAAATGGCAATGTTTAATAGTTATGTTAAATTACCAGAGGGTAGCTAAGACTTGGCAGTTTGGTTACTGCTGCTGCAAAACATATGTTTCTTGCAGGGTATCTGACATTCGGCCATACTGTGACCAGTGATGTTGGCTGATAACTCATCTAACTATAGACTATAGATGACTATAGTCTATAGTCATATAAAAGTAGTGAACTGAAAAATAAGCAATCCACTGAACTAACCTAAGAGGTTGTTTTTCGCGTTTTGCCCAATAGGAAAAAACTTCAACTAAACCCAAGAATTCTTGTATAGTATAATTAGACTTCAAATAAGGGTTGGAAACCTTTATGTCTATAATTAATATAGTTCTGGGCTGTTCTTGGTGACAAACAATGCAAAACCGCCTGCTGATTCAATCCTTACGCCTAGGCCTGCCATTGACAGACAGTGAACCCAGTGAACCGGACAGCTGCAAGGTCAACCTAGCAGCGAACTGGCGGTGTTGTCCAGGGATTGGCCGATAATCATGTTTTATTTGATGACGTACTCCTGGATTTCCTGATGATGTGTTTGTGTTCCCAATGGAGAATCCACGACTTGTGGATCTATAGGGACTATTAGGACTATAGTTTTTTTGGGGGGGTTGGGTGTCCTTAAACAATTCCCTAGTATTTGTCACAGTGCTTCTATATGTGCCGGTAAAAAATGATGGGATGCTCACATTGGGGGATGGTAATCAACCCGTCAATAGGGATTTGCATACCCGTCACAGATGATATCAAATGCCTGTTTGTTTTCAACAAAAAGGTTCTATCCAGCGAACATGTGGAATCATCGATCCAAGACGAGCTTATAGGTCTGCCCGACAACGGCTCAGCACGAGAAAAGTTCCTGGAATTCTCCATGTTATCCAAACCAAAGTCAGGGTTTCCTACGCGTGTTTTTTCAATATACATGATTCCCATTCAGGACATGTGAAAAGACGACATGAATGTCTGGTTGACGATCGAGCAGACGACATCCCTAATGATTAATGGCAGGGGAGATGTTTGAAGCGAACATTTCATCAATCGTGAGAGTGAATATTGAATACACCTCTCCAAGAAATCAGAGACCGTGCCGGATTGTGGGTTCTTGGAAAAAATCAGACTTTGGTGATGCCCCTGAAGTTGCCAGGTACTCGAAGTTCATGAGGTACGAAGTGTTCAAATCATTTAAGATTCAGATTGAAATGCAGAAGGAATAGTCAATGGATGTCAATGGATTGCTGACCAGGATTTTATCCAGGACACATATATTTCATGGAAAAGTCCCATGAATTCTGGTGAAAATGTTTAACCAATCCATTGAAATAGCAGTGATTCATAACCCAGTAGTTTTCACTCTGTTTTCCTTGGAGATCTTTTGGGAGGCTTCCGGTCAGCTGGAAAGGCGGGTGGGTCATGGACAAGGGATTTTTTTCGTGGCCCAGTACTATTGCCATTCTTTGACCCCAACTTCAGCCCCAAGTATTGGTTTTGCAACACATCATGAAAGAGATGAACAGGTTTGATATTCCTGATTTTCCCGAACCAATGCTGGCGTTTGCAGTCAAGGCCCATTTACAGTATTAAAACCTGTCCCGACATGACTCTTGATGTGTGTTTGTTGATGATTTGTTTGAATGTTCTTTCAAAGCCGAGGGACTGCACACAGATTGTGGGGCCATAATTTGGGTCTGAAATTAGGGCGCCCCAAAGTTTCAATTGTTAATCATATTATGCCATCATTAAATTCTATCACTTCTCCCATTAAATGACCGTAGGCAAATCATGGTAACAGCCATGGTAAATCACCCAATTTGATCCAATTTATTCATCCCCATTGAAAATCGGGGCCGCTTCAGCTTCCGGGGCTCGGTGTTTTTTGGCGCGGCTTTGTCGCATGGATGAGCGCGGGGAGTGGCAACTGGCCAAAGATTTCCGCACCGGTGCGAGGAAGTATGCCAGGACCATCTTTCGACGCTGGACGGTACGGTAAGGATGTAACTTTTGGGCCTAGGAATATCTAGGAATATCTAGGATTATCTAGGAGTCATGAGTGGTTTCAACTTGTTTTCTCCTGTATTTGTTTACACCTAATCATCAAACTGGGGAGATTCCACATATCACTGGGACTAACTGGGTAATGTCGTACTTGCGGGTGCAGCCAGGGGTGTTTAAATATGGTTTATAGCCATGGTATTATGAGAATTTAGCACCTTTACCCCATGGTAACCCCTGTATTTCTGGTGAAATATCACCATCTATGACCGTGGAACTGCACGACCCAACAGCGCTTCCAAAGCCACGATTCCATCATGCTCCGTCATGATCCATCATGACCCACCATGACCCACCATGATCTCTCATGACCTATCATGACCTTTCATGATTGGTTTTTCATGATCTATCAAGTCTATCGTTCTCTCTCATTAGATAGTTCATAATCTATCATCATCTAACATGTGTTTCATGATATATCATGATTCATCATGATCCATCATGATCTTTTATGTTCTATCATGATCTATCCAATCTATTTGTCTATTTATCCACCTACCTATCTATCTGTAATTATCGATCTGTCTATCCGTTTTGGATCCTATGTGCTATTTTCTATCTGTTTAGGGTTTCAGCGACAAGAAGCATGTTGCGTATTCACCTTTGTCTGCATATATTTAGTATCGCTTACTAACGTGTGTTTCAGTATCCATGTTCATTCATTCTCTTTGCGAAGCAACATCCAGGTCATGAGTTTCTTTAATGGGATAACTTCCACAGGCTAGTCGCCGTCGCCATTTGATGTCATCCCATGTGCCGTTCTCGAAGAACCCAATAGGATTCCTTGCAAGAATCAGCAAAGGGATTGTTTTAAACATGTTAGAATCTGTTGTACTTGATTGTTAATATTGTTCTCTTTAAATAGAAAATAGAAGGTTCACATTTCTATGTCAGTTTCCTTGGCGATAGTCGGTACTGCAGCGGGTTGGCAATGTTCATTGACCATAATTTACCATAATCAGTCAGTTTCCAAACCATGTGTTAAATGAAGACTTCTTGTTGTCATGGTTAGTGTGTTGTTCCTTCTCTCTCTTCCTCAGGCTCAATATCACATTTTTGCCGCTCGAACCAGTACAGGTGAATAAGTCTATAGTAACCTTGTAGACGGGAGAAGACATTAGTATATACTGGTTTAAGGTCCCCAATCAGTCCATGTCACGAAGATGATACCTTCACACCCTCAATAAACCTGCAATCGTATATACTTTCAATTTGGGAAACAAGGTTGAATAAACCCGCAGAGAAGTATAGTAACCCCCATTCATTTTATAGTAGGACTTTCCTTGTCTTCTTGTGGTTATACTAAATTGTCATCATATTTAGTCAGAAGTGTTTCCTAAAATGGGGCTACACCCAAATCAGACAATCATCCAAAGTCGACCATATTTTAGCATTAAAACATATGGTGATTTGGGGGATCCCCCATGACTTAGGAAACCTCCAAATGGGGGTTTCCTAAAATAGGGGTACCCCCAAATCATCTATTTTAGTAGGATTTTCCCCATAAGCCATGCGTTTGTGATATACAAAATTAATAAATATATATAAATATACAACTGGATATACATATATATATATATATTCTATAATATAATATAATTATAGATAGATTATCCAATATTATCCATATATGTTTCCTCAAATCCCTACACCCCTATGTCATGTTAGCTGAAAATCACCGAGGATGTCGCGGTTCCGTGTTGCCGTACGGCGCCCTCTTTGCCCTGCCGGGCACCATTGCCACGGCTACTGGGTAAATGCGGGTAAACATATGGTAAACCCATGGAAAATCTATGGTAAACCTAAGGAAAATGAGGAAAACCTATGGAAAACTTATGGTAAACCATGGTAAACCCATGGAAAAAATGATCTGCAATTGATGGGTTTTCCACGTTTATGTTACTTTACGGGAGGGCATGGGTTTGTTTCAGAATGAAATATCCCAAGTCCATTGGTTAATCATCATATTTCCCATTGAATAGCAATTTTGGGGGCATCCTCCTTTTTCAGACAGACCCATAGGAGTGAGCCTTGGTTGAGTATCAAGAACAGACATATATTGTCAAATTGGGTCAGTTTGTTTACTTTTTTCTTGCAATTTTCGAGCCAAACATTGTTGTTGTTGATATTCGAGTAGTTTGGTCGGATTTGGTGCGCCACTTTTTGCCATAGACGGGAACCTTGCCGAAAAACGCTGAACATGTTAGTTGCTTTTGTTTGTGTATTTGGGCGTGGGAGCTCGGGATTATGGTTAGATATGAAAACACACCAGGTGATGTTGGAAATAAATTGTGGTTGATGATAGAGGAATATAGCCAATGAAACCGGGCAGCTGGATTCAATTTGAAAGTTACATGTTTACATTTAGTTCATGCGCACGCATGCATCTGTGCCCATATAATCATATGATTATATGTATATATATGGCATATGTGTTTCAATGTAGCAAGCCAAAACAAAAAAGGAACAGTGACATCCGGTTGACAGTGGTAACACATGTTGCCATTGTTTTGGGCAAATATATATATATATATCTATATTAATATACTGTAATCATTTAATTATATGGGTGTGCCTGTTTTTTCTTAGGTTTATAAACCCTATTAACATCTATTAACTAGTTCAACCTACACGGGTATATAGATATATTGTATATTCATTTACATATATATATATATATATATATGATACATGTTATAAATCCCAGGTCCTGCCTCAGTGAAGCCATAAGCCGACTTACCTACCTCGGGTTGCTACATCTACTACTGATATTCTGAGGATTGAAGCAGCAAAGTATCGGGAGAATGGGGTCATTCTTTATGTATATTCATCCTAAAGTAGAAAGAATATGGGAACGTCCATCCTGACTAAAACTAATATATCTTAGAGAAAATCAATTTCAATCTAATTCGGTATGTAAAACATTATCTTCCATATATTGCAAATACCATATCCCTTATTCTCACCTCAGATCACCGTTTCATTCCCATATTTTGTTGGTTCAATCACCATATAACTGGCTCCATGCTTGGGATTCTTGGGGTAGTTTGTTTTTTCTTTTGGGAATACGTAAGATGAGTATAGAATTAAAGACGGAAACTAGATTCAATTCCGCTCGCTTTGAGGTTGAATATGGACCCAGACAAACTTTTATCCAGGGTATATCCCTTGTAAATTAAATCACTATTGTATCACACACACACATATATATATATATATATATTCCCGAAACGCTAAATCCCAATGTTTCATGGTAAATCACCATGTTCAATCAATGATATGATCATATGATCACCTCATAGTCACCATTGTATTCCCAGATGTTGTTTCAAAAGAATCACCATCCGAAGCTTTCACCCAAGGCAGAAAAAAAAAAACATCCAAGGTATGTCATCCAAACTATATAATCCAATATTTCCCCACAATATTCTAAATGATATCCCCAGTTGTCCCATCCATGTCCTTCCCACCATGTTCCCTTAACGGAATCAGGCCATCCTGCACCTCACTTGGAATCCGGAGCTCAAAGGCTCGGAGAACTTGGAGGTCAGCCGTTTCGGTGTCTCGGAGAACGGCCTTGTCTTCGGCCCGTTCGGGCTTTACGGAGATCCCTTCCACCTACTCGAAACCATGGTTTAGTAGGGGGCTTCTATACATACTGACGCTATTTTCAGGGTCTATGTTAATTTACCAGAGGGTATTTGGGACAATTTTGGGACCATAGAATGGGGGTCTTCAAATACTGGGATGGGATCACCTAATTAATATTTTTTTGATGATGAACTACACTATATATGAACGGGTAACCCATCAACCAGCTGTATAATGAGACTGGAAAACTTTGTATTTTTAAATCACCTATTTTTGATGGCCCGCGTGGAAAATAAACACCTGGAAAACAACAGAATGAACGGTACTGTAATTGAGTAGTGGGGCACTCAATTCCAGTCCATAATTAATGGACACTGAATTGCCCTAATGGACAATTATGAAAAGGTGCTTGAGCACTCAATTCCAGAATTGATGGATACCATTCATGGATGATTGATGGATTATTGATGATTGATGGATAATTGGAGTAACCAATGCATGGTTGGATGGGCATCTAAACAACCAATCAACTACTTTTCTTGTTTGACCCTCATTGTATTTCCAAAATTTTGACGAAGATTAAGATGCACAAATTTGTGTATATATATACACACCTATAATTATAAATATTCTATCATATTCTGACATTCAATCCGCACGTGTTCTGACATGCATTCTGACAACATGGATTGCCGTGCTAGTTTTGCGGATGGCATTATCATTATATGATGTTTTTTTTGTGTAGAACATACCGACGCCGACGTGTTTGCTGGTAAGGTGATGTGTGGACGGCTTATACCTTCTCGCTGGGTTTTCTGGTGGTCTTTCGAAACAACCAAGCGTACAATCGCGCCTTGGATCTTGGCACTTGGAGAAGCAAAAAAAGTGGTGAAATGGAACAATTACCCTCTGGTAAACTAACAAAACTATGGATAATCACCACTTTTAATAGGTAAATCAACTATAAATGGTCCATATTCAATAGCTACGTTAAATAACCGGAGGGTATGACCCGAAATAACAGTGATTTTATGTATATATTTATTATATAAATGGAGTCATCGGGTATCATAAACCATAAAATGGGGTGACTTACTGACTTCTTATATATACAATTTGTATTTCGTGCCATAACTGTAGTTGGAACTGAAACCATTTCCAGTCACCAACTTTCGTTGATCTTAATTGTTTCTTCTCTGGGCAGTTGGTAGCTGAGGTTCTTTCAGTGCTGATATTTAGAAAGGAAGTAGTGATTGATGAAGGAAGTGATGACGGAATCAAACCTCCACTCTAAATTGTGTTTCCCTTGGGGAAATGAAAATGCGGAAACCCACCATGAAAGTGACCATTTGGGCGTCCAAAAATTGGTTGCCCATGTCAATGTCTCAATTTACTGCAGGATAAACACCTAATTTTCGGTTAAACCACCACTGGTTGTGGTTTGGAACATTTTTTATTGTTTTCCATATATTGTGAATGTCATGATCCCAACTAACGAACTCATATTTTTTCAGGGGGGTTGGTTGAAACCGCCAATCAGATCATTTTCTCAGTGACATCAACCGGTTCAACCACAGGCTTTTGGGAAGGCGCCAGCAAAGTGCACGAGATCCGTGGGGAGTTGTACAGCTGCGCCAGTACTTTGATGGCATTCTGCACCTCCGAAGAGGTGGGGATCTCGTTGGTTGATCTTGATATAAATATGGTGAATATCATCAACATAAATATATTAATATATGTAATATGTATATATATATATATATAGTTGATGTAGTATCGTGAATCTAGTTGATATAGTGAATCTAGTTAATATAGTTGAGAGATGTGGATTGATGTTGAGATAGTTGATATGGTTCAGGACGACAGTTTGTGGTTGCGGTTGCCCAAGGTTTCCAGGTGGTTTATGTTTTCGTTCTCGTTCGACCCTGCCACGAGTTGGGGGTTGGAAGATTCGTTTCCACTGAGAAGGAACCATGTTTCAGGGTGTATGTTAATTTTCCTGGAGGGTATATATGATATATCAGATAGGTGGTTTGCAAAGCATTGGGGTGCACTTGTACTAGTTCCAGTGAGATCCTCAAAAGAGTGCGTTCTCTACTCAAGAGACAATCAGGGATCATATAGATCAACAATTGAGATATCATCATGTGTATAGCTATCGGAATCTAACATGATGATACTTTCTGTTCAGACTGATTTCAACTAATGTAATATGTTTAGATTGTTTGATTATGGTGTAATATGGTGTAATCCCATGAGCCTCATAGTAAATACCAGGGTGAGAGATGGTGTTTGGTTTATTCATGACTTGGGGTCCTATATTGGGGGATGATTGGCGGCAATTGTCATATTACAAAGGATGTGATTAGCAGACGCTCCCCGGCCCCGGTAGGAGAAGCAGGGAGAAGTGGAAGATTTTCAGCATTTGCTGAGACCTGCAGTGCTCAGTGTGGTTTTCTTTATTTCCTCCAAAACATGTGGTATAATTAACCATCATTATAATCATCATTACAATCCACCAGTTAGGGTGGAATCTGCTGGGAGATCTGGTGTTTTTTTGGTATGTTTTGTGATCCCATCATTATCATAATCGTTTTTTGGGATCCCAAAATCATTATCATTATGATGGGATCATTATTTTCTTGTTGACCAGCCCTTTTCAACGTCCCTTAGGATACGTCTCATTAGCCTGCTCTTTGCTACTTGCATGAGCCCCTTGCCTGTGGGGCCCGTGGCCTATATTGGCCTATGAGATGTGACATGATGTGACTGATGTGAAATTGGGACCAGAAATCTGGAGAGTCCACTATGGAAAATTGTGACTTAATATGGTTTAATATGGCGTAATTAATAAGAATAAAGAATGGGATATGAATGGAATAATACTGGGACAAGAACGGGAAATTAATGGATATACCCTCGGGATCCCTCGGGTGTCCTCAAACGTGGCTGGGAAGCTCCAGAACTGGAGCTTGATAGGTGGGACAATCATCGACGAAAATGTCGGATTTTCCAGCAAGCCACTTTGATTACCGGATGGCATTCCTGGTCCCTGGTCATAACTAAATAGAAGACAGCTACTATACCCAAGTATCGGAGCATATATCAAACCAAAATCAACCCTTTTTCATGCTTGAAAGCTTGGAGCCAATTCTCCCAGTCGTACGTGCCTGGTTGTTAAGGATCGTCCCTGTCCGCTTGATAGAAAGTGGCTTACCCGGCGTATACCAAACCTGCCCCATTTTTTCCCCTGCAATGTTTTTTGTAGTATTACATATATTACATAGGCTTGAAGTCTTGTCATGTAGTGGATGTAGTGTTACATTCTCCTGTATTTTATGAAACTGAGTATCCCATGGGATTAACCCCACCCAACCATTGAAGCACCCCCCAGGATCATTCCCCGATTCCCCGCGTCCATGTCACGGAAAGCCGCGGGTGTCGGAGGTGAAATTAGCCTCGATGAAGACGACGAAGCGCCGGATGATATGATGCAGGCAGGACTGCTTGATCTTCGAGGATCATCCCACAGATATATAGTAAGTGCTTAAGAATATTTTTTATTTATATATATATATACATATTTATTTATATAATAATAATAGTAATAATAATAAAACACAAAATAATAATAACAGTAATAATAATAATAACCCTGGCTAATAAGTCCACATTTCGTAGCTTATCCATGCACATCAACGCATGGTTATCCCACCTATAACTGAGGAATAACTTACCACTTCAATTTCGTGGACAAACCATGTGGTTCCTTTTTGATCAGATGTACTTTGGTTTTGGTATTGAAGACCTTCGAGAATTGGATGTAATGTACATATATGTGTGTATACTGTATACTATATACATATATATATATATATATCAAACAAGGCAAGCTGGGAAATCTTCAAAAAAAAGGCTGTTTTTCATGGGGAAATCCCCGAACTGAATAGTGTATTTCATGGATTTTCCAGCAATGTTTCAGAACGGCTAGATGGAGATGGCCATTGTTCATGGTTAAATCATATCCCATATGCTCCATGTATGGTATATTTGCCAACATTTACCCTAAAAATCACCCAAATGTAGGTAAATATTCCATACATAGATTAAATTCCAATTTCCCATGAAATGCTCATCGTTGATGGTTAAATCCCATGGCCATTACCCCACCTACCCCTGGAAAGGGATCACCACCGTAGCGCGTGCTAGCGCAAAACGCGTAGGTCATCGACCTCACGGGCATTGATCGACAAAGCGGCTTGGAATGACAAATCCATAGCTGGTTGGTGGTTTCAAACATGACTTTTATTTTCCATTTCAAAAAAATGGATAATCCAATTCTGGATGGTTAAAACCTGACTATTTTTTCAAGATAGAACATAATATTATGGGATAATCCAATTGTGGAACATCATATTATTTATAGGGTTTCCCATTGACGAACTCATATTTTTCAAGATGGCTTTTGCACCACCAACCAGATACTGACACGGCCACGTAACAGTCGTATTCCGGTATGTACGGTATGATGATACGCGGGGTAAACTGATGTATGCATGTATGGTACAATAATACAGATCAGAATCATTATTTAATGTCGCAGGTGTACACCACCAAACATTTTTTTTTACAATCCATTTACTCTTCAGCACAATCCACTCACTCTTCAGCCCATTTGTTTCAGTTCACAGACCCCAAGTCTGTAAACATTGGAGCAATAATCACAGAATAGTAGCCTCTTAGTTGATTAATGAGAGGATTTACCATGTCCATTGGTGACTGGTCACTGGGGTCCTTCGCAGTCAAGAAACCAGGTACAATCAGAGTTGCCCCGGTAACCAATTGTCACTGTTTGCTTGCCAAATCAACATGTCCTGTTGGTGAAGTCCTATCTCTTGAGGGCCCAACTTTTCTTTCAGCCAAATCACCTTTAGGCTTGTATAGCTTTGTCGTCGGCGAAAAATGCCATTGGAAAACCAGTTGATGCAATAAAATCCGATAGAACTGGTTGCACAATTCCATTTCACCCTAATTTCACCAAAATAAGAAGGTCGCCACGTAAAATCAGATAACATCAGCCCCTTTCCACATCCTCCGATTTTGAGGTTGGCCTTTTCTTAATGAAACAGGAATCAGCCCTCACAAAATGATATATACATAGTTCCCTGAAATCGGTCCTATCCCATACTGTAGGGCACCCTAAGAAACCCGGGTCTTGTATTTTATCTAATTATGTTGGGACCTCAGATATAATTAACATAAATATATATGTCATATATTTATGTTAGTCTTTATACGTATATATATATATATATAGAGGATTTATGGGATGACTTCATTTCTTTGGTAGGAAGCGCGCTATGATCCGCATTAATGATCCGAAACCAATTAATCTAATATGTCATATATTATGCCATTCATAATCCCAAATGATTCCCACATGATCCCCAATCTGTTCGGGCTACCTTCCAGTAGAGACAATCTTTCGTGAAAGCCGATCATTTTCCAAACGGAACAGTTTCCCAGTTATAAGTTGGTTTGTAACCCAACCCAACAACTATAAGAGAAGTTCCAGTGATCAAACGTGGCAACGGGTAATCCTTCCTGTATAGCTGATTATCGAACATGTTAGATGATTTCCCCATTTAAACCTCGGATGTGTAGGGCTTTCCAGCCAGTCACGTTTGATGAGGCCTCGATCACTTGGAATGCGCACCGTCGAGGTGTGAAGTTATCGCTTCTCGGCGAACATTCTGGTATTCTGCCGTTTGGGGGTACATGACATGTATGGATATACGGGATATGAATGGATATGATGTGGAGTATAATATGAGTTATGACGGGATATATTGCACTGTAGGAGGAACATGATAAATATAGAACACGGGATAGAATATGGGATGTAACTGATACTTGGGTTCGCCACGGTGTGTCCGAAAACTGGGGATGCGCACAATATGGTCATTTTCATCAGGAAAATGAGGACAAACAAACGATCAACATTTGGAATACATGAACACCTTATTTTCGGACAAAGCGATTTGGGCATGGGTCATATGTCAGAATGATGAACTGAAAAATCGATGACCAAATTTGCGGGTCCATTGCTGCCAATAAATCAGCGGAGTTTCGGCAGCATAGAAACAACATGATGATCACCAAGGACAGGCATATTTAATCATAAATATAATATATATATATCTATCAGATGGCTTGAAATCACCAAGAAGTACAGATTTTAGATGACACACACACACACTTCTTCCGCACCGTGGATTTGCATCATACGCAGCGCCACGCACGTGCTGAGGTACAATGGATTACCCGCCTGATGATTCAAGCCCTGCGAGCGCAGTTTGGCTGGTCCCAGAGTTAGGGAAACCGACTGGTAGGTTGAACTCTGGGATATGTACTATTTGGATCTATTTGGTTACCCTTTGGTTATGTCAAAATAGCTATTGAACATGGCCATAGAAATAGTGGATTTACCCATTGATAGCATGGTGATTTTCCATAGTTATGTTAGTTTACCGGAGGGTATATAACATAGCTTAGGAAGCCATGGCCCATTTGTAGATGTTTTACTTCTAAAAAATAGTGATTTTCCAGTTCGCTACGTTGAATAACCAAAGGGTATTTTCCTAGCCTGGGTAACCCTTTATTTCTCTGAGTTATTTTGACATGTTTGCGGTCTTGATGAGAGATCAATATAGTGCGCATGACAAATCATAAGGTTCTTCTTCTAAAACTCTGAAACACAATGCTGGCACCAAACGTATCATTGCTTCTGCTCTTGTTCTGCTCATCTGGGTCAACTCTTGCCTAGTTCTGTTTGGCTTGCTTTTGCTTTTTTGTGCTTGGTTGGTTATGAGCCAATCTAGCCTGGGGTAAGCCAACGGTGTGGAGAATCCACCATTGATCCTTTTCCTGGGGTTTCACCAGTGGTTTTCCACATATTTTTGTATGTTTGCATATGCTTATACCCTAGGGTACAAGACGTTGCAGTAATATTGGTTAGCCACATGCCTGAGGGGTGTCCTGGACGTGCCTCCACCAATTCTGATGCTTGGCCGTTTGTCAAAGCCACGGTTTTTCGCCATGGGAGAAACCTTGAAGTCGGATGAGGTTCAAGCATGGATGAACTGCTGGTGTTTTGTTTCTTTTTTTTTGGATGAACAAAAAAAGCTGAAGTCAGCATACCTCTGGAGCATTGGGGGTGTTTGAGGTTGCACTGGCACCACCTTAGGTTTTGGTGCTTTGAATTAATTATATGAGCTGAACTTATTTTGACCTATGCCGTCAGAATGTCGCGATATATGTTGGAAATCGCAATGTGCGGTGGTATGCCTAGACAGGTGCAGATTCAGATGTGTATTTGACAATGCAACAGGTCCATAGAGGAAAAGGCAAAACTTGGTTTGGTTGACAGATTAATATGATTAATTTGCAGCGATACATTGCAGGAACATAGGCCACTGAAACTTGATTGTGTTTCCAGGATGCACAGTGTATATATATATATATATATGTATATTATATTTATATTATCATATTTAATATACACAATATATATATATATATCATTATATATACCCATGCGTTATTGTACATATATATATATATTATATGTACTATATATATATATATATTTATTTATTTTAATCTCCATGCTATAAGAAACATTCCCATCCCCAATGGCCGATTCTCCAAAGGGAAGCCCTGGCTTCACAGGAACCGTTCCACCATGGACCTGGCGATGGCCATTGTGGATATCTATCGCGTGCGGAAGATCAAGGAGGTGGGCGGGAAGGGCTTATCAGGTGAGGCATGGTGAGGCAAAAAACAATAGCTATGTTGTTGGACTATAGTTTTTTTTAAAAAAAAGTTAATAGATGTTAATAACATAGTGAAAATGGTTCATGATAGTTAATTAATAGTTATGTGATACTAGTTAATAATGGTCAATATGTCTTGGGTTTATGATATGCGATAATAACTAGAGTTCATGGGGTTTCGCCAACTATAACTGGGCCTCACCTTGGATTCACTACCACTCCTTCAAGGATTACTCCTCAAATGTGGCGGTTTGTTGGTCTTCGTTTAACCTTTCAGGTTCAGAACCTTTGAGGTGTAGCAACCCTTACTTACATATAATCATATAGAGCCTTAAACATGTTTTTTTGGTATGACCAATCTGTTGAAAAGGAGTCCTTGGGCTGTACCCAAGCATCCCATGACCCAGTGGGTGCTTGGTGATGAGTTGACATGGCCTGCTCCTGAAAAGTTGGACAACTGGAAAAAAACATGGCTGGAAAATCAAGGACATCATCTTGGGGTGTCTTGGGCATCCTTTTTTTGGTGGGTTGCTACAGCTGCTACTACTAGATTCTGCCCCAAAATCATTATTGCATCTCCCGCACAGGTGCCATTTCCATTTCCGTACTCGCAGATGGTCCTGTTGATGCTCAGCGTCTACACATTGGTCACCCCGGTGATCGCCAGTCAGCTGATCGATTCCTCGATCATGGCCACCTTGGCGACTTGCTAAAAAGGGTAAACCGGCGCTGGGCCCCCGTTGGCAGATTCTCCATATATCCAATCATATCCGATCATATCCCCATATACTGCTTGGTAGATCGTAAAATCATGTAAAATCATGTTACCATGTTCAAGCCTCGTCCCTGAATCCCAGTTCGAAAATACCTCACGTTGAATCAGCCGCGCAGACAGCTTGTAGGCGACCTTCTGTGTAACCACGGCATTTTGGTCCCTTTATCAGATTGCTGATGTGGCTCAGCTGCACCGGATTTTTTTGGGGAGATTTGGAGGAGATCTGAAACTGGAAGGGCCCCGTGAACTGTGAGGTTGAAAGCAGCAATGATTTTTTGGGACAAAAACATCATTGGTGGTTTCAACACACACACAGATATTTATATATATATATATATACACATTACATCATATATATCAAAATGATTCAAAGTATTAGTGTTCATGATCATTTTGTTCTGCGAATTCCTTCCTGGCTGACCTGTTGTTTCAGGATGCACGGCTCAACCACAGCCCAGTCAGCTGTGACCAGGTGTAGGATTGATTGATTTGCCCCGATTGCGCTGCGTGAAGTCGCTTAAGCCAGTGCTTGCATTTTCTTTTTTGCTAGTTGCAAACATTTGTAAATAAATAAATGCATATGTATATATATATAGACATGCATACATTGATACATATATATCCAACTACCATGAATGGTAAAAAAAGGGGGCTACCCTCCTTCACAATCAGAAGGTAAATGACCTGCCCGTCTCGAGGAAATCGATCAGCCCTTTGGTACCGATCCCAACGATCTTCCAATGCACCTGGGATCGGGGTGAGAAATGACTGGGGCATGGAACTTGAATGGTAACTGGAGAAACCTTGGCAACTATAGTTGTTTTTTGGTGGAACATGGTGTTTTGTTTTACGATTTCTTTTATTGAAAACACAAATTGAGGAATCTTGCATCTTTGCCCCACTGATGTTTTTCTTTGGGTACAGTATCCATGGTACTTCGGACTGGCTTATTGTCCCCCCCCCCAAAAAAAAAATCTCCGGAGGAATGAGGGAACAGTGGCCGGACGTTGCTAGAGCTGCCATTGTTTTTTCATAACGGCGAGTCACCAATGAGTAGATGATGTTTTTCAAGGCGCCCATGTGAATGACAGTAAATCCCCAATAGCTGATACTTACCCCAATTCAGATATCCGATTTAAACATAAGGTAATTAATCATGATTCATGGTATGTCATGGTATATCCATGGTATATCCCATCAAATTAGCCTTATTCACCGGTTAAAAACAACATTTTTTTTACCACATGAAACCACCAGTTGGATCCCAAGATTTTTTTCCAAGCCCAAGACTTGGTGAGGCAGAGGATCCAGACGGATTTCAATGACAGCCTGCCACTTGGTACGTGACAAGCCGCGTGGTCCAGTGGTGAAGTGATGGATGAAGATGGTTGTATACATAACAAGTATGTGTATATGCATACTCATATAAATTAATAAACTATATAAACACACACATATATATATATATATATATGACTATGTAGATTTATACACTTGCACACATTATATTATACTTAAAATGGTGCACCGCAAACAGCCTGAAAGGGGCAGCCAGGACAAAAAAAAATGCACAGGTCACTCAGAATTGGGATTTAGAGTGTGCATGCATCAATTTTTTTATGAATGTGATGTGGAACCATATGTTTGGATACATTTCGCCGTGTTTAGTATGTCAATCATTTTGAATTGTTTCCAAGTGGGACTTCAATAATCTCAAAAATCAGGCCATCGAAATGATATTGACATGAGATTTCACCCCTGAGTGTCACCCCGGAGTCATTTTTACTCCACTGGAAAATTATTGTCCTGCGCAGTGAAAAAAAAAGGCTGGTTCGATAGGTCACAGATTATGTTATTTTTGCGCTGCTGGGGGGATATTCTTTCACACCCAGCTGACAATCAAAGTTTACTGTTTTTGTTTAATGCATGCTCCACTGGTATTTGGTATCTATATATCATAGCATGTTTGCAAGACCCTATAGTTTGCCTGGAAAGTTGCACCAGTGCTCAGAATGTGTCATTTGATAAATACCTGCTCAAAGGACAAAGCTTCGACTCGAAAACCTTTCATTCAACCTAAACCGTACATCCTAAAATCTTGAAACCTGAAAACCCTAGCGTCATCTAGAGTCAAAACCCGGAAACAATGTTGTGTACGCATGTAATCGATATACACGCAGCGTTTGTGGAATTCTCTCCAATCATGTTGCTACTGAACATGGCACCCACATTGAGCCTGGGCACACGGGTGCAGCTCCATGTTTTCAAGTGTCTTCAGCTCCATCCAGAATTCCCCATCCGGAGCACCATATCCCCCTGAGGCTTTTTCTCATGCGACCCGAGACCCAATGCGTTCCTCCCTTCGTTCGGCCCAGCACTGCATTTGGGCCGCGCATAGGTTGGGTGTGGGAAGGGTTAAGCCACGGCCTTCTACTCCAGACTAAGCCCAAACAATACCTCTCAGTAAATTAACAGATCGACGACCTTGAAACTTAAACTGCACTGTTTTAGTGTCAACTAGTTCTACAACGCCCTATTTGGTAATGTCTATGTTAATTTGGAATGGTAAGCCAGCTTTGTTGATTTTTTGTTTGATGCGTTTCTGGCACAGGAAATTATATGTTAAATCTGCTATCCTCGAGAAGGGTTCATGATTGTCAGCCAATCCGCTTCAATTTGGGTCACGAGCCCGTCGGAGTTGTTTGATAACAGGGGTTGACGGGGACTTCTCAAGGTCCGCGCGTGGTTCCGATGCTGATTTCGAGAGACCAGACCACTAAGGCATAGATCAGGAAGGTTGAGAGGTGCAGATACAGGTGAGGTCTTCTATTTTGACGTCCCATATGTTATTTCTTTAAAGTTCGGACGTTCATTGCCATGACATCATGCTGCGTCATGTTGCGCAACATCGGTGCTTTTTTTTTGTGGAAATCTTGGGAGACCCTGAAACTTTGCACATCTTGGCCTTTTTCTTCCATTGATCATTGGTTGGTAACCATCGTTAGCTCGGATAGTAACTGTTGTAAATGTTGTAACCAATAATGTAACTGATTATAACTGATGTAACCCCTGATAGCTGGGATGTATAATAGCATTTCATCCCCGTTGACATTTCCCATTTAAAATGGTAGGCCTTGGGCCCCCTATAAATCAGATTTTATGTTTTTTTTGCCGTCGGGGCACTCCATTTTGTAGAAAGAGACCTGTTTATACACACCCA
>Ga0126342_10006315_pt1 | contig 20975 bp, 20 predicted proteins | sample Cyp1metagenome_FD_92528 | JGI IMG/M metagenome (GOLD analysis project Ga0126342, IMG submission 92528) | Coral microbial communities from Lord Howe Island, Old Settlement Bay, Australia - Cyphastrea 1 metagenome | ecosystem: Host-associated > Invertebrates > Cnidaria > Coral ...
CACTTGCGCCCTTGCATGCACCGTCTTAGTTAAATCTGCCTTGCACATACCCAAAACCCATCTTGGACCAGCGCATTACACCAGAAACCAAGTCCGAAAGTCCTTTGTGCAAGTTAGCAGGGATGAGAAAGATTGCTGAGATTTGCTGAGTAATTATTGGGAATTTTGAATTTTTGTTTTCAGATTTTCAGTAACCCAAACATTCAGTAAAGGCACCCTCAAAAAGGCATGCACGACAGGGGGTTAAGGGTTATCAATTTTCTATGGAGGGGTTGGATTCATTCATTGGGGCGTATTTGACATGCAAACAAAACAGAAAACAACACCAATCAACACCATATTTTTTTTGGCAACCCAGGCGGTTTGGGCACAGCATTCTCACAGTCATACTCCACCTAACAGGATGGGGGCGCTCCAAAACCTGGTTGTTTGTCAGATTTTGCTAGTTTCGAATGCCTCGTTTTTTTGAAGCAACGATTTCCAGGCAGCCTTTGTTTTCATGTGGTGGTTGAAGACATTTACGAGATTCTACAAATTTGCTTGTTGGCTCAGCAGGCCAATGTGCCATGTGGAGATGGGATATGAAAGGCGCAAGCCAAAATCATGTGCATGTAGAGATGGTTGCAGACTGAATTTTTCTGAGAAGCTCTGTTTCAGCAATGGGTGGGGAGATTGAATTTTGAAACTCGCACGACAAAACTTATGTTTGTTTTGGCGCCAGGTCATTTTCATCAAGTTGTTTTTTTTTTAAATGTAAACCAGTTACTTGATGTTTGGGGATTCCCTTCAAGATGGTCACAAACGATAACTTTGTTTGGGGGATTGGTTCAGGAAATATGTGCAACTTCAAATATCATATTCAACAACTAAACCAAACTGAAAACAAAGTAGGAGCGACAGTTTTTCAAAATTGTTTATTGGCCATGGTTTTTCCGCTAGTGCTTTGGCTGGCTTCTATGCACACACTGAGTTTCCAGAAACATCGAATTTTGATTTCTGTAGAAGCGGAGTCAGACACCGACGATTTGGAGGCACATAGTTCAGATGAAGCAGCTCAGATTTGGGCGTTGGTTTGCATCAAAGCGATTCGAGTCTATCACTCCATGCTTCAGGTTCCTGCAGGCATCAAACGGCAACTGAAATTTTGGCAACAGATTACTGGAAAGAGTTTGCATGGTGAGGCATTCATTTTTGACATTGAGCATGTCATACCTTTGGCTTGTCCTGTTGATGTGCAGCAGTTTGGGGCGAGTCGTTTCAGGAGTTTGGTTGCTCCACTGGAGCCTGAGCAGGGCCCTCGCTTGTTAGGAAATTTGGAATCTGAAGGTCTGCGGCAAGATTGGGTGGGGGAAAGCCCTCCTTCACGTGTGTTGCGAGCCCCAAGACCCTTTATCCAGAAAGTTTTGAATGGGACATTCTCTGCAATATTGCTGCCGCACTTGCCAAATAAGAAGAGGAGTGGCTCATCTGGGCTCACAATGAACTGGCAGTTGTGCGGGTTCACATCTGAGGATGTGCCTGTTTTGCCAGGTCATGCTTCTACATTTCCAGATGCTGATTCCAACTTCGTTTTGGACACCAATGTTTTGGACGAAGCGATTGATTTTTTGCAAGCGTATGCAGCTACAATCTTGACCGATGTTGAAGACGCAGATTTTGAGAATGTAGAGTACTTAGCCCTGCAACGGTGTGTTGGGGTTTTTCAACGTCTTCTACAAGGTATGGACCCCAGTGCTTTTGTGCGATCAGCTAGAGAAATGACAGGCAAGGGCAATGCATTTTGGTATTCATCAAGGCGACCATATCAAGTTGCCTTTCTAGTCAAAGCTGTGACGATGGCCAACTTACTTCGGACTGCCGGCTCCATGCAAGAAGTTTTGCAAAGTGCAGCAGGCATCTTGTTGCCTGAAGTGCTCCAAGCCCCTTTCAAACACATGTTGGAAACATGTCGGCATTGCACGCCGCATGAGAGCACCATATCGCGTTGGAAACTCCTGCTTGATGGTGCGTTTATGTTGTTTCAGCGGCGAACCAACACTGAAATTCCCAGAGGGTCAGGAAGTGGCGCCATTCGCTACTTGATGGCAGATGCTTCAACGCAGCACGGGAGAGATTTTGAGCACATCATGGTCGCCAGTGTGAAAGCTTCTGATGTTTGCCTGCTGTTTCGCACTGCCTGTTCTCTTTTGGATACATGGAACCTGGGTTTTGCTTCAGATTCCGCTGCCAGTGGCAGTTCCAACATTTTTGATGTGAATAAGCCATTCACCTTGACATGATCGAGCTTTTTTTCCCTGAAGAAATTTGCTGACTTGATTGTCAAGGGCTGGCATGTTTGGATTTTGTGTAGCACATCAAGTTTTTGAGGCCACGATTCACATTGTATTGCCCCTTTTCAGCTGAGGCATGCTGTGGAGGATGATGACGCTCCTGCTTTGCAAATAGAAGAGGAACTTATGGCAACTCTCAGCTCTGGCATTGATGAGCACCATTTGCCTATCATGGCATTGGGATCTGGGCGCACGTCTTTGCAGGATAAATTTTGTTCGGTCATGTTTGCAATGATGTTGGAAGCTGGGCATTCAGAGGCTTGCTTGTCAAAATTTGCCAGAGACATTGTTGCTGGAACATTTGATCTCGGTGTGGAGTTTTCATTGAGCACGATTTTGCCGACTTCATTTCGTACATTGTTTCCTTGGTTTGAGGTTAAAGTGGAATGCCAGGATGCACCAGAGTTGGACGCTGACCATCTGCAGGATGATGGGTTTGATGTGGTAGTCGATGAGGAAGCGCAAGCTTCACTCTCATTTGCAAACATGTTGTCAGTGCCAGGTCCGTTACATGTACTGCACAATGCAACAAATCTTCTTATCAAACAACTGCCATATTTGGGCCAAGCAGTGCCCAGACTGGTTGCTCTGTCACGCTTCTTGAGTGGAAAGATTAGCAAGGAACGGTTGCTGGCAACATGTTTTTCAAGCCCAGTTGCTTCAATTTTTAAAGGAGATTTCACACGCTTCCATGCCAAAGTCAACGAGAGCAGGTGGGGATCTATAGCTTTTGCAATACCACAAATTTTGGATCTCAAGGCGCCCCTTGAGCGATTTTGGAGCCTTCAAGCTTTCAACCACGGCTCTGGCCAAAAGCCAGCACAGCAGCAGGCATCAGAAGAATCAGGTCCTAGGCTGGAGTACATCAATGAAACCATTGAAAGTCCAGAGTTTTGGGCCCAGCTACTTGCTTTGGACAAATTGTTTACAGTTGTGCGTGACTTGTTTGATTGGGTGGAGTCATGCCCATGCCACTACAAACGCCAAGCCCCAACAGACAATCCAGCAATCAAGCGAAGATGGCAGGCTTGCCCATTGCGCGGAAGGCGCTTGCCAGAGATTTCTTGCGGAAGGTTCTTTGATATCTTGAACCGGTTATGCTTGGCCAATGCTGCACGATTGTTTCTAGAGTTGCCAGATTCTTTGGCAGAGGATTGTCGAGCAGCGTGCCTTTTGGATTTTGAGCATGGTCGAGGGCATTTGACTTTTCAACTGACGTTGAAAATGGCTTGTTTCCTTGAGCCGCCGCTTTTGCTCTTTGGCCTTGCGCACCATGACCCAGAAATGCCAGACTTGCAGAAAGATGTGCTCCAACGTTGCATGTCATCCCAATGCCAACACCCCCTGGTTCAGAAACTCAAAGAGCAAAAATTGCATGAAGAAGCCGAACTTTTTATTGAAGGTGAAGACCTTAAGTTGCTTGAGAATCTGGAATTTTTCACTGCAAGTTTCCGATTTGCTTGGGGCACAGAGCGGAAAGTGGAAGGTGGCCATGCCCAGGTCAACATGTATGCCAGCGGCAGACGAAATCGCACAGAAGCAACCGACTCCTTGGCTTTGCGCTTGTCTGAAATCAAGCGCATTTTGTCGTCTTCCGATGTAACAGCATTTCTTGAATGCGTGCAAGTGGCCAGGAGCCCTCAGAAGCTAGTGTCCCAATTGGGGCTTGCCAGGCATCCTAGCTGCAGGCTTGCGAAAAATGGGTGGGACCCAATCTACCGGAAGACAGTGTACCACGCAGATCCTCTTTCATTGTACAACCGGGACCCGCCAGCATTGTTTTCTGCCAAGCTTGCGGCACCAGCAAGAGCACGCCATGAACCTTTGCAGGATCAGGTTGCAGAGGGGTCTGATCTTGCCATTGAGTTTTTGGAGATGCAACACACTCTGGCATTACGGCATGTGAAGCAGCAACTTGAGAGCTTGTGCAAGAACCAGGAGCAACGCAGATTGTTTTCGTGCAGCTTGCCAAGCACTGCCTTGACGCTATTGTTTCAATGGCTTGCCCCAAGCCAAGCCCAAGAAGGACATCAAGAGGGTTTGAAAGCAGGTGGCGATGAAGCTGTGCCTGTATCATCCTACACAGATGCGTTGGTTGCCCACGCTTCCCATGTGGACACCGTGTTTTTCAGGATTGTCAGTTGTGGTCTTTCTCGGGCGAAGCTTGCAGCTCCAGTCAGTTTTGATGCCAGTGATGTTGGTGTTGTTGTTTTGAAGAATGCCGGCCCTGTGGCTGGCGCGCCTGAAAGGTCATACATGGTGGAAACATCTGATGTGGCGTTGTCTTCGCATGTTGCCAGTCAGAGCGAGCTTCAATCGTGCCCGCTTGTGTTGTCTTTGTCATCCCTGACAGCAGCCCAGATACGCAGCTTTGAAGGATGGGAGGAATCAGTTGCTGATGTGCAAACTGATGTAGATAGTGGACGGACCTTGGTGTGTGCGACTGCACCCTTTCCTGTCATGGGCATTAGGGAGCAACTTCCTCTTGCTGATCGCTCGACGTATGAGTTGGTGGAGCAATTGTGCAATGATGGCTGGGAGTGCATGGTTGCTCGCACATCTGCCCTTCAGTCCGGGGTGTTCAAACAAAACATGGAGCCATTGCGTGTTGCAAAGTTTGTTTTTGGTTTCCGCATTGAAGAGACAAGGTGTTCTTTTCATTAAACGTTGGAAGACTTTTCTTGTTGTCATATTCCTCCTTGTTCAACCAACCACATACCCATTTATGCGTGTTCCTTGCCGATTCCTTGCTGCCCACCCTGTCAGAAATGAAGCAGCGCAAGCTCCATACACACTAGATGGCCCGAAGCGTTGGTGGATTTCTCTTGCAGATGCTTCTGATCCCCACAGCAGCCGATTCAAGGCGTATACCCGAGCACTTCTTTCTGCACGTGATCATGAATGCGCAGTGCCTCATTTCAAGCAGCTGGCCGATTATTTGGAGATTGTGGACCCACAGGAGCTAGCGCGTCTGGAAGACCGGAAGCGAGCCAGCCGCAAGAGGAAGTCTGCCCGTGTGCAAGCCCTTGCCGATGGGGATGATTGGGACATTGTGGAGATGCAGGACTCTGACAAACCGCCGTGTCGCCCAAGGAAACGATTGAGAGGAAAGCAATCCTGTGACCCTGCCATTGGTGATGCTCCAGCAATCACTGAGGTAGCAGCCGTTGTTGTGCCAGCTGAGGCTGTTGTAGAGCAAATTGGGGAGGACGGCGAAGATGCGGAGAGTGTTGGCAGTGGCTTTGTCTCCGATGAAACTTCTAATGATTCCCTTCTGCGTGAGCTTGGGCAGGTGGATGGGTCTTGCGATGAAAGTCCTGGCCTTTTGCCTGCTGGAGAAGGTGGAGACCGTGAAAAGTCTTCCAAAGAACCAGGTGCTGCCGCTTCTTCTTCTGATTCTTCTAGCAGCAGTGGCTCGAGCAGTGGCAGCTCAAGTTCGTCCAGCTCCTCATCTGATGGTGGCACTGACAATCAGCCAGGCGCAGCCCTAGCTGCAGCTGCCAAGCCAGCAGCCAAGGTGAAATCAAAGGCTGCTTCAAAACCGAAAGCTTTACCAGTGGCACCGGGTGAATTTAAGCGTGACAGGACAAACAGAGTAGAGTATGGGTTGCATCACTTGGTCCCTCGCTATAGAGATGGGGCCGTTGCCTCGTACCATATGCAATGTTGTCTCCCACAGCACAACATGCCTGGAAAGAAATGCAGCCGGGAGCTTGCTGTTCAAGTTGCTGGCTCTGAGGAAAACGCCCGCCGCATCTTGAAGGCCTGGGTCCTCTTGGGCCACTGCCTTCCCAACAAGGAAGCCCACATGGACAGGTCCAGCAGACAGCAATTGCAAACCGCTTTGGGGGAGGGAACCTTGCTTTCTGAGAAGGAACTTGATTCAATTGCAGTGCCCGATGCAGATGCTGCAGTGGTGGCTCCTTTTGGCGAAGCCGCCTTAGGTGACAAGACACCGTTGAAAAAACATGATTTGGGGGCAGCCGGGAAGGATGTACCAAAAGACGTTCATGAGAGAATGGAGGCGTTATGTTTGTCTGGCGGTGTGCCTTCAACCAGCTTAGCTCAAAGAGAGCGTAACAGGCTCACCAAGGGCACCAAGTATGGAGTGCCACCTGCTCTGCAAGAAGCTTTGCAGTTTGGGTACATCAGCCCCAACCTGCCACCACCGTCAGGCTTCAAGTGGAGCTACTCTGGAGGCAGTTGGCGGTTGGAAATCCGTGGTGGCTAGCCAGACGTTTGCAGCAGTGCTTTGCGCAAGACATTGGCGTTTCTTGTTTCTTGGCATTGATCTTGTTTGCGCGCGGGATTGGAGCATGTTTAGTTGCAGCAGGACAGAGCCAAACATTGAAATATTTCTTTGTTACCTATCAAGTGAAGGTCTCTAGATTTCATGCCAGTCGTCCTGTCGTCTTCTCCTGTTTGTCTGTTTGTCTGTTTGTCCTCTTTTCTCTAATACTCACCCCTACTCACACCGCAGCTTTGCAGCTTTGCATTCCACGTTGATTTGATCCTGTGTCAGGATCATGTAGCGCAGTCGAATGGCAGTTTCCGACCCATTTGTTTGGCCTGGACATGGCGCCTTGTTTTGCGTGTGTGTTTGTTCACACGTCGTCATGTTATTTGTAAAGGAAGCTGATGGCCAGCGGTTTTGCAACGAGACTAGCCCAGCGGCTCTTCTGACAGTCGTTTCGGCAACGGTCAAGAGAAAGCCTTGCTTTCATTACAGAGCTTCAAGAAGGCTTCAAGTTCAAGTCCAAATTTTCAGGGGCCCCAAGTTCCCAAGCTTGTCAATTGGCAAATTGGCAAGGGTCTGGGTTGATAGTTGATAGGGCTTAGGGGCCTTGCGGCCCCAGGAGTGACCAACTGCCCAACTCTTCCCTTTGGACTTTGGATTTTGGATTTGATTTCCCTGTGCCAAAAGTTGGTGCAGTTGGAAGGACCGGTTGCTCCGCTGCAAGTTGCGTTGCCTTTGATTTGCAACCATAAAGATGATTTCCTTTACAAAAGTTCTGCAGACAAGATGTCACCCTTTTGAAAAAAGACGAAATCCTTATTCGTCAGAACCAAACCAAATTTGTGAGCTATCACAAGTAGGGATCAAACCCGCCAAAAAAAAGTTGACAACTGTTTTCTAAGCACCGTCAACTGCCATTTTTTCTACTTGGGTTTGCCCCGGAAAACGGACCCCACCAAGTGTCAAGTTTCCTTTGGGCCTATTTTGGGCCATGTTCGACAATCTGGGCAGCTTATGGTGGGCCAAACTTGGTCCGGTCTATTTTAAGTGGCAAGGAGCCCTTTATTTTTGGCCCACCATAAGCTGCCCAGATTGTCGAACATGGCCCAAAATAGCCCCAACAAGCTCCAAATGCTCCCAACATGGGCCTTTGTTGGGCAATTTTAAGGCTATGTTGGTCCACTTGGGGCTCTGTTAGCGGCTTTCGGGCCTAAAATTTCAACCCCAACGGACGCATGGTTCCGTTGAGGTTGAATTTTGGGTCGGTTTCGGGCTTATGTTGGGCCATTTGGAGGCTATGTTGGCCTCTGTTGGGCCATTTTAGGGCTCTGTTAGCGTCTTTCGGGTCTAAAATTTCAACCCCAACGGACGCATGGTTCCGTTGAGGTTGAATTTTGGGTCGGTTTTGGGCTTATGTTGGGCCGTTTGGAGGCTATGTTGGCCTCTGTTGGGCCATTTTAGGGCTATGTTGGGCTCTGTTGGCGGCTTTCGGGACTTGGTGGGGTCCGTGTTGTACACTTTGAAGGGGCCAAGCAAAGTGGCAAATTCTTTCCAGCAAAAAACATAATGACAGTGGGCCATTGGGAGGCTATGTTGAGTTCCATACCATTTGGCTCCATCTTGGGGCCATGTGGAGGCTATGTTGGGCCTATTCTTCTTTGTTGGGCCACTTGGATGTGTTTGGAGCAGCTATGCTAGACCATGTGCAAGCTTTCAAAACCCAAGCGAAGGGCTCAAATGAACAGGGCTCTACCATCTTGGTTTCAAGCATAGGGGAAATAAGTTTGAAAGGGTTTCTCCATCCAACCCCATTACCACTCCGACTCCCACCACCCTTTGTTGGGAATTTCCAGGTGAAGTTGAAACTGAAACATGACCGCGTTATCAATCTTTTCTCAAGTCAACTGAAAAGCAGTGGCATCAAGAGCCGATCAGAGTCAGAGTGAGAAGCAGATCAGTGAAGTTGGAAGCAAGACCAGCTCCAAGACCTTATACGCCTGGCGAAGAACGCCGTTGCCAACGGTAACCGTCGGAATGCATGCAGTGCCAAGGACCGCAGTCAAAAATGCTGCAAGCGCCTCTGTCAGACTCCTTGTCATAGGCCTACCTCCTTCCTCATAATCTCTGTCAATAGCTTTCCCAAGTCATGGTTAGTGGGTGGGGTGCGGATCTCTAGAAGTAATTGCTCATGTTTGCAACCAGAGGTCACGCTTAATGAGAGTTGCGCAGATTCACTTTGTTTAGTCACTGAAGTGGCGTTTGTTTTTCATTGGAGTATGTTTTGCCATTCTCTAAGTCGTGGCAGCAGGCTTTGTTGGAAGCCCTATTATTCTCTGGTGAATTCCACTGGAACATTCAATGGACCGTTGAGGGGCTGTTTCTCCTGTTTTTTTTTTGCAGCGCGGCGTGACAGTCTGACTCTGACAGGTTTGCGCTTTACTCACTCAACTTTTATTTAATTTCATGTTGCATGAAACAACAAACAACTATCAACCAAACTAAACACAAACATAACCAAACAAATTAAAACAAATTTCAATTTAAACCAACCAAAACACTGCAGAGTCGGAATTTCGATCCATTTTGATTTGGAAGCGCGGAACCATGTTTTACCAAGCGGACAGAAGTTGCCAGAGGGTAAAGGAGCATCCCACAATGGGATTCTTTGTTTGGCAAGTGCAGTGAACGAACGCTGCATGTGATGTGGTGCATGTCTACAGCTGTCAAACAGTTAGCCCTTTTCACCGATAGCACCCTAAGGTGCGGCCGTTTCATCTTTGATTTGAACGAAGTTTCCGGAAGGACAATGCTTTCATGGTGGATTCCATTGAAACTAATTGAAACATACATTGTTTTGAAGGCTGACAGAATCTGGGACAACATTTTTCCTGCTTGACCAATGTGTGAACCCAAGCAGCAAACCCATGAGTTTTTTGCTGCTTCACTCCCGGGACCTTAGGGTATTTAGAGTTTGTGCACGCTTGCGGTTGGCCGACCCCTTCCCAGCACAGAACAGCTTGTTTCAACATTTTTCAACGAAAAATTGCTGAAAAACGTTTTTTTTAACGATTTTTGAAGATTTTCTTCATTTTTTCCATTTTTCAACGATTTTTTGTGAATTTAGTTTTTTTGGAGTTGGCTGAAGCTGAATTGTGTCAAAAATGAAGCTGGAACGGTTTTTTTTGGTAGTGTCAGTTTGGCCGACTTCTGGAAATTGCCTGTCGGCTTTGCCTGACATGATTGGTTTTTGACTGGATGAGAAACAGATAGTTTTTTTTGAGGTGCTCTTCGTGTTTTTTGGTTTGTTCAGCGCTACGGTGAAGTCTTCCGTAGTAGGTTTCGAGCATTTTTTGGGAAACAAAACCCTTTCAATACAACATATTGGTGGTACGGGCCACGGCCTCGAAAGGTTTATGTGTGCATTTTTGTTTTTTTTACTGGCCATACATTCGTCCCACGGTGACAATGTTCCCATGGGTTCCCAGGAGTTCCCAGGAGTTCCCAGGAATTGGTTTTACAGGAGATACGGGATTTTGCCCCGAAAGGCTCTGAAAGGGAAAAAAATGAAAAACAGGAAAAAAAACTGCAAAACATCCAAAAACGCTTATTTTCTTTGAAAAATGATAAAAATCACTGCGTTTTGCATTTTTTTCATTTTTTTTTGCGTTTCTGTGCAGTGAAGGTTTTCCTGCGCCGGTAGCCGGTAGCTCCCGGTAGTTTCAGCCATGTTCATTTGATTCCCTTCCATTCCCACCCCCGCAGCTTCTGTTGTAGTGGAAGCAGTGGTCCACTTGGCCCCACCCAGTCTTGAGCGAAGGCCGCAGTTTGGTCTGCCTCAGGTCAGTTCTGAATGTTTTTGGTTTTGCTGGAGTTTGTCTTGCAAACTTGCCAGCCTGAAACCCGTTTTTTCTTTTGCATAGCAAGCAGCAACAACTTCATACTAGGCCAGGATGGCAAGTTCCAACCTTTTCCCCTTTCTTTGTTCTGAAGTGCAGCCATAAGAGACCACATCTTGCACCTCTAAAGGCAATGGGTTGAGCCATGTTTTTCTAGTGGACTAGTAGTTCAGAAACAGCAGTTTCAGTGAAGGTAACGCCTCCTTTCTTCCGAGTGCTGGAGTTGAAAGTGTTTGGATTGATCTTCAAAAAGGTGCCCCTATTTTTTGGGGAGCCTCCTTCCTCACACGCGAGCTACCTTGTCACACGCCCTTGTCTGTTGACTTGCGGGTTTTTAGTCATTATTTTTCACACTCGTTTTTTTGATGTTTAGCAGTTGCAGCTTCAATATTTTCAACTGGATGTATTGTCCTCCAACCTTTCACCTTGATGCTATAAGTTGCATCTTACCTCTCTTCAAGTTGTTGCAGTTGGCGCCTCATCTGCAGAGAAAACCTGGCAGTCACATGTGTGTTTCATTTGCATGCCTGCTCGGTGTGCAACAATATGGTGAGCAGATCGGAGCAATGATTCTTCTATTCAACTCGATTGGCACAGGTGCAACATGAGCTCATCAAATCTCCATGTCACTGATGTTTTGCGGGTGTTGCTCGCTTCTTTTTCTTGACAAGCAACAGTAGCAGGAGTGGGTCGGCCAGTGTGATGCTGATAGTCTTTGACTTCACTAGAACCAGGGACAAGATTGGTGTACTGTTGCCAGAAGATTGTTTTGCAGTGTGGCATTTAGGATTAGGACCGCTTCAGGTTTTTAGGTTTCATGGCCATGGCAAATTTGACAACGGCAAAGCGCCGCCGCATGCTTCAGAAGGTCTCTTCACTTGATGCTGACTCAGCTCAGGAGCAACAGCTCCTTGCAGGTTCTCATACTTTTCGCCCAGGCCTGCGCACGCCTGAAGATTTGTTGTCTTGGCCGCTGGACGTCATCCAGTCCTTGTGCAAGGATCCTGGTGACGAGATCAGCATGCGGCTGCGGCATCGTTTGCTTTGTGGCATAGCTTTGAACACCGATTATAGTGGCCTCGACTGCCCGCGAGAAGCGCTTGAGATGGGGATGCAAGCATTGCAGCACCATTTCGAAGCAGAGCCAGAACGTGTGCCAGTGTGGGTTGGCCGCACATGTGACAAGGGTTCAATCCAGAAGAAGCTCCAGCGTGAAGTTTCTCTTTCCTGCGATGATGACAGCCGGTGCCATTTCGAGGACATCTTGGACCGTTTGCCTCCTGAGAGCCAAACTTGGATCAGAGCAGCCACACCGGACAAAAGTTTGCCTAGGGAACAGCGTGCAGAAGCTTTCAAGAGCATCAGGGAGTGGCTTATGGACAATCGGAGCTGGCTCTTTCCTTCGAATGCCACAAGCTTTTGCATCGTGCACCGCAGGTGTGGACAGTTTTGTTTTTGATTGTATCTGCCATGTTTTGTATCACGTCCATGGGAGGGGTGTCGCTCCTTGCAATCATTCTCTGCCCATTAGCTGCGACAAACATAATATCTTTCCACATTTTTCTGGTTCCTGCAGTCCTGAGTGCTGAGCAGTCTTCAGGGCTTCTGGTTGCAAACTTGTTTTTAACATTAGCTTCCCTCTGAAACCACAGGCGTGAAAGAGCAGAATTTTGCTTTGTTTTCTTCATGCCGGTTTGCTTGATGTCAGGCAGTGCCTGGTACATCCACAAGACCCCGCGGATTTTGCTGTGCCTGTAGTGAACCAGAGGCTGCGATTGAATGTGGCCGGTGTGACGTGCCACGCATGGAGCTGTGAGGGCTCGAATGAAGGTGATGCACATGAGTCAGAGATCCCCTTAGCAGTTTGGATCGCAGAACGTGTCGCAAGGTTTGAACGAAAGGAGGAAGACATGGCATTTCTGGAATGCACGCCAAAGTTTCCTGCAAAGGAAAAACTTGGACAAGCTTTTGGTGACTTGGCTTCCGTGTTTGCTTGGATTGATGTGCCTGAGTGGCATGGGTGGCCCCATCGTCGTACCAGAGTTTTGGCAGTTGTTGTGAACACTTTGACCCTGGATTGGCATGGCGCCCAAGACAGTGATGATCTGAAGGAAGAGTACGCTGGAAGATTCCACCGCCAGATGGTGGCTGCTGGAGACCTTCTTCTGCAGGCCAGTGAGGAGGAGCGGGTTGAGGAGATGATGAAGATTGCCGTGGCTCGCAAGAACAACGTCACGATGGATGAGATGACCCAGATTGTTCGATTGCAAGACTATGACAAGTTGAGCAGCTTGGTGTTCCCTCCGGGTGGCATTCAGCGAATGCAGGGATGGATTCAGCTCTACCAGGAGAAGCTGAAAGAGACCAACAAGCTGCGGGCATTCCTTTGTGATGTGGACCACTCTGTTGGTGGCAAAGGTTGCTAGCCAATAGTTTGGACTGCGCTGAATTGCTGGCTTCTTCAATCTTTCACATACTTTCCTGTTTTGATTTTGTTTCAAATCTTAAAAATTGCGGAACATGTGCTTGTGACTTGTGACAGTCCGCTTTTGAAAAGGATGGCAATGTGAACTGCGAATTTGCTGTAGGCCAACACATGACCCACGGTTTCTTGAATCGAGGTCCAGCTGGAGGTGAGCTATGGCCAACGCAGCTTACCCACGGATCCGTCCTTTCTTTGCGCCAACATGAGGACCAGACAACTTGGCTTTTGGCAACTGCCAAGGAGCATTTGGGCGCGCTTGGCTGGAGAATGTTTGGGGATTCTCCTATTTTCCCAAAATCGAAGATGGCAACGGCGCTGGCCAATTGTGATTTCTTGCCGTCGCAAGTGAAGCAGCTCTCGGGCAATTCCATGCATTTGCGAACGCAGCTTGCTTTCATGCTGTTTGCCATTGGCTATGTCTCCAAGAAGAAGCCTGCAGGCCAGCTGCATTCTTTGACCTCTTGGGGCGATGATGGAGATTCCTTACCCCATGACAGCTTGTAGATTTCCTGTTGCAGATTGGACCAGACATGATGACAAGAGCCTATACCGACGAACGGTTTTTGCTGCAATGGTTTTTTGTCACACCATAGGGGTACATGTAGCGGTTTCGTTTTGCAGTGGGTGCCGCGCTCACGCTGATGGCTGATACATGCGGCGAAAAGTTTGAAAAGATGTAGGACTTGCGGACTTGTGGGTCTGTTGCATGTTGAGCAGCAAAGAGATTTTTGATCGCAAGTTGTATTTGTCACTCATCGTCACTGAAGCTGGCAGTTGCGCGGTTGTTTTGAAGCTTGGACAGGGTGAAACGCATGGTGCCGCAATGGTGCCCATAGTTTTCACATTCTTGCGACCATATATCAGGAGGCGTAAGGTAGTTTTGGCTTGTGGTGAGAGTGAGTGATCAGCAATCCGCGTTTCACAGATTGACAAACACTTTCCATCAGTTGTTCTGCAGCACCATCGCACAGCTTGCCGGCCACAGCCAACCTCTCAAGTGTTCCAGACAGTGACAGGGTTCAGTTTGCCTAGAGGCTTGCGCCTCTAGCCTGTAGCTAGATCTTTCTAGTTCTCCGGTCCGGCGGCGTGGCGCCGTGATGGCCGATGTGGATATGTTTGGTGGTGGCGATGACTTCGAAGAGGCTATGGAGTTGCAAAGCGGTGATGGTGATGATGATGAGCATGTGGACCGTGACCAGGGTGGCGGCGCTCCAGGCAAAGGCTCTGGTAGGGGTAAGGGGCGTGGTCGTGGACGCGGCCGTGCGAAAAGCGCCGCAGCAAAAAAAACTGCCAAGTCGGACAGCAACAAGGTTTGCTTTGTTGCGCAATGTGAGCGCAAAGTGCGCAGCCATAGCAAGTTCTGTCAGCAACACTCCAAGGATGTAGAGGCAATTCGCTACCAGGCCAAGACCAAGAAAGATACAGAAGTGATGAACACCCTGGAGCTTGCCTTGCAAGATCCAACCAAGGCAAAACTGTGCCTGGAAGAATTTGCACAAAGCAATCCTGAAGGACGTTTCCGCAGGAAGCTGATTGATTGGGGCGCCTTCATGCAGAGCCATGGGAAGCGCGCTGAGGTGCGTGATCGATCCAGGGAGGAGTTGATGGACGTCACAGATTTTGTAAGCTGGAAGATGTCACGTGGTTTGTCAGAACAAGATGCTGAAAATGCTTGGAAGCAGCTCTTGGAGACAGATGTTGGGCGAGAAGGAGAAGGGGCTGACACAAAGGTATGGGTCGAGAAGAACAAGGAACGCTTCAAAGACACGGTGCGCTACAAAGACAACCAGTTGCAGGAGGGGTCCCGCCAGATGAAGGACATGCCTGATACTGACAGGCCCGGGCAGTTGTCAATTTGCTGTTTCAAGAGTCCGGGTTGCGCCTGCAGGTTCTTTTCATTCAAGTGTTATGTTGTTGCACTAAAGATTTGCTCCTTTTCACTGTTTGACCATGCATCAGCATGCATCTTTCTTGTCATTCTGTCGTCTTTTTTTCAGATTCCATGCTAGGATAGGACCTAGATTTCATAGATGTCACATTGAGTCACATTGAGCAAAATCGCAATGAAGAGTCAGACAATCCATTGTGTGACGCAGACAGGGTGCAAGTTGAGATGCGTGTTGCTTGCAGGCAGCATCTTTTGGACCATGTTCGCCGCCAAGGGGATTCCTTCGCAGATTGATGGTTGCGTCGCGGGCGCCAAGACAGCGATGCTCAGTCGCAGCCGCAGCCTGCAACCCCAGCAGCCAGTGATGTCAGCGGATTTCACTCGCAGTCTTCAGGTTTGTTGCTTCATGCCGTTTCTGTTGCGCATTGCCTTTCTTACATAGCCGACATAGCCACATTCTGTTTGCAGGACTCTTTAGCATCCGGCTGGTTGATGAGACGTTGTAGTTTGCTTGGGGAATTAAAACCCCATGTGTGTCTGTTTTGAAATTTTGTCAACTTGTCACCAGGTAAGCAGGTAAATGCAGCTCAGGGAAATGTGTTTCTTTGCATTGTTGGTTTCCGGGCGCAGGCAACAAAGTGGAGATTGCCATCGCGGCTCCCAAAGCTCTGGAGAAGAATGAGAAGGTCATCACCTCTTGCGTAGCTATGGTGAACTCTGCCAAGACAGCTTGGACTGAGGCATTGGAGTTGGCCCAGAAGGACCCCAGTGATGACAAATTGCAGCTGGCCTATGAGAAGAATTGCGTGGTGCGACTTCACATGCTGGACATCTGGAGCGCAAGCAGTGTGTCTGAAGTACCTGTTCAGCAGCCGTTGCCATCTGCTCCGGCTACTGTCCCTGCAGCCAACTCCTCACCACCACATCCTCGTGAGCCGGCTGAGACCTCCCAACCTGCTACACCATCCTCAAACGTGCGCAGGATGCTTCTGCCGCGCCTGGCGCAGCGAAACCCAAGACAGATGATGGCAAGTCTGAGTCTGGCAGCACGCCTGCCAAGGCCGCTGCCAAGTTAACGGCCCACTTGAAGAAAGCTCTCGAGGGTGCTGGGAGCACCGCGCAGCATATCACTGCAGCTGGAAGTTTGCGATCCAAGGTTCACATGGAGGAGATCCTTCAGAGTTTCATGGGTCTTGAGACTGTCGAGGAGTTGAACACCGCAGTTCTAGCTTTGAAAGAAGCAGCGGCTATGGTCAAGCAGTTGAAAGATGGGGCTACCAAGGCTGCCAATAGCTTGAAGAGCCACATTGTAGGACGGCAGAGAGCACAGAAGCGCAAGCGTGAGCAGGAAAGCAAGCAGGAAGAGCAGACAGAGGTTCAGAAAAAGAAGAAGCAAGCGAAGGAAGCAGCTGCAGAGATCAAAAAGCAGGAGACAGTCTTGGCACCTGTTTTTGGCATTGATTGGGACAATGCCAAGGGAGAAGATGGCACTGTTCTTGGCAAGATGATCACTGCAACTGCTGGACCAGGCAAGGGTTCCATCGCTACTTTGGAGTCGCCATGCTGTATCTCCAACTGCGCTTTCTTCACAGACTTCACGAAGAATCCAAAAGCGCCCCTTGGGGACGGAGACCCCCGGAGCACAGGAGTTAGATCGATGCTGGTAGGGGGCATAACATGCATCTATAATCCATACAGTAGATAAGAATTATACTTGTATAATGCGTATATATATATATGTATATATATATATGTATATATATATATATATTTAACACACACACACACTTGCTCAGACACTTAGTTCATCGCCTGTCAGGTGGGGGGCTAGATTTCATGTCAGCTGTCCTTGCTGCTCCCAGTCTCTAGTCTTGCTGTCCTCCATGTTTTGCCAGAATCCGTGTCTCTCCGAGTCTCTCGCGGTCTCTTGCCATTCTGAATCAGGCGCCTGCTTTTGCAGGTGTGCTGTGCTTCACCCGTACCGTATGTGCCCACTACATCCCAGCACTTGTGCCAGTCGGAATCTGCAGTTGTATATTTAGATGATTTTAGATCGTCCGTCAGAGACACCCATGTCGGGATTTACACAGCAACAGAGTCAGCAACATTTTTGAAGAGCCTGTGGTAATTCTTTGTCAGCGCTTACCCCAGAAATTGTGCCAAATTATAATAAGGACATGTCATGTCATAGCCTATGACGAAACTTTTATGCCGGGCCTGTACCACTAGGTCAGAACGATGACTTTATTTTACGCTTGAATCCATGCCTGTCCCATATCTATTTCAGAACCTATGTCGATGCCTCTGTGAAATTTTCTGCCGCTATACCGAATTCGTCTGCTAGTTGTGCTCCGCCTTTTGGTACCCAAGCCCAAGTCATCATGGCTGCAGGGTGGAAATAACTTGAAGTAATCGGTTCTTTTTTTGAGGGTTGTAGCCGTCGCTGCAAGGTGCAGTTGATGCTCACTTCCTTTGGTGGTTCCTACAAGAAGAACGCGAACATGAAGAGCACCGGCAAGTGCCAGGAGATGATTGCCAAGAACAATGGGATGGATGAGTGCCAGGAAATGTGGGCGTCAGTTTCTGCGCTGTTCAAGTCTCCGTTCATCCAGCCCAATGATGAGATGGAAGCTTACCTGAAGAATGTTCTGAAAGCGAGCTGGCTGCAGGGCCTTGATGCCCAAGGCAGCTTTGTTGGCAGCATGCCCAATGGACTTGGCTGCTTGCGTTTTCAGTGCTCAGGCGATGTGGCTTGGACCATGTTTGAGTTGAGACAGTTGATCCCGGCTATGAAGATTATGCTTTCCAAAGATGATGTCGGAGGCTTGGAGGGTGTAATGGCCTTTGTCAAGAACCTCGGCTTGAAAGAGATCGCAGAGCTGCAGTCCCATGGATGCACGGCCCATTATTGTCGCCAGACTGAGGGGCAGGTCGTCTATGTGCCTATCGGGTGGGTTGCTGCGGAGCGCTCTGTGAAAGGCGTTTTGGTCTATGGGCTGCGGAAGACAGTCATGTTTTCCAGTCCTGTTTCCTATGAGAACTATGGCTTGCTTGCTGGACTTTACGAGGCCAGCAAAAAACCTGTTGACAAGATGAAAGCCACCCTGCAACTCTTGCAGCCCCCGGAGGCTGAGTGAGAACACTGGCCGTGCCACACTGTGTTGCCGTGTGGGTAAGTCGGTCCAAAGCTTTTGTTGTGGGTTGTGTGCCGCAGGCTTGAACCGAACCTGGGCCAACTTTTGTTGTTTTTCCGCCAGAGTGTGGAAGATGCGAATCCGAACAGACGGTGGGCGAAGTGGAAAAATGCAAGCAGTGTCTTTCTGCATGGCAGCTGATCCAGTCAACCACTTCCAGTCTCATCCCAGCTTTGTTTGTGATAACATTGAGGGTCGCCAAGGCAACAAAAAAAATCAGTATTGAGATTCGAGATCGCTGAGAAAAATGATGTCAATCAGGGCACTTTTTTGTGGCAACACAGTCTGAAATTTTGATTTGCGCGAGTTGCATTTTGTTTGCTTGGAGCTACTTTCAAATCCAACTTCTTGTATCGGAAAGCATTTATTCATTGGCATGTGCTGACAGCACAAGGCTGCTCAAGGTGCTACAGTTTGAATATTTTGGGGGGTTTGTGCCCTCCGCCCTCCCGAAAAGCATATATCTATACATTACCATGCATGATATAGAAAGAAAAATAAATGCATCTAAGTCTAAGATCACAAGAATCACAAGCACTGGCGGCGGAACATGTGATGCTGCGTCATACCGTCATACCTGGACGCCTCACGCCTCACGCGACTCATTCATGCTGCAAAAACTTCTCCGCGATATAGTTTTATAGCCTATAGTTGAAGACTTGCACACACACACACATATATATATACATACATGAGCCACGGCAGCCACGGTCAAAGTGGTTGAAGACTACTTTAGTACTATTGCAGGAGTTTTTTTCCCGAGACGTGCGCGAAACATTGTAAAGCGAGAGGGGCCCCCGCAAAAGCGATAACATTGGACCATACACGGCAGTCCATTCCATTAAGCTTGCTGTAAACCAAGCAAATACTGTTGTGCACATTCAGAACGGGCCGGGCGAAACTGCGAAACTGCGAACCCGATGAGGGAAAGTCAACCTGTGGTGCCTTGTTTCCTGAAGTTACCATAGCAATAGCATTTGGCATTTGGCATCCAACTCGTTCGCTCTCTTTCTTTCTGTCTTTCTTTCTTTCTTTCTTCCTTCCTTCCTTTCTCTCTCTCTCTCTCTCTCTCGCGTGCCTCGCGTGCCTCGCGTGCCTCGCGTGCCTCGCGTGCCTCGCGTCCCGCTCCCTCTCTCTCTCTCTCTCTCTCTCGCTCTCTCTCTCTCTCTCTCTCTCGCGCTCTCTCGCTCTCTCGCTCTCTCTCTCTCTCTCGCTCTCTCTGTCTCTCTCTGTCTCTCTCTCTCTCTCTCGTTTTGTTGCAAATTTGCTTCGAACAATGTCACATGTTGGAGGGGTTATTTAGCAATAACCTTTGCGATAACTTAGCGCGATAACCGTTTGTTGCAGTCAGTTTCTTGGCCAAGCCATGGCGCCATTTCCATAACTTTAGATTTGGAAAAGACATGAAAGGACATGAATGCAAAACGAAAGGAAAATGAGTGCAAGTGAAAGGAAGATGAGAGGACACAAACGCACATTGGAATGAAATTGAAAGGAACATGAAAGGAACATGAATGGAAATGAATACCAGTGAAAGAAACATTAAACTAACGGACGATGAAAGGAAATGAATGCACAACGAAAGGAAGATGCATGTAAATGAAAGGAACATGAAGGAAAATGCATCCAAATAAATGCAGCACGAAAGGAACATGAAGAGTTGCCGAAGCACCTGCAACCAACAAAACCGAAGCACCTCTAACCGACAAAACAACTGCTCGATCCATTTCCGAGCCTGTTTAGGAATGAATTTTGGCTTCATGTTGGATTTCGAATATGCTGATGTCCACAAAACCCTGGAAAGCGATAACCATCAACTACTCAGATGTAAAGGATTTTGACGGGAGCTCATTTATAGTATGCATATCATATATATATATATAAATATTATATGCACATATATATATATATGCACACACACACATATATATATATATATATTTATATATATATATATCTATATGTACATGCGTGAGTGTGTGTCTGTGTGTCCAGCTTTGTTCTGAACAATATTTAAGCAGCGCTGAGTTCCACAGTTTGGGCAGGGAGTGGTAGCAGGGACCAGAGTCTGCCACCAAACGCATCTGGGAAAAACTGATGAAGTCCGACCTGATCAGCCATGCGTACCTGCTACAATTGCCTGAAGGGTCCTTTTCAACCATTGCTGCACGGGGGTGTTGTTATCTGAATAGCAGCCACGCCAAGTTATAAAAAGACCCGGCACGTTGCAAGCCGTGCTATCTTAGCCAAGCCACGACCATCACATGGACAGACGCTGTAAGTTTCAACTCTACAAGCGTGCTGTCATATTGCTGTCTTGCATGGACCTGAAAAGCAACGGTGTGTAAGCATGTTGATGCATTCTTATCGCATGTTGCGATCCAAACAAGTTTGGAGCAGATGAGCTAAGAGTGCGGGTTCTTTTCGCCCTTCCCGCCCATGGCTTGCAAAGGGTTCAGTTTGTTGTAGGTTGGTATGGGCGTTAACTTGTGTGGATTGTGAAATCTTTGAAACCCATGAGTTCCCAGGAGTTCCCGGGAGTCCCCAGGAATCCCCAGGAATGTAACTTCCGAAGAGAATCCACGCAAGTAAGCATTGTAGGGTAGCCGACGCTTGTTCCATTCCTTACCTAGGGCTGTCCAGAGATTTTGGGGACCTCACTGACCCACAAGTGTTTGATCAAGTATTGTACTGGTTCAATGAAACTTCAGAAAAGGGTGAGCCCATTGATTTGTGGGGATCAATTCCATGTGCACCTTGCTGTCCACCTCAGCACTTGAGCAGGGCTCGGCCAGGGGAGGCGCAGGACCAGAAACTCCAGGAGAAACGACAGACCATTGAGGCGCTGTTAGACAACTATGCACTCTTGGCGGATGTGGCTGTAGCTTCGGGGGGTTCGGCGTCATTCGAATGGCCGCTAGGGTGTGAGGGTTGGGAAGATGACA
>Ga0126342_10006316_pt1 | contig 20975 bp, 14 predicted proteins | sample Cyp1metagenome_FD_92528 | JGI IMG/M metagenome (GOLD analysis project Ga0126342, IMG submission 92528) | Coral microbial communities from Lord Howe Island, Old Settlement Bay, Australia - Cyphastrea 1 metagenome | ecosystem: Host-associated > Invertebrates > Cnidaria > Coral ...
GGGGTGTAAAAGCACCTCACATAAAACACACATGTATACTAGCATGTTACCACAGCTGTTGCGGCTCAGTAAAAAGCGCTGCTGCCGCAGGTGCTTAACGGTTATATTGTTTTGCCCCATAGGCTTATCAGTCTATTTGGGATTATAAGATAACCCCAGCTGAAACCTGAAAATACACAAACTAATTAAAACCATCACTGGTTGGTGGTTTGGAACATTTGGATTATTTGTCCATATATTGGGAATTTCATGATCCCAACTGACTTTCACTCCATCATTTTTCAGAGGGGTAGTTATGGGCCCCACCAACCAGAATTTTTTCAACCATCATTTTTCATTTTTATTAAACAAAAACATTTTATGGTACAAAAACCATCATTTTATGGTAAACAACCATCATTTTTCATTGTAAAACCATGATTTTTTATCGTAAAAACCACCATTTTATGGTTGGTCATCTCGCTCAGATGACGTCCCAACCACCGAGGCCGCCGGAGAGGTCGCGTTTTCGGCAAGGCTTTCGCAGTGACTCGGCGGTTTTCTCTTCAGCAAATAACTTGGTCAACCATGGTTTTATGGGAAAAATATAATATATATATATAGATAATATGATATATATATATATATGTATGCATATAATATCATTATATTATTGTATAAATCATTCAAATTATCTGGTTTCTAAACCAAAAATGGTGATTGAACCATCTAAACCATTCGAAAAAAATGTGGAACAGTTATGGTTTAGGAAGAGAATCTACTTAAATGGTTTATTTTCCACATCCATGTTAGTTTACCCTGGGTAACCATCAACAAATTAACATGGACCCTGCCAAATAGTGGGGTGGAAGATTAGTTTCCAGTAGAATTCGCTTATTCTCGGGGTCGAACGGGTCACTGCAGAGGAATAACCGGGATTTATCTGCTGGAGATGATATCCCCTGTTTATAGTTGGCTGATGTGAAAAGTTGCTGGGCATTTACCAACTGTGAACACGTGGATTCAACAACAAAAGTTGTATCTAAGCACCACAAATACCCTCTGGTAAACATACAAAAAACTATGGAAAAATCCACCATGCTATTAATGGGTAAATCAACGAACTAAATGGGCCATGTTCAATAGCTTGTTTACCGGAGGGTAATTCGATTTCACCCTGTCAACCGTGTGGATTTCAAGCAACCATCGGATGGGTATCCGAACAATAAATTGGATGTTGATCAGCGAAATGGTCCGATGAATAACTGCTTGGTGGTTTGGAACATGAATGGATTATGACTTTCCATATATTGGGGAATGTCATAATTCCAACTGACTTTCACTTCATCATTTTTCATAGGGGTAGGTATGGCCCCCACCAACCAGATATAATGAACCATCATTAACCATTAATAATAACCATTAATATTAACCATTATTAACAGTAGATTAACCACATATTAACCATCAAATGCTGGGATATGCAAATCATATAATGGCAACTTGGAGGATGTTGGACATGGTCCGATGCATCGTAATTCGATGTAATTCGATTCCAACCTCCAAGTGAGATACTGTGGATGGGCCAGCGAAATCCGAATCACCAGTTGATAGATGGTAAACATCCCATGATTTATAGGGTTTTGCTCCCATCCTTTTGGTGGTGCAGGATTTCGCTGGCCCATCCACCGTATGGCGTTAGATATGACAGATTCCCTTTATTTGGATGTGACCCACAATGTGGGCCCCCCCCCCAGTTATGTTTGTTGGTTTAGATTCTCCCCAGTAACTATAGTTATAAGTACCATAAACCATATACTTATTAGAGTTATGTGAACCCCAATTTAGCTATCGTTGCCGGGGGCCTCACATTGCACGAATTGTGGTTTTTTGCAACTGATTACAAGCCATCTAGCTGTGGATAGGGAGATCCCATAGATCATTGGGTTATAGCATGGTGATTCACTCAATGGGAATTTCAGGATCCTAAAATGGAGGTACTGTACCATATAAGGCCATATTTTCTGGGGGTATTCCCTTACATAGGCCTTACATAGGCCTTATATATGGTAGGTACCTCCAATTTAGGATCCTGAAATGGCCATTGATTCACAACCTGGTGGCTATGACCGACATGAAATCCTGAAAACATGTGGCACCGTGGTTTTCAATCGCCAATTGAGCGGGGATAAAACCCCTTCTTGGTTGATCAGTTCGATGATTTTTTTTGGGGGATGAGTCAACACCTATTATGACCATATTTGGGGGGTTTTGGGGTACCATATTATTACCATATTATTACCATATATGGTACCATATTATTACCATATATATATATATATTACATCCATAAACCAGCTGTGATTTGGGGTAGCGTTTGGGCACTCGGGTTTTGGCAAAAAGGGCCATACACCAATCTACGGGACGACGGAGGGCTTTGAACGCGGCTATATTTTGGTTTGTGGCTCACCCCAGGAAGGGAAAGTTACTTAATCTGGTTGGTGGTTTGGGACATTTGGATTATTTTTCCATATATTGGGAATGTCATCATCCCAACTGAGTTTCACATTTTTCAGATGGGTTCAAACCACCAACCAGTTCATCAACATTTATCCAGCCAAAAAAAACGGTTCACTGGGGTGAACTTACACACTCACCGAAACCAGCACGGATAGAGTGGCGAGAGGTACCCTCCGGTAATCTTTCACATGGCAACTGCTTCTCGCCCCAAACGAACTTGGGGCTGGGAAGATCGTCAAACTACGTGGTAGATTTTCCTGCCACGTTTGATTTTCAGGAGGGTAATGGAGGGTAGACATACCTAAGCAACTCGTGGGGGATACTTGGATGGTCCTTTGGGGGTTTTGACCATGCTATACAGTACCCATTACCCTCTGATGGCTATTGATGGCTAACATAGCTTTGCAAAATCACCAAACATCACCATTAAAGAAAAAGATGGTCATGGCTTTGTACATGGGCCATATTCATCGCATTTTACATAGGTATGTTAGGTTTCGGGAGGGTCATTGGAGAACCCCCCCATTTTATCCAATTTTGGGAATCCCTATTTGGGATACCTTTGCTGTTGAAATCTGAAACGGTATCCCCCAGGCCACTAAAGTCGCAACTAAGATCATGAAGATTGTATGATTGGTTCCCTATTTACCTTCACATCCTGTACTATCCACCGGCATCGTGGGTGGGGAGGAACCCACCCCAATTTCAATCCCAATTTTGGCCAGGTGTGTTGCGACCACAAAACACCAGTTTTTTCCGGATATGATCAGTTTCCCTATTAAAATAGCAATTTTATTGGTACCCTCTGGTAAACTAACATAACTATGGAAAATCATCATTTTTAATGGGAAAACTCACTATAAATGGCTAGCTTTTTGTATGTTTACCAGAGGGTATCTCATTTTCAGAGCCATATATTTGCTGTGATTTGCCGGGTTAACTCCAGATGTTTTCTGGGTTTTTCACCCGTTTTGTCAATCTCAGGTCGCATTTCGGAGTGGGGTGGCGCAGTGCAGGGACTGGGCCGTGAGACCAGTGGAAGTTGAATGGGTTTCACCCATGAACTATGGAAGTTCAATAGGGATATCAGCACGAGGAAAGTAACTTCTATAATTCTATTACTATAGAAGTAGCAGCCATGATGGTTTACAGGATTTTAGCTATCAAAGATACAGGGATATAGCTTACAATATATGATCGAATACAAATGAGTCGTTTTTTTTTTTTTCAAATATATATGAGGGTAAATGCAGGTATTGACTATCTGTAATATGATGGTTGAATATCTGTAGGTAATACAAATGAAGCTTTAAAGATTTATTTGGCTTTGACTTCGTGTGAAGATAGACGACCGCTCCCAAAATTTTCATCGAGCCAAGCAGCTAAGGCCGATGAAATTGGTGGGGCTAACGCCACAGGAGGTCGCCCCGTTCTCCGAGAGAAATGGTGCACTATAGTTCTCATCTAGGTAGCTATGTTGGTTTGTAACTATACCTACGTAAATACATATATATATACATATACACATGTATATGTTTAATAATACAAATATATACCAATATAAGATGATAGAAGTGTTGGGTTTAATAATCTATATACATAATTCCTGATATATAAGTGATATAATCCTGGTATAGATATGTAATCCTGGCAATTATGATGATAGAATATATATATAATTCCTGGTATCTATGCTGATCATATAGTTTCATATTACCCACTGGAATGCACATCCAAGAAGACAACGCGCCCGACTGTGCATCATGTTGGCACTGAAACGGTCATTTTGTGTTCGATCGTTTTTGTGTTCATTCCTATGTAGGTTGTTGAACCAGCCAGAACTTACAGTATTATGTATGTTTTTCAAGTGCAAAAGGCCGGGTTAAAATTAAAATAACTTGGCATATATATATATAATTTTGGGCGACTATAGAAACTTGGGTTCACGTAACCACCGTTAACCACCAGCTTAATATTGGTTTCCTCCAAGTTGATCCAAATTGGGGGTGGCCCAGAACCATGGGTTTCAAAGCTTAAAACCGTCGCAGTTTCAGGAAGATTTCGGTGTAACACATTTTAGACAACATCCATACGTCTATGACGACGTAGAAATATTTGAAGGCTTAAGAAGAACAGGATTTCTTGGTACTGGAGCCATTCACCGAAAATTTACATCTTGAAGAGACCTAAGTGAATATGAGAACCCTTTGATATGCCCTCCAGTAAGTTCAGATAGTTATGGAAAACCCGCAATGTGCATCTAATTTAGATCAGTGTCCATGAGAATTGTGTTATCGGTCTTGTGTTTTACTTTACCGGAAGTGCAACATCCCCATCTATGCCATAAAAACCGTAAAATGCTTCAATATTAATTGCATTTAATCGCAGTATCACTTGGTTTGACCCACAAGGCACTTAGATCCATTAACTATTAGGATTCTAATGGAATTATCCCATATAATTATTCATTGATGTATGGATTATATTCCATGACATCCACATACAACATGCTTCTCCGAATTGGTTGAAAAAGTGAACATTTTGACCAGAAAGGCCTATTCTTATACTGTTTAATGATGAACACATGCAAAAACTTGGTGAAGATTTTCCCTCCAATCTTACATCTATTTTTGATGGTTACATGAATTTTTCAATGATCCCAAAAATGCCAACAACTCAAATCCCACAACCGATTTTGTTAATTTCATGGACATATTTCCAGCTTTCCCACTTTTCTATCTATTGTGGGATTGCCACACCATCATTTTTTGGGGATATGCCATACCCACTATTCAACCACCATTTCTCAAGTGCTTAACAATTGTTTGACTGAGTCAATCTTCCCAAATGGTTTATTCTTTGACTCCTATAGTTAAATGCCCATTTTTTATGGGTTCTATATCCCCCAAAAAAATCCAATGATGGTTGGTTAAACCCCCGTGCTTGGCAAATCCTCATTCTATAGCATGGTGATGTTTGGCCAAAAAAAAAATCAATCCAGACTCTATGGAACATCACCATGCGAAAAAAACACAGGGCAAATAATCATGCCTATCATCTCTGAATGAGCCATCTATACCATAGCTATCTATATTAATGAACCAGAGGATAGATCCCCATTGATAACCATTGAATCCCAGTAAATCACCATGTTAATCAGCATTAAATCACTATTGACTCCCACTAAATGACCATGAAATCACCATAAAATGACTGTTAGATATTGTAAAATCACCATTTCTGCTGGTTAATCACCATGAAATCCCCATGAACAACCGCTACTTGGGCCTGGCGGCCGCCGCGCAGCAACGCCAGATCACCTGGGCGACGGAAATCCTGGCTGACGAGAATCGGCTGTCGGAGGTGGACCATAGCGTTCAGTTGAGATATTTTTGTGGCTGAATTCTATGGTTTATGGTAGGTATGTATATATAATATTATATAATTTTAATTAGACACCCATATATATATATATTAATTATTATAATTATACCTTTAATGGTAAGTATTATAATTATATATAATCCCAGTTATAACTAAGGATATACACATATATATATAATTATATATTTCACCAACGTCTAGATGATCTGTAGAAACTGGACCAATTGGGGTGTAATTTTTTTAGCCCAATTTCATCAACTTTCCAACAGTTATGGCCCAGCTATAATAAAGGTCTTATTTCATGATACCATCTGGTTATGACTAACATAGCCATGGAAAATCCCTGAACTAAATGGAGGTTAAAAAGGCTGGGAAAATCATCTATTCTATGGACCATGGCTTCCATGGCTATGTTAAATAACCAGAGGGTAAGTGGCTGAATTCTATGGTTTATGGTAGGTATAATTAGTTAACTATAAACCGTTTAAACTAAACCAATATTATTATGTGTGTTATTAATAATGAGTAATATTGGGAGGAAATATCATATTGACTCATAATACTGATTAAAAATGATGATTAAAAACATTGACCCATTTATTGATTAATATTCATAGTATGGAGGTTTCCTAAGTCATGGGGGTACCCCTAAATCATCCATTGCTAGATGGATTTTCCCTTATAAACCATCCAGCTATTGGGTAACAAGCTCCATAGAAAAGTTGGCCTGGAAACGGGCTGGAAACACTTCTTGGCATCTTTTCGGGGGCGAAAAAACTGGGATATTTTGGATACATCACCAAGAAAGCCGAGCATTTTATGGGCATATCATAGAGTTTTTATGGGAATATCATGGTAAACAATAAATATTCATGACTATAAACATCCCATCATATGATAATTATGATTCAAAAGTAATGATATAGCATCATTATATAGTAATCCCGAATGACTTTTAAATTATAGTATGTAGCATTACTTTTATAAATTATATAGTATAAATTACTATAGATTATACCATCATGATATCACTGGGTAATGTTTTTTTTTGTTATTTTATTTTTTTTTTTTTTTAATATATAGCAATCCTGGCTTCACCTGGGTCAACTGACTGGTTAGATACTAACTAATGAGGGGATAATCCTGAGATAATCATGGAACAATTATGGAATAATTCTGGGATAATAGTAATGATAATAAATAGCTAGCTCTGGGTCAACTCGGTTTATCCATGGCAACATGTGCATTCACCAGATTTCACCTGCTGAAAAAATGAAGGAAGCCAAGGGAGTTTTTGCAGCATGTGATCCACATTGTGTTTTTGTTATGAGCACCCTCGTTGTTCTTGGTATTGTTATGGAGTTTACTGGGTAATCAATGATTCCTGTTGATCCTGGTCTGTAATGTCAACACCGGATTTGGCTAAACCATGGTTTATGACAATTAGGGGGGTACCCCTCCAATAGTCATTTCATCTGATACTTTTTTATGGTACCCTCCCAATTAAACAATCGTTTACCTACCCCTCTGAAAAATGATGGAGTGAAAGTCAGTTGGGATGATGACATTCCCAATATATGGAAAAGAAAATGTTTGAAACCACCAACCAGAATATATGTTCATCATCAATCAATGGCCATGTAAATCAAACATTTTTTTTAAGTTTTGCCCATGTAACACGTATGAAAACCCCCATTAGACCATCATTTCCATCTCCACTAAACCAACCAAAAATCCCAGTAAATTCATATTATAATATGTAGAAATCCATGTGTTTCCGACATATTCCTATAGGTAATTTCCAAAGTGTGAAAGATGAATGGTTTAATAAAATGTCAACCCTGGATTAATAAATGGCCCCCACCAACCAGTATACTTGAACTGGGCTTGCAACTACCATACATCATACCTCCGGGGCCCTCGGGGCCCTCGGGGCCCTCGGGGCCCTCCGGTCAACGTTCGGCGAGAAAATCCCACGTCGTTTTGTTCGATGATTTTCCAGCCGGGCCAAGCTTTGGAGATCTAAAGTTGGTCATGATAGAACATATCAGATTTCAATGCATAATATATATATATACGTATATTAATATATATATATGATATATATATATAAATAATATGATACATATAAATATTCTGCTGGCCCTTGTTCACCCGCAGGCGCAGTTGGACCAAGAAGGCCCTAAAGCAGGCGTTTTTGCTGAGTTCTCGGTCATCGGTGAAAGAAATCTAAGAATGGGTTGATTTATCACAAAAAAATGGTGATGTCACCATGAGGATTGACGATTTCACCATCGATGTAGCAATCAAAACGAGTGAAACAGAGTGGATTTGATAACATAGTATCAAACATATCAATATACCATATATATATGTATATATATATATATATATATCAGGTATATTTGATATGTTTGATAACATGGATTTTGATTTAGCAATCAAAAAACGACGTTTTCAAACATGGTATCACTGGTGATGAGGCCGACACGCGGTGATGACGCCGCCAAGCCTAAGGCACAAGTGCGCCAGGCACCTCGGCCGAAGCGCAAAGCTAAGGCGCGCAGCCGACTCTCTGGCCGGTGAAGATGCAGATCAACACGGAGAACGTGAACGGCCTTATTGACAGGCCAGCTCCTGGAAATCTCACCTTGAACCAGCAGGCAAGAGTGACTACTGTCACTCTGGCCATGGAGATGGACCAAAAGAGTGGTGCCTTCGGGCAGAAGCTGGGAAAGAAAGGAATACCATTCCTACGACAAGCTACAAGCACACCTACGGACCTCGGGAATTGAAGCCAATATGGGCATACACATCCTGAAATTGGAACTGTTGTATAATCAATGGGAAATTCAGGATCCTAAAATTGAGGTATTGTACCATATAAGGCCATATTTTGTAGGGATATTCCCTTACATAGGCCTTATATAGGCCTTATATATGGTAGGTAGCTCCAATAAATCGGTTCCTGAAATGACCATTGATATAACCATCATAATTTCATTCGGATAGCCTCTAGGTTTACTGTTTGCTGTGGTACCATCTTTAGTAAATCATCGAACTTTTCATGGGCCATGGATGCCATTTTACATAGCAAACTGGGAGGCTATTCACCAACATTTCAGCACCAAACCGACAGGGTCCCCTCTTTGTGTCCTCAAAAAGATGGCTGGGAAATCTGTAGAAAATGGGAATAACATCTAGCACGCCATGTTTACCAGAGGCAAAAAAAATGATCCTAAAATGAAAGAGGCATTTTTTTTCTTCCACAGCCCATGCATCTTTGGGTTCCCTGAGAAAATAAGTAGGTTCATGTTTGCTTTCTGGTATATATATATGTATGTATATTTATATATCATATATACACTATGCCAGGTGATGCCCCAATTATTGGCTTGTAAGCCCCATTCGGTACTCGAGATATATCTACCATATACCCTAGTTATATTAGTTATAAACCAAGGTCGCTGATAAACTAGGGTACCACCACCTCGTGGTATTTTGGTGTTATACACCAAGAAACATAACTTTTGTGGCACCGCCACAAGTGCTGTGATGTTTGCATACAACGCGAAACGGTCGGCCTTAGCTCTGGCCGCAGCATGGTTCCATGTCCCACCTCAGAATATTGATAGGTGGTGAACAAAAAAATCCTGTGGATGGGCCAGCGAAATCCTGCATCACCAAAAGGATGGGAGAAAAACCCAAACAAAATCATGGGATGTACCATCTGGTTATTTAACATTGCCATGGAAAATTACCCATTTATAGATTGTTTACCTATTAAAAATGGTGATTTTCTATGGCAAACTGTTAAATAACCAGATGGTAAAAAAACCACCGTTTTCAACTGGTGATTCGGATTTCTCAACCATTCACCGTACGCGATGCTCGGGATATCAATGGTTTTATGAAAGATAGCGATGGGATCTGCAGCGCCCCGGAAGATCGAAAAAAAGAGCCCGCATGGCCAATTTTTTCCAAACAACATGGTCAATTTTTTTCGGTTCCCAAGGACCAACAATGACAAAAACAGTGCCATTTACTAAGGAACATATGAATGAACAGGATGTTTAATCATTTTGAATCTGTTGGAATGGGGGGTACACCACTTTCAAACCACACCTGGTTGGTGGTTTGGAACATTTGGATTATTTTTCCATAGATTGGGAATGTCATGATCACAACTGACGAACTCATATTTTTCAGAGGGGTAGGTATACCACCAACCAGAGATCATAGATCATCCACATTCATGGTATATCCATATTTTTCATGGCTCCTGTGATTTAATTGTTAAAATTGGTATATCCTGGGATAAACCAAACTAAACAAACTGAACAAACTTTGAAAAGTGTGCATTTCTTGAGCCTCCCCAAATCCCTAAGAAATGATTTCTGGACAAAAAAGAGCCATCCTCCATGTGTGGTGAGGGCCTGACACACATTGACATTGACAAATGAACCAACATATGAAGCTTTTTTCTTGGCTGGATATACCATACATGGAAGCAGAAGGGACACACTACTATAACCATAGTTTAGAAACACATGATTCCAATTATATTGTCACTAATTGGTGGAAAACATATACAATGATTCATCCTGTGGGTTTGTTATCCAGGTGTTTCGGTTTGTCTCAAAATAAGCTTATCATCATGTCAGACATGCCATGAATGAACCATTTTATCGATCATGTTTCCTACAATGTGGCCCCCCGAGTTATAAGTTGGTTTATAAGCCCCAGTAACTATACGTAGTTATAAGTACCATAAACCATAGTTATTGGAGTTATAAACCAATTTTAGCTATCTAGGGGGCCTCACGTTGTATATAATTAAACATCGTTATCCCTCATGCCATGACGAAGCAACGAAGCTCGACAGGTCTGAGCGAGCTTCGCAAATTGCAGGAAGTGGTTGAGGCGCTATTGACGATGATCAATTGGGGATTTTTTCATGGAAAGACTACTTGGTGGTCCATCCCAGTTAGTAAGTGGGTTATAACCCCAGTCATAAGTGGATTAACCCTACAAAACGCCCATTTATAACCAGGATTATAACCTACCTACTAACCAGGATGAACCACCAAGTACTGGATGTTTCCATGAAAAAAAACATTGCAATGCTTGATTACCGTAGGCTAATGGCTATCATATCTATTATTTGGCTGGGGCTTTACTCAGCCGGGAATTTACGATGGGTTTTAGCACTTTGTTTTGAGTAAGCCTATTAGTTGGGCAAATCATGTAGACTCATGTAGACCTATGTTTAGAACAGCCCTAAGAAACCATGGTTTAATATGGGACATTGCTAACATTAGTAAGGGGTGTTTTTCATATGCGGTAGATGGGATGATAGGTTAAAATTCATGTTTTCTCTAGGGATTTGTAGTCCCATTCAGAGGGGAGTTTATTATCATTTGTGGGTTTTGGATATACCCTCTGGCTATTTAACATAGCCATGGAAGCCATGGCGCATTGAAATAGATGCTTTTCCCAGCCTTTTTAACCTCCATGGCTAGTTCAGGGATTTTCCATGGCGAACTGTTAGTCATAACCAGATAGCTTCATCAAAGATATCATCTGGATCTGCAGAATCTCGATCAGAGATATGCTGAATGTTTTTTCGACTAAAACATAGAAAATGATTGCCCAAACATGTTTCCGACGTGGGGTTGGTTAGTCCCTAGGGATTTATAATCACAACTACAGTACACATTAGAAATTCAAGATTGAAAACATAGGTCTATCGTTTGGAGGTTTTCACATGGGCGTAGTTTCTACGGGTGTTTTTAGGGGGAAAAGTACATCCAATGAAAGTGCTCTGAGATTTTCCAGGCCAGGTTACGCTACTTTGGTGCACACCAAAATTGCGAATTGTGGATGTACTATAGTCCCATCCAAATTGGTATATCATGTACCCCATGATTATAGTATAACTACGATAAACCATAAGTTATTCTTGGTGTTTTCCACCAATTTTAGGGTCCCATTGAATGGGTGCGCTGGCGCCGGCCCCCGAAGATCCTGAGTTTGGTGCAACCACAGCCGACAACTCGAGCTGGTGAAGCAAATTCTGGTACCCTCTGGTAAACTAACATAATTATGGAAAATCACCATTTTTTATGGGAAAACTCACTATAAATGGCAATTTTCAATAGCTATTTTAGTTTACCAGAGGGTAAACGTTAACAAAAAACTATGGAAAGATCCACCATGCTATCAATGGGTAAATCAACTATTTCGACTGGGCCATTTTCTATGTCGCTTTTCTGGTTGGTGGTTTCAAACATGAATGGATTATTTTCCATTTCATATATGGGATAATCCTTCCCATTGACGAACTCATATTTTTCAAGATGGTTAAAACCACCAACCAGACTTGTACTTGTTGGTGACATAGATCGCGACTTGCTGTGAGAGTCTGAATGTCAACATGTGGAACCCCAGACTTGCATCCTGAGTAATTACATAGCCAAGAAAAAGGGGTCAAACAATCAGAGTGCTGCTGTGGTGAGTAAAAAGAACGAGTTTAATAAAATGTCATATTTCAACTTCATGCATATTCTTTTTTTTTTGGCACGACTATTATTGTAGTTGACATACATGATTTCGAGTTCGACATTTTTTATGGTTTCCGTGAAATCAGGTGATCGCGATCATGGAAAAATCCAGCAAAAATTGATCCTTTCCAGGTGCTGCGTACATCCCCATAAAGCTATAGACCCACAAAGTGGGGCCCTCCGCCACGAAATCGCTAAGTTGGGGTGAACTAATGACTCCAATTTCACGAACTGGTTTATGGTACGCAAATAAGGCACTACTGTAGCTACGTTTTTTTTTCATCAACAAACATACCCTCTGGTAAACTAACATAACTATGGAAAATCACCATTTTTCATGGGAAAATCCACTATATATAAATGGTGATTTTCCATAGCTATGTTAAATTACCAGAGGGTAACTGGGGGGCCCCACATTGCATGTCTTGCACCGGCACGGTACCACAGTCACCACCTGGAGGCAGACGATGTCGACGCGTTACCTGCCGCCATCCGTGCAGCAGAGGTGCCTGGGGAGACGCTGGTCTTCATGGGCGCAATGGTAATGTGGGATAGAATTATAGTGTAGTTATATATATATATATTATCATATATATATATCCCACATTATCTATTATCCTATAGTAATATATGATGTAGTTATTGTATATATATATAGTAATATAGTGTAATATAGTGTTGTTATAGTCTATATAGTATAAAAGTCCATATGAACATAAACTATATGACATGTATGATGTACGTATACGATAATTATAGTGTAGACTATATGATGTAGACCATACATATGTATATATATATATGTATAGAATTAGTGTCTACAGCATATATATATATATATATATGTAGTATAGTCTGTCTATACTGTATGGAATTGTAATATATACTATATATACTATATATATATACTACATATACTACATATACTATATATATACTATATATACTATATATATGTATATATATATATATGTATATATGTTATCATCATTTATGGCAACAAGTCAATAGATATCAAGAAAAATAGTCTACTTGGTGGTGAACTACCCAATTGGTAAGTAGCTTAGTTCAGCCCAGTAAAAAGTGAACAGTGCCCCTACATAGCCCATGACTTGCTAAGTGGGATGAGAATTACATAGAATTCTGCTATAGTATGGTATACTAGAATCGTGTGGTAGTATGCTACCCTTAGTAATTACATAGAAGATAGTAGTCAATAGTAGTATTCTAGTATACTATGGTATCTGGTTGGTGGTTTGGAACATTTGGATTATTTTTCCATATTGGGAATTTTATCATCCCAACTGACGAACTCATTTTTCAGAGGTGTAGGCCCTCCGGTGATCAAATGTAGCTGGAACATCCACCAAAAAAGCAATGTTTGGCTGGGGCTTTTCCCAGCCATGTTTGATTACCGGAGGGTACTGTATGATATACTTTGTCCTTATGGATTGTTTTTTGCCAGAATGGCTTCATCATTTGAATCTTCCGCATGTTTTTATTGGGATTTTCATCATTGGAAACTGATGAGATGTGGCCACTGGCCACTTGATATTTCCACAGATCGAAATCATAGGCCACTGGATCGAAATCATAGGCCACTGGAATGCCGTTGAAAAACAACTTCTTCCACCACTTTCCCAACATGTTCCAACATATTTCAACTATTTCTCTTGTTTTCCAACAATCGTTCAACTAGTTCCAACAATCATCAGTTCCCCAACAATTGTCCACCATCCTTTCAGATTCCAGCATTGTTCATCCACTTCCTATGACTTTCCAACGATTTTTCCACTAGTTCCACCCTTTTCCCCATCATTTTTCAAACTTCCAATCATTTTCCCATTTTCGAGGTTTTTCCAGCATTTTCGCAGGTTTTTCCAGCATTTTCCCAAGTTTTGCCCAGGTTTTCCCCGTGATGTTCGTCCCTTTCCGTTTCGGAGTCGCTCGAACAAAACCCTCGCCGGAGGTGGCGGGCGTGGAGTTGTCGGAGCTGCGCTTCGCGAGAGCAGTGCTGCAGCAGCGGCTGGAACTGCGGCGAAGCCACGCCAAGGAGGCCACTTTTGATGGGGAGTTCGTGATTGATATCGTAGTGATTAATAGTGGGGTTATAATGATTATAAGCCACTTTTCATATCACTTAATAGTGATTGATATAGTGATCTGATGAGTGATGAATAAGGATTACTGATGATTTCGTGATTGATATCATAGTTATTACCCTCAGGTAAATTAACAATGATAAGTATGGGGATTAGTGTAGTAATGATGGGATCTAGTGTCAAGCAGTAATGGCATCTTAGTAGTGATTGATCCCCTGAATCCATAAGAGGTTTCCATAGTCATGGGAGTACCCCTTTATCGCTGGATGGTTTGTAGATGTTTATAGTGATTAATAATAAACAAATAAGCCACTTAATATCACTTAATAGTGATTGATATATTGATCTGATGAGTGATGAATAATGATTACTGGGGATTTGTTTTAGTGATTGATATTGTGATTAAGAGCGATGAATAATGAACATAGTGTTTAATAGTAATTAGTAGTGTTTGATAATGATTAATAGTAGGGTTATAAGCCATTAATAGCATATAGATGATATAATTATTACTATAGTGATCAAGAGTGATTGATAATGCTTAGTAATACTTACTAGTGATTACATCGATTACATGGAGTGTGCAATGACTATCTAGTATTCCTCTACATACAACCAATAAAAAGCCCACCCCAATATGAAACAGCTCCCTAAATGGTCATAAATGGTCCCAATTGTGTGGAGTTTACCCCAACAAAAAACCATCGTTTCTACGCGGTGTTTGATTAATCTACGGGGGTCGGAAGGGACTAGTGATTAATCAAAGGGACTGGTGTAATGATTACCCTCTGGTAAACATACAAAAAGCTATTGAAAATGGCCATTGAAATAGTTGATTTACCCATTAAAAACGGTGATCTTCCATAGTTTTCTATATGTTCACCAGAGGGTTTTTTGTGTTTGCTAGTGACCTATTGATAGGGATTGATAGAGATTAGAGGTGAGAAGGTACTGATTGAAATAGTGATTACTAGTGATGAATACCTGGTGAATATGGGTGATTAGGAGTGATTCATGGTGATTTTCATAAAACTCAATATTGATTATTATTATTATTATATATATATACACATACATATTATCATAATTAGTAGTGATTGATGGTGATGAATAGTGATTGATATTTGGTGAAATTAGAGTGATCCACTTAGGGACTTACTAACCAGGGTTTTTAACCACTTCCACTTATTAAATGGGATGAATCATAGTGAATAGGGTTTTATTTATCAATGGTGATTTCTTTTACATTATGGTCTATTGGTTAAAGCTGCTGATGTTTACATGAGCTTCCATGGAGGAAGTACCAAAGCAACGAGTTATGGGGGTTAAGCAGCAAAGATATCGGGATGAACTAGTGCATTTTTATTTTTCCATAATATATGGGATAATCCTTCCCATTGACGAACTCATATTTTTCAAGATGGTTAAAACCACCAATCAGATAATCACATGGTAATAACCATTCTTGTTGAATCCTCGTGACATTCAGCATGTTTGAACAGGGCTTTAGCAAATGTACTATTTTTTTCTCAGCACCCAACAGAGAAGGGGATATAATCTCCAGCAGATGCAGATGCAGGATGGGGCCCCCAGTCGATAGCGTTCAGTTGTCTGATAAGTGGCTGATTTCTATGGTTTATGGTAGATATAACTATGGTTTATGGTAGATCTAACTATGGTTTATGGTAGATATAACTATAGTATTCATGGGATAAACCAACGTTCACATCACTGGGGGGGGACATCCTGTGTGTTCAAAATCCCCAATCCCAAGCCTTGTGCAGTTGAACGGTCAGGTCCTTCGGCGTTTAGTGGCACACCAAGGCTGGCTTCGGGGAAGTGGAATAAACACTGGCCCGGTCCAGGAATGGACATGGGAAAAACGAACATCTGAAATAATTAAATCACATAGAATGAGATATAGTACCTACCATAGACCCTTTAAAAGAATAATTGTGATAATTGATGATAACTTTACGTGTGTGTCTTATTTAATCATTGTTATTAAACGTCCATATAGACCATTCAGAAGCACTCATTTTGACCGGTTGAAACCATCCTGCCGCCCATAAAAATGGTGAATTGGGGATGCTTAATTTATGGCATTTGGTTTACCACATTAAATAAACATGTGAATCTTTTCATTGGAGTTTCTTTTGGTACTGTGTTGAATTTATAGAGAATTTGATGCGGATTTTCCCAGTAATGTTTTGAATTCCCCAAGGCTATGCATGCTTGAAACGTTGGTTTCATCTCGGGATGATGATTCCCATTGACGAGCATCATTACCCTCTGGTAAACATACAAAAAGCTATGGAAAATCACAATTTTTAATGGGTAAATCCACTATTTCTATGGCCATGTTCAATAGCTTTTTGTATGTTTACCAGAGGGTATTGAAAAGAGCTCAAATACTACCAATCCCATATGCCCCATGGTGCTGCTTATAACCAATCCCTTCCCAACCTCACCCAACACACAAAATTTTCCACGCGTACCATACGTACCCTGAAAATCTGTAGACAGAGCTGCATCATTTTACACACAAACGCTCCGATGCATGCAAACATGCATACGAAAAACAACTTGCACGCAGACAAAACGATCATCAACGATCATGTCATACATATACATTCATTTACAGACAGATCACGTCATACATATACTTTCATTTACATACACGCGCATACAGCTACATACATACATCTCAAAATCTGTTTATCCCATACCAGAAAGGTCTGTTCCAATGGCTGGACTCCTTTGGGCGTTGAAAAAAACTCTATGAGGAGCCGCCTTTTGGTGCTGGTGCCCCTTCAAAAAGTTTGTCTTGAAATCCTATACTGGTTGGTTTGGAACGTTTGGATTATTTTGACGTATATTGGGAATGTCATAATCCCAACTGACTTTCACTCCATCATTTTTCAGAGGGGTAGGTATACCACCAACCAGTATAAATCTATATCAAACGAACTCTTCGGTTTGTCTCTAGGCTCAACAAACTTCTCGCGATTCCGAACGGGCTCAGCAGCTGGTATAAGCCTCAATCATTAATTTTGCTACACTTTGCTGTTTAAATCGCCAGTTTATCACTTGGGGGAACCACCATAATTGCTGTTTTTCCATGAATCCAATAGAACATCGCTTGAACTATCTTTGAAAATATCGCATTCAGATATCCCAGAACATGTCCCCATTTGGAAAGCAGTTTTATCATGTACGATCAAGATATCCCATTTAGATACACCATGCATACCAAGATTTAAATGTCCCTTAACATGTCACCATTTAGATCCATTTGTATCCCCGTTATACCATTCAATTTGGGCAGGTATTTTTGTTGGTCTATAACCCCCACGAATACTACAATGTGGGGCCCGCCAGGTATAAGGCATATAACTCAGCTATCGCTACCACGGCCCCACAATACCTCACAATAGCATCGAACTTAGTTACCCTCCGGTAATCAAACGTGGCAATTGGAAATCCACTAGCAATGGGGGTTTCAATAGGAAAATCACCTATAAACAGTGTTTTTTCCATTGCCATGTTTGATTACCGGAGGGTATCACGACTCAGGTCCAAATCCATATCAATCCCGATGAAATCCCTATTTTTGCTGCTTAGTTTAGTTGTCACATGTTATCACCATATTTGTCCTATGCCTGGTTAGTCCCCCAAGTGGCTTATCCCAATACTATCCCACTTTTACAATGGCAAATGAAGCATCAATCCACATATTGCTGCTTTGCCACGCCATGAAAAGTAACATTGACATTAACCCATGGTTAAACCAGTGGGCTCGCATATTAAGTAAATAATATCACATACATTAACCCATGGTAACCACTTACTTGATCTTAACACACATAAATGGTTTGATTCATTTGGTAAGTACTTACCATTAACCCATGGTAACCTACTCAGGTGGATCATGACATTAACCTTCATTAACCTACATTAACATACATTATTCACCCATACATTAACCCATACATTAACCCATACATTAACCCATACATTAACCCATACATTAACCCATACATTAACCCATACATTACCCTCTGGTAAATAAACATAGACCCTGAAAATAGCCAATTTTTAATGGTTTCACTAGTCTTCCAACCCCAACAACTGCCAGGGTCGAACTGTTAATTTACTGGAGGGTATATCCCATTAAATCCCATTAAATCCCATTCAATCACCATTAAATCACCATTAAAACCCATTAAATCACCATTTATCCATGATTTTGCCAGTATATTCCCAGATCATCCATCATCTTCCCATTGAAATCATACATTAACCCATTCAGATCTATGTAAGTCCCATTGAATCCCATTAAATCTCATAAAATCCCATTAAATCCCATTAAACCCTATGTAAATCCCATTGACATTAACCCATACCTCAACCCATAAGTAACACCTACCATGGATGACATGACGACACGGGACGCAGAGACCGGGACGAGGCGCTGATCTGGTGAAACTCCGCGGCTCCGTGTTGCTGGCGCGCGCCTATGGTGTCCGCAGCGTGGCGGCGTTAGACGCGCGTGGAAATTGCAAGGTGGTGCCCCAGTTTATAACTCCAATAACTATGGTTTTTGTTGGTTATATATCTATAGTTACCCTCTGGTAAACTAACATAGCTATGGAAAATCACTGATTTTAATGGGTAAATCCACTATTTCTATGGCCATTTTCAATAGCTTTTTGTATGTTTACCAGAGGGTAATGGGATTATAAACCAACTTATAACTGGGGGGCACCACCTTGTGGATGTTGGATCCGGTTGGTTTTTGTAGTGATGGTGATGCTGGTTTCAAACAACCATTTATCGGGATTTTTCATGGGATTTGCTGGTTGGTGATTAATAATGGTTAATGCTAACTAATGGTGATTAATGGTGATTAATAGGGATTTAATGGGATTTAATGGTGATTTACTAGGGATTCAGAAAAATCACCATTATAAATCGTATATCACAACTGGTTGGTGGTTTCAAACATTTGGATTATTGTCCATTTCATATATGGGATGTCATCCTTCACATTGATATTAAGATGGCTAACATCACCAACCAGATGCTGTAAAAAAGGAGAGAACCTTAAGGATTATACCCTCTGGTAAACATACAAAAAACCATGGAAAGATCCACCATTTTTAATAGGTAAATCAACGAAATAAACGGGCCATTTTCAATAGCTTTTTGTATGTTTACCAGAGGGTAGAATTCTTGGTTTTTGAAGAAATATGAAGAAATCAATATGAACAATACAATAATTGTGGGTTTTTTGATATTCACAGATCATCTGCACAGGGTGATTTTCCACCATCGAACACCCCCAAACTGGAACTGTGGCATGGGATTATGCTCCACTTTTGAGACTTAAGTCAGTTAAGCAGATCTTGATGGTAGTCTTCCATTATATCCATGTATATCCCCATCAAATTGCTACACAATTTCATCATATCATATCCATATAAACGAGCAAAAGTGAACACCACCAAACATTTTTTTTTTCCTTTTCAGTTTTTTTGGTCATGGAACTTAAATAGATTTGCCCCGGCAAAAAACAAAAACACACATCAACATAGCTCATCAACCGGCACGTTTCCACATCTCAGACGACCACGAGCGTCAAGCGGCTGAAGATTTGTTGAAGAGCCGTTGCTTGGCTCTGCAGCTGGGTGACCCCATGGCCCATGATGCGACTCCGTTGTGAGGAAACGTTGGGGGTTTCCACTTAGGGATCCCCCGATCCCCCCAAATTAGCGACTGGTATTGAAACTTATTGGTGACGACTGGGATTCCATGACGAAAAGGAAAGCTCCCCATGATTTTGGCAAGGAAAAGGTTTGGAAAACAGGTTTTGACACAGTCTATGCTAATGATCATAGCGAGAGTTGGGTTGTCAATGAAGCTGTAACATTTTATAATATAACGTTCTGAGTCGTTTTGTTGTTTGAAATAAATAACATGGAGGTTTCCTGAAATGGGGATATCCCTAGTTCTCATCCATTTCTAGATGGTATTTTCCATGAAATAAACCATCTAGCTATGGGGGTATCCCCATTTATGGAAACCCCACATAACTGTTGGGTCCATGATAGATATTAAAGTAGTTCATGGGGTCAGTTCTCACTGCAACCCTCAAATATAAATTATAAAGGATCTAAGGGACAAGCCACAAACCTGGGGTAACAAAATAACCGCAATTCTGATGTAATGGGGATACATATATATATATATTATATATATAAATTAAACACAGTAATTATATATATATATGTATATTTAAATTAGATACAATAGTTATATATATATGTAGACAGTGTATATATAGTATAATATATATATATATAAAGAGTAAACTACATATAATACAATATATCAAATATACTATATATATAGTAATGTATATATA
>Ga0126342_10006317_pt1 | contig 20975 bp, 19 predicted proteins | sample Cyp1metagenome_FD_92528 | JGI IMG/M metagenome (GOLD analysis project Ga0126342, IMG submission 92528) | Coral microbial communities from Lord Howe Island, Old Settlement Bay, Australia - Cyphastrea 1 metagenome | ecosystem: Host-associated > Invertebrates > Cnidaria > Coral ...
CATTCTTAGACTGCCAGCCGACAACAGCCAAGCACATCCCTACCATCACACAACAAACGCTGCAGGCACAGACTTGCCAACACAATCACAGGGCTTGGGCATAGTAAACGTATTCTTGCATGTCTATGTATGTGCGCTCAAGTACGCGCGTACAAATGTAAAATCAGACTGCACATATTCTTCAGATATATATATAATTAAATAAAAATATATATATATATAATATATATATATATATATCATAACGTATAGATCAGAGGTATGGAACAGAGGTATGGAACGGATCCTTCAAGGAGGTATGGAACAGGGGTATGGAACGGGGGTATGGAACGAGTGTGGTCCCGGAGCTTGTTCCGGACCTCCTATTTTGACTTGCACCCATATGTGTATATGTATATATACATAAAAATAAATATACTAATATATACTAATATATACTATTTTTCTAAATACCATGCATATGATTTATATATTATATATACATATGATTTAAATACAATGACGTGGGAAGCAAAACTTGTTGCATCCCATCGTAGCCGGCGGAATGGCCTAGGGCGATCAACACCATCACCAACAGCTCAAAGGTGTCAGTCACGTAGTGCAGAAGCCTCCAGACCTCGAAACAAAGCGGCGACCAGGGGGATACAACAACCAGAAATATACCAAAACTGTCTAAAATACGCTGAAATGATAACTTAAAACCACAAACCTACAATAAATATCAATAAATCAAAGCTTCTGAATGGCAACCGCAAAGGTGGAGATCCAAGCTAAAGACCTTAGGTGATATTGGGTGTATCCATCCATGTCTGGACACCCAGACCCATACTGGTAACGCGGTAAGGGTGCTTCTCTGATTTGTGCACCCCTCAAACCAAGTGATTCCATAACATTAAAAATGAACAAGTTGTGTGTTTTCGGGATCTCCAGTTTGGGAAAGCCACGGAACCGTAATACGGCAGTCAGATGGCCGGTTCTAGCTGCCACTGAGGCAGAAATTTCAGGTCAAACCCAACTGGCTGCATGTCTTGCCCAAGTGATCAGTAAGGGTTGTCCCAAAATTGCTATCCCCTTGCACCTGTCCATCCCCCAGTCTGGAGATTCTACCTTTGGACATTCAGCATTTTGGACAACTTTCAGGAAGAAGTTGGGTTTGGCTGAAAATAAGCTACCCTCAAAAAACTAGGTGTGTCATTGTTTTCACCATGAAAGTGGCTGTAAATTACGGGCCCATCCAGCAGTTTAAGACAAACCCATGCATTGATCCCCAGTTGGTTCGCTCGCCTTCAGCTTCCAGGGCGGTGCATCGCCATCTAGAGAGAGGACCTTATGGTGTTCTCCCAAACTGGAAGGAGTTTACAACTTGCTGACAAGAGTACAAGCTGTCAGAGGAAATCTGATCATCATGATTATGATGATGATGATGATGATGATGCTGATGATCATGATGCTGATGATCGTGATGATCGTGATGATGATGATGATGATGATGATGATGATGATGATGGTGATGATCGCGATGATCGTGATGATCGTGATGATGATGATGACGATGATGATGATGATGATGATGGTGGTGATGATGATGATGATGATGGTGGTGATGATGATGATGATGATGATCGTGATGCTGATGTTGGTGCTGCTGGTGCTGGTGCTGGTGCTGGTGCCGTGATGCTGATGCTGATGCTGATGCTGGTGCCGGTTCCGGTGCTGTGATGCTGATGCTGATGCTGATGCTGGTGCTGTGATGCTGATGCTGGTGCTGTGATGCTGATGCTGATGCTGATGCTGGTGCCGTGATGCTGATGCTGGTGCTGGTGCTGGTGCTGGTACCGTGATGCTGATGCTGATGCTGGTGCCGGTTCTGGTGCTGTGATGCTGATGCTGGTGCTGGCGCTGGTAACTAAGAGTATTCCTCTGATTGTTTTGATGGCTTTGATGGCTTTGATGGTGGTGCTGGTGCTGGTGGTGCTGGTGGTGATGATGCTGGTATTTGATGACTCAAACGGCCTCCGGGTTTGAGTGGGAAAACCCCCGTGAATGGCTCCATTGATGGCACCGACCTCACACTCTAAACTGCTTAAGCCTCGAAGACCGCATGCCAAAAATTTGGGTCGGTTGGGGACTATCATCCGATTCTTCGGTGTTTTGAATACAGCATAAAATTGAAAACACTTTGAACTCACCAAACAATCAGCCTTGTACAGGCTTAAACTATATAATATACATATTATATCATATTATATAGACCTGCCTTTCCACCCTTCTACCCAGGATACCCAAGGCAAGGGTAGAATATGCGGAATATGCTTATCAAATGTTGTTTTCATGGGAGCTGTCCCTAGCCGCCCGTTCCGCCCGTTGGAAAAATGCGGTCCCAGTTGGCTCGGAAGAGCTCTGCACGGACCACAAGTTCGATCGCCTGGAAGGGCGATGCAAAGCGAGAGGAGTGAACTCGTCCTGATGGATACCCTCTGGTAATGACTAACATAGCTATTGAAAATTGCCATTTATAGATGGTTTACCTATTAAAAATGGTGATTAAACAAACAAAAAGCTATTGAAAATGGCCATAGAAATAGTTGATTTACCCATTAAAGATGGTGATCTTTCATAGCTACAGTATGTTAAATTACCAGAGGGTACCCGGTAGGATACCCATTAGTGGCTCTTTGAAGGGAAACTATGATGATATCATTTAATAAAATGATGATAGAGCTGATAGCCTGATGATAGAATGATGATCAAATGATGATAAAAATAAAATGATGGTAAACTATGAGATGGGATGTGGTACCCATTTTCAGACACACCCAGATCATTTAAGCAAGCGAAGAACGAGTTCAACTGTCAGCTATAAGTATTGTGAAAGAACCTGATATCTTGGACTGTTCATGTCCCTTTCAGAAATATGATAATTCATGACAATTCACTATGATGACCAACTGATATCAACGCTAGCAAGATAACCAAAGCACAGACTGATGTGACGGAACATCCCAGCCTTTAAGGCAGCACATAGCATCAGCAATCCGTGCAAAGGCGTTGAAGACCTGTACCACGTTGTGGACGTCAAGATCACCTGGCAGCTGAAAAGTTTGGACAATTTTTGGGTTATGGCATGATTGCCCAGGATACCCTCTCAATATGATTGAATTCTTGGACATCCTTCCCCTTTTTTTTGGATAATTGTATAGATATAGTATAGTATTGATATAGTCGATATTGTAGCATATTAGTACTATATACAGTACAACTATAGACTAATATATAGTACTAGTAATACAATATCAAACAACTAATTGTATATATTAAGTACTGTATATTTTTGTCCTTTCAAACATCCCATGATCCCGTGTCCATGAAAATTCGTACACTTTGGGACGGTAAGCCATGATGTATTGCATCTGGTTGGTGGTTTTACCCTGAAAAATATGAAAGTCAATGGGAAGGATGACATCCCATATATGAAATGGAAAATAAAAGCCATGTTTGAAACCACCAAGCTGACGTAGTTGTGAATCGTAACAACTAAGATTAGATCAACTAAGTAACTCTCACCAATCTTTTTGCGATAAAAACAATGAAAACACATCCCTGACTGTTAGATGTCATTTCTGCGGCTTTAGAAACAACATGGATTCACTGCTAAAGTGTTAATTTCACAGCTCGGCTGAAGGTCAGGGAATGATTTACAGTGCAGTTATAGACATGCATAACAGGTATAGTTGCAAGTCTTTCATTTGTTTATAGTAAACACTCCGTGATAATCATCATACCTCCTGAAAACCCCGGTAGCATCGCAGCAGCGTCAAGCCAGGGCACAGCACCCTGGACGAAGAAGGAAAAGGCAATACTCGAAATCGCCCACGTCAACGGCAGTTTCGCCTCAGTCAGATCAAAGGATCCTCCAATAGAAAGGTCTTGATGGCTGAAGAAGGATCTGTGACAGTGAAGTATTGCATAGCATTGCCCCACCCACAAATGCACAGACCTTGGTATCTTGGAATTGACATGAATTGACTAAGGCTAGCGCCCACTGTACGGGCAAATGCTGCCCATGTGCGTTGACGAAGTCGAGATCAATCTTCAGGCAGCAGAATCTTTGGGAAGGTCGGAGTTGAGAGCACTAATCTGATATCGAACTCCAACATTTGGGTGTGGTTCAAGATTATTGGCCCTTATTGGCCCTCACTCAAAACACGTAAAACTTGGATGGTTCAATTGAAAATGACCACTTTGTGAGTTCATGCCCCATCTTTGGGCCATAACCGTCTGTTTTTATTCATAGCAGACCACGATTGCGATAATGCTCGATCCAATGATTTTCACTGCAGGAAGGCACTGAGAAGTTATGCTCACAGTCTCTTGGCCTTGTACTTCTTTGGCATTTCTGCATTAAAAGTTGGATCAAAGATACCAGCCTAGGTGCAGACCCTCCCGCAGATGCAAGCCCTATGACGGTGTGTATTCATGCATGTTCATGAGATGCTCAATGCTGATGCTGACGCTGATGATGATGCTGATGGTGATGGTGTTGTTGATGTTGATGTTGATGCTGATGATGCTGATGATGATAACAATGATGGTGATGATGAGGCTGATACTGATGATGATGACGACGATGATGACGGCGACGACTTCGACGAGGATGATGATTATTAGTCTTACTACAATTATGATTATGATTATGTTTTTGGTGGTAATGATGGTGATGCTGGTAGTTTCTTAAAAACCTGCAACAATTTCCGACTCAAAAGTATCCTTACAGAAAGTTGCAGACTCTACTATATGTTGAGATTTGTTGAGGACAACGAGACAACGACATGACTCTACAACGTCACAAAATCTCTTGCAACCATTTCAAAATGACTAGAGAAATGAGATCTTGGCAACTTGGCAACTTGGCTATCTTATTGCTGAGCGACATAGAAGAAATCGACCTTTGGCAGGTCGAGATCAATCCTGTCAGCCGTTTTGAATGAGGCATGAGTGAATGGGGCTCGTAATGGGCTAATATGCAGCGAGATGCTTTCAGTAATCTACAGTGTTTTGGCGATTCTTGACGATGGGTGACGAAGTTGTATATCTACCACTTACTTAATATGTTGCATACGATATAGATATACATGGATCAAAACCAAACTATACTGTAGCCATCTGTAGCCTATAGTTTTCATAGTAAAAGAGACACTATAGCTGGATGTTCATCCCCCCCCCTGCGGAAAAGCATAGATGCAATTGATAAAGCCCCTCTGCTGCCCATCCCTGATCCTGGCACTCAGCTGGCGTGACAATGGTTGCCGCCACTGACTCAGGCATGGAGATGTCAACGACCCAAACTCGGATGTAGGGATATACAGTATACATGGATATACCGATGATCCTAGATGCTCCATGTGTGGAATAGTTAGTTACCAATACTTCCTCAATCATGACCCGAATGTATACCCGACACCGAAGCATGTGCGAATGATAATCTTGATAAGATGCAATTTCAATAACAATCACAAATCATGATATCCCCACAGCAGTGCAAACAGTGTTTGCCATGGCTCCCATTTGAACAGCAACCTAACCCACGAAAGAGGAACGATGACACCAGGCCCTGCCCAAGGTCATGAAATTTCAACAAGACATCGTGGTACACGTGTTTTTTTTCCAGCAAAGGACATCAAACTTTACTGTAACAGATTCAGGCAACAAAGATGTTTTGTACCAGGTGAATGGTGCAAAAACCTGAAAGGCCAAGAAAAACGAATCATATTTAGAATTATGACCCAGAAAAAAAAACAACACAATTTTCCTTGAAAGTCGAAAATCCAACCATGGGTCCCCATCCACCTGGCAAAATAGCTCGAAAGATTGCCATCGGTATCTTCTCGAGGCGGACCATGGAGCCAGTCATGAAGCTGGCAGCGAAGGGTGAATAGACCAAGCATGGATGAAACCGTTTTGGAAAGCTGGAAACGGCCTGAAACAACATAGAACCCAAATGACCCAATTGGTAGCGAATGTAACAAACTCTTCAACATTTGGTGGGATGATGACTCATCAGTTTTTGCTTGCATGGAAGACTACTTGCAAATCACCAGAACATGGTGCTTTGAAACCACCTGTCCCTGAAGAGTCTCACGGTTTGAACCCCATAATACATATAATACGTAGATGCTTCTTGCCGTGGGCCATGGGTGTTTGCATGACTATAGCACCCAAAAAGAAATCATGCAAGGCACATGGTGACATAGCTGTCCTAAGGCTGTCCTATCCTGTTCAGTTCCAACAATTCGGTGGTGGAGACATGTGGAGACAAATAGATGAGACAACTCCACCATGGCAACTCCTCGCCATTGCGTGACAAAATCATGAAAACACAGAAATGCTTCAGCTGCTGCTTCGCCTGGGTTGAGGAGAGAAGTAGGAAAACCTCATGGCTGATCCACGTGAGGAAAACGGAATAATAACATCCACATCCACGACAACATCGTTTGTTCACTTGATTCTGCATCATCGCTTGAATTGGCTGTCTGAAGCTACCCTCTGTTGGTGCATTTTCCCGCTGGACCTCCAGCAATTTAACACACAGGCTAAATGCACCGTTTGGGCTGCTTCCGCTGGGCAGGAATCAATTCTTCGTTTTGATTCTTGGGATCTGCTCCAAGATTTTACGCAAGATACTTCCGGAGCAGCAATCAACATGACTAGCAGAAATGAGCATCATCAGAATCTCTAAATCCTTTGGAGGCTTTGTGAAATAGATCCCCAAATCATTGCCGCAGCAGGCGAAACTGATCCCGCCTACTTTACTGGGCCGAGAATTAGAGAAATTGTCCATTAAACCCATAATTATATCCAGTTATATTATAATCAATGCTACAATAGGATTGCAGTTATTTACAACCCAGTTCTACCCAGTTACAATTCATGAGGGTTAACTACCCGCTACAACCCAGTTCTACCCAGCTTTTTTTGGGGGTTAATGACCGGTGAATCCCACGTGGGTCCCTGGGTTTCCGCGCCGCCCCAGGCTCACTGCTGGTGATGTTCACCGAAATCTGAACCCCCGGGGTGAAGCCCACGTCCGCCCTGGATCTGGTTTTTCGGGCGGTATTAACGACGATGAATTAATATACACTTGGGGATGAGTATATATGATTATATGGGGATGGGTCAAAACCCTATCCCCCTGGTGAACATCAAAATAGCTGGTAAATGGATGTTCATCCCACTAAAAATGGTATGTATAGGTATTGATCCATAGCCATATATGATTAGATATGGTCATATGGGGTATAAAATGGGATTATAGTGGGAAAACAATCCTACTTAGGCTTTCAATCGATTGGTTTAAGGGCTACTGGAAACCATATTTTTCTCCACATGAAATTGATATAAATTGATTAAAGTTGCACGTAAATTGTCCCTTAAACCAATCCATTGATACACTGATGCAACATCTGTGGTACTACATACGGAATCCATTTATTTACACTTTAAACATACATTCAAACATACGGACGGAACTGATGTTTCATACTACCTCCGGGGCCTTGTGGTCTGGCCCGCCCTGCACATATTTAAATGTCGTTATGGTACCACTATTTGATAACAAGTACCTCCCCATGATGTATAGTGGTACCATGTGGTACGAGTACCTTTTTAGCTGGGGATATACGAGCTTCAATCCTAGATGGAAACTCAAGAGCTGTGCAACACTGGAGGATAAAGAGACATGCCACTGACATACTGCCTTTGCAGATTTCCAATGGGAGTCTCTCCCGCATGCAAGGATTTGTTGACATTGACTATCCGACTAAAACATGACTTCCAGCGTACGAGTTACGGGGCGAGTTGAAAGCTGCAACCGTGACCAAGTTTCTTCCAAGCGTGCTTCAGCATGCAGCTTGAGGGTCCCCACAAGAGCAGGAGAAACGGTGCATCTGCTGTGAAAGATGGCACTTGCACCTGGCCAACTTCTTGGGGATCCATTGCTGGGGGATTGCTGGTTGGTGGTTGAGCAAATGGGGAAAAACCCAGCTAAAAAAGCGAAAACTACCTATTAAACATCATAAAACTACACAGTGTGACTAAACAGGTCCTGGTACTAAAAACCATCTAAAAACCACCAACATCCACCAACCAATTATGGCACCTTCAGGCCGCTGCAAAGGACGCAGAAACACAACGTCCAGCTCCATCGGACTAAGGGGCTCCTGGTATCCCTAAAACCACCATGATGGTATCCCTCTGGTAATGACTAACATGGCGAACTGGAAAGATCCACCATTTTTCATGGGAAAATCCACTATTTCGACTGGGCCATTTTCAATAGCTATGTTAGTTTACCAGAGGGTATCCCTAAAACCATCAATTCAGGGTCACAGGAACCAAGGATAGAACCACTTCTCGAACATCCCATGGTGAGAAGAGCATCCTCCCTGGGGATGGACACTTGGACCCGCTGCAGCCTGGAAAAACTGGGCTTTGTGATCCTTTTCTTGGTGAGACTTGAGAACTCTATTCCTCTTAGTGTGGCCAGATAGCGGTGTGAGGCATGTTGGGTCCAAAATGCCTCCAGTAACATGTTGGACTCAGCATTGATCCCCCAGTCCTCTGCACCATCGCAACTCCACACCATTGGTGCTACAGCGTGGCCCAACTTGACCACAATCGAACAGCTTGGATGTGCTTGCCTGGTCTGGTTCACCTGTAGTTGCTCTAGGCTGCTTTCAGCGTCCATCTCTGCTATGGCATAATTGTCAGACTTTGCTTCGGACAGGTCTGTTCGGTAAGTTCTTCGTGGTTCCGTCTCTCAAGCTGTAGCAATGCATGTTGTTCTCTATCTCCGACTATGGTTTTTGGACCTTACTTAAGGTTTGTCAGGGACGTGGATATTGGTTGCAAATCGCAGCTCAAATCGCCAGCGCCAAAGCTGTCTCATACTGTACCATAGGTTTCCCTTGCAAACAACACCAGTGATCTTCCCACCAGTTACCTGCAACATCAGGCTATTGGCTACTTACGATTGCTGTCAAGCACACGGAATCATGATGTATAGCTGCTGGCTAGGCACATCTATTTCCAGTGTGACATTGGTACATGGCAAAGCAGCGATGGTCATGCCATGCGGAACGTTCCGCATGGGGGATTTTGCTGGATTTTACCAACAACCATGGGAATTCACGGGAATTCCAAGCTCCGAAACAACAATCTAAAGTCCAAAGTGAAGATGATCAGGTCATGATATCTCTGCGTACCTAGGAATGGGCCACAGAAAAAAATGCAATTCCAACTAGTGGTTTTGAAGTTGGAACCTAGGGACTAGGGACTCACCGACTTTCAAAGTGTTTCAGTACTAACATATTTTTACGAGGTAAGAACATCTTGACCTATTGTCAATGCTGCAAACTGGCGGTCAATGAGGGCGCTATTCATTTGTGCCGCGAGTTTTCGGCTTTGCTCGCGGAACCATTGTTGGAACAGCCGTCGATGCCCTGACGCAAAGCAAGTTCTTTCCCTTAAACAACTGGCAAAACCAAGCTACTGAAATGGCTTCGTCCACCAGACCCGCATTCTGCTCAATGCTGTTTGATCATTAAATGACGACACTAAGTTACTGTGAGATGGATGTCTCCCAAAAAAGGGTACCCCCACATGCAATGTGTTCGTTTATAATTTATCATGGTTTCATATATTGTGTATATATTAATATATCTTTCCCAGCCAGAATGTCCAAAATGAGAGATGGGCCATCCCCCGTTCCTGGGCAAACCAAAATCCAAATCCGGATCCAAAATGATCCAAACATCTTTGAGCAAAGCTTCAAGGTGCCTAGTTTCTTGATGTCGACATCTTCGAAGAACTTGGGATCGATTTCACCATCCTGTGGAGTGTCGTTGAGGAGCACATTCTTGGGGAAGCCATCAATTGCCAAATATCATGATTTAAATTTCAACATATTTCAACACTTCTCCAACTGTCAATATGGCCAGGAATAGTGATTTTATCCAACACCATTTGGATTTCAAGATTTCTCCAACAAAAATGGGTACTATCCCCCCAACTCACATAGACCCTCAAGACCTTTTTGAGAGGAAATCTTCCAGCCCAGCTCATGGCAGGGTCTATGTTGGGGGAGGCTAAATCCCATGATATCCGTGTTCTATCTACATTATGTACCCAGAATGAATGGATATATGAATGAAATTGCAGGTTTCATCCTCATGTTTGCGAGTCAATCCATGTAAATGCCCCATCATTTTCGGCTATCATCTGCTATAGATATTCCCATAATTCCTGGCGAAAAAGGCCCACTGCTGGGCAATCTCCCCATCTGTCACAACCGTTGTGGTCAGCATCGCCTGCTTAGTGTAGGCCACCAACATCTGCTCAATACTGTCAAGGCCACTGGCCAGCTTGTCATGGTACTGAACCTGAGATGCTTCGAATGGATTTTTTTCACATGTTTAACTGTCTGAAAATCAGAGATTTGCCATGAAAGTGACTGAAAGTGGTTACCTTTTAACCATGGGAACCATCGGATTTGCCATGAGGTATCTGCAAAATCCAACTGCTAGGTCGAATCCACCAACAATAATAAATGCCTCACCAAAGACATCTGCTCGCCCCACAAATCCTGCAATATCCTTTCGAGATCCACCGCCAATGATCACATGGTAGCACATGGATTGCAGAATCCCTAGGGTTCTCTTTTCTGCAAACCATTTCATATCACGAAGAACACTTTCTGAGGAGCACATGCCCTTGTGAGCCCAAATCTAAGTCACAAAAGACATCAACAAATCAACTTCCATTGTGGCACTACATTACCTAAGGGGGTATCGCTTTTGGGGAAGGTCCCATCGATTACCCTCTGGTAATTTAACATAGCTATTGAAAATCACAATTTTTAATGGGAAAATCCACTATTAATGGTCATTTTCAATAGCTACGTTAAATTACCAGAGGGTACCTTATGTTTGTAGAATTTCAGACAGACGATGTATCCAACTTATCGGACTCTTTGCTAGTCGGCCATCGGCATGAACCAAGCATGAAATCACTGGGAGCCGACTTTGCCTTGGAATTTCTTTGAACATTCATCATATTACAAATATAATACATATATATATATATATATTATACAGTGTATATATATATATATATTCATTACTATATAATATCCAACAGATGCATTTCATATACATCAAGTCTGAGCCAATTCTTTGCCCACCGATGTTGAGAAATCAACGCCCCAAAGCTCTGTGCTGAATGCGTCATGTCGCCAGAAAGCCATCTTCGTCCAGGCTTTCGAGCCAGTCCTGTGCCAAGGCGATGGTATGAACCAGTCCACTTAAAGTGGCACGATTCACCCAAAATATCAGTCAGAATCTGCATGGAAGATCTGCATGGAAGATCTGCAAACATTACGATGATTATGGCATATTATGGATTTATGATGATTTATATGATGATATAGATGCTTCAGACTTTCTGAATGGTTTAGAAGAGTTGCCAAAAAAGGTGCTTCAAAGAAATATCAAGCCATATAGGGGTTTGTCTGAAGATAGGGTACCCTAAAAAATCATCAGGTTGAATATCCCATAGAAATCCCCATTATATCCAAACAGAATGCTTGATTTATAACCTCTTACATATTACATATATATATATGTATATGTATATGTACATATATAGTATATATATAATATAGTTTATAAAGTATTATATATACAGTATATATACAGTATATATACAGTATATATACAGTATATATACAGTATATATATACAGTATATATATACAGAATATATACAGATATATACAGTATATATACAGTCATATACAGTATATATACAGTATATATACAGTATATATATACAGTATATATACTGTATATATACAGTATATATACAGTATATATACAGTATATATTATTGTGACATGTTGACAAGCCTTCAAACTCATGGCTGGAGCACATGGACCACTAGGCCCACGCAGCGGGCCGTGCAGCAAAGACCTTGGCCCAGGATACGCGGTCCATATGAACGGTATGTTCATCTGCACAAAAATCACCAAAATCACCCAAGTATCACCCAAGTATAGCCAAGTAGGAAACATATCACAAGATACATGGATATAGATGGATATAGATGGAGATGAATACAGTATTGTGAGATCCAGGATTTGTTCCAACGAGCATCAAAACACGATCACATCGATATGGTTGTCGCTTGTTGAGGTCCATACACCTGTACCGGTCCGTTGTCTTGTTGCTGTTGCCCTGACAAGTGACTAAGGAACAAATACCTTTCGCTGTCAAAGAGTATCTGTTGAAATGAAAAGGAAATCGAATCTAATCATCTACCCTCCGGCACTCAAACGTGGCCGTGGCAATTGAAAATCCACCATCTGTAGATGATTTTGCAAAACCTCTATTTATATATAGGGGACTTTCCATTTCGTTTGCTTACCAAAGGGTATATAATATCACAAAATAAACACATCCAATATCATGCCTGTAGAAAGAGCCTGCTTTCATCAAGTCGTAAAACAGCTCGATCTCCTGCTTGGTTAAAAGATCTTGAAAGGTCTGTTTGTTGAAGCCAACTGCATGTTGCTGGCTGAGTCTCCTCACCTGAATCTGCAACTGCCGGAGCCTTTGCCAGTGGCATCCCAGCAATCCACGGAAAAAAACACCTCCCCGAATGTCAAAAAGATGACCCAAAGACAAGGTTTCGGCTACCTGGAAGTACTTTCGCCTGAAACAGTTTCAGATAGGAAAACAGCGCAGGAAAATCACCAGGCCTGTGTCGGCAGTCCACCTGTTCGGCAAATGACACAGACCAACCTCTGGTATGGGCTTTTCTAAAATGCTGGGACATGGTGGGACCATCTGGAGAAACACTCATATTCCCAAGATTTCCCAAGATTAAAAGAACTATCCTGTCATCCAATCCTGCCTGCAATCTGATCTTTCTTCTCATTGAGCATCGGCATCGTGGCACGCTTCCTCGACTCCTTCAACCATTTTGGCAAATTCTCTCCTACTCCCAGCGACCACAGCAGTTCTTCTGCCCGCTCAGGAGTCGAACTGGAAGCCATTGGCCCATTACGATACCAGTATTACCAGTTTCAAGGAAAATTTGAGGCAGCTGAGTGATAAAGTGTATATGTATGTACTGTATATGTGCCATAGGCCGTTACTTGAAAGTTCATAGAATTCCGGCTTACTCAAAGCAGGGTGTTAGATAAGTGCTAGCTTCTCTCGCTTGTGTCGCAACTTGTGCATGAGTTTCTAAACAATATAAATAGAAACTACTGTATGTGGTTTTCTGGACAACCCTTAGAACGAAAGTGTTGCTTATATGTCTCTGTAGGAAGTGCACAACAGCATCCTTGAGCCAAACGCAGCTGTGATAATTCAATGGACAACACTACATCATTACATCTAGGGATGCAAGAAAAACTCAGGTAACTAAAATTGCTCGTTTGAGAAAATGTGTTTGTTCTTTATCTATGTTTCAGAGCGGTTAACATGTATCCTTTTGTGCTGCAGAATATGAATACACCAATCATCACTAGACCTTTTGACTCAAATTTGTTTGTTGAACAATGGATAAAGCTTCACCACTTCAAAACAGCTACCGATGCTACACCACTTTCAGAAGTTGGAAAGAACACCAGGTGGTTGTGTCGTTCTTTTTGCACCTCTGCAACACAAGTCGGAGATCTCCGCTGTGAAGCCATCATCTCCTGCAGTCTACCGAGATCTGGACTGCATTTCTCGCTTCATCTTTTCTTCCTTCTTTTGTAGACGTGAACGGTGGCGTTTTCGCGGTTTATAGCGCGGTCCACGGGGGTCTGGCACTCGTTGCCACTGTCCCTCCACCAAACCATAGGCGCGGTAGTTGTGTCGGAAGAAGCGACGCCGGAGACGAGACCACCAGCGATCTGCGATGACTTCCTCAAGTTCGTAGTCTCGTTTGTTCGACTGCTTTGGATCCATCATAAGGCCATCTTCAGCGCTCACAGAGTAGGCAGACTCTGGAACCACTCGTTCAAATTGCAAACCAAAACGGTTGCTTCGGCCTTCATCATCACTGACTTCCTCTTCATCTTCATCGTAGTAATCGGAGAAACCCTCCTCTTTGTCCTTGGATTTGACTATGGGGAAGGCGCTGCTGCTTCTGACATCTTCTGACTTAGGTTGTGTTTTTGTTCAATATGTATAATTAATATATATATATATATATGTGATATTCACGTGTACATATACATGTATACTGTATAATATGTTCACATGTACATATATAATATGACATAGCTAAACATACATATATTATATAGAGTATAATTGCATATATATCATATATATATTATAGTCAGCAATCTAAAAGATAGAAAAGAGATTTACCGCTATTTCAGTAGGACTTTCGTTCCTATCTTTTGCGGGAATACTCCAAAAAAAATGTGTTTACATGGCATATATGCGTCTGTGTCTGTGCGTGTTGATCGTCGTGAGAGCGCGTTGCGTTCCAAATTCTAAAACCTACCCATATTAAGATTCCGTCTCACAGTAAGATCAAGAAGGTAGCTCTGCGAGCCTGCTGACTGTGGCAGCAATTGGGATCAACTAGATATATTCAGTGCAGCTCAGTCTTATTGGGCAACTATATATATATATATATATTGGTGCTTGTTTACTGTAAGGTTCATTGTCTTTGAACGCCAAAAGGATACTTTGTGAATTTTCTTTGTGACATCGCACAAAGTTCATATGCCAGGGATCCTAGGATCTTCCATCCGCATGGAATGTATGGATGTGTATGTTGTATTTGCCAATACAATTGCCCAAAACATAATCCATGATTTTCTAGGCAAATATCTAAGCCATAAATGCATGAAGGACTTGTTGATGAAATCAACCCGAAAAGATTGAATCACTTGGGATCATCACCATCCTCGCTCACAAGTTCCGTATTCTCCTCATCCTAATCCTTATCCTCCCATCCTTTGAAGCATGGCATAGAGAATCACAAAAAAGTGCTTGGTCTTTTCGCTGCGCTCAAACAGCCAACTAGTCGATTGAAATCATCATCCAGCCTGCAGATAGTTCAACAAATAAAACAACCCAAGGATTGTCTGCGTTTGTCGAAATGTGGGGTGCCCCAATATCCAATGGTTTACATCATCACTTGCCCTATCAACATGGCCATAAAAGAAGGAGCATACCCCATTGCCCATATCATGTAGTTGTATAAGGTGTATATCACATGAGATCCCTATGCTATCTCCTTCAAACGCGTAGTTTTCCACCAACGTGTTTAGGTCAATTTTTCATCTGTGGATTATGCAATTTTTCTATCTTGATCAATGCTAGCTATCTCCGGCTATCTCCCCATTATTGCTGGCTACTCTCCGGTTTTGGTTGATTTGAATTCAACATCTTTCATAGTTACCCTCTGGTAAACTAACATAGCTATGGAAAGATCCACCATTTTTAATGGGAAAACTCACTATTTCTATGGCCATGTTCAATAGCTTTTTGTATGTTTACCAGAGGGTAAATCCTCAGCTGCTGGTTAAAAATAACTTTAATCTCATGAAATTTCACCATTGTTCATGGTTAAATTTCTTCTATTCTCCCCGTGAGGATTGGGGGAAAATATCCCATGTTCCCATAAAATGGTTTCTGAAGTACCTATAGATGATCCCAAAAAGATGGGAATCAGATGGAATAAGTAATTATACTAATTATTCCCAGTGAAATAGAAAAAATGGCAAAGGACATGCCTCATTTTTGGGGTGTTGCTAATTATAAGGATCCAAGGGTCAGATTCCTCCAAGTCGATTTCCACCTCCGCCAGCGCCCGTCGCACACCCCGCAGCGGCGCACGCGCATTGGGCGTTGCAGTGGCTTGGTCAGGGGACCAGCCACGGCCAGAATGCTCGGCCTGGTGCTTGGAGCGTCAGCCAGCGAATCCCAGTTGTGGTGGGATCATAACCTACACATGGGATCCAAATTAAGTGACTTGTTAACGGTAAATGTTACTAAGCAGCTACCGACCGGGATGATCCTCCAAGCGGAAGCGAATAAGATACCCCTGGGGGCCACCCTTTGGTTTCGATGGGACAATATGGCCAGACGACCAAAAAAGTTGGTTAAAATAGCGGTTAGGGTATAAGCCACAAAAGTGCATGCTACCCATGGTTTGAGAAGTCCTTCCCAACGGATCAATTGGTTCACCCTCAGTGCATCTCAGTGCTGTTTATAATGCCTGGATGGTTACCCAGCATTCCAAGCCAGGATATTTTCCCCCATGAATCAAACCATTCAGCCAGTGAAGATCCTCTTTTTCCCACGCCGCACGAGCCGTCGGTATATTCATCCTCCTGCGCGTTAAATCACTGCGTTTGCAACAGATTTTGCCTCCCTTACCACAGCTTCTTGATGTAAGACTGACATATTGACATACCCTCTGGTAAACTAACATAGCTATTGAAAATCACCATTTTTAATGGGTAAATCATGGTAAATCAACTATGAATGGCCATTTTCAATAGCTTTTTGTATGTTTACCAGAGGGTATTCATCTCATTTCATCTCTGTCTCTGCCAGGTTTCATGGGAGTCCTCGGGATCCAAAGGCACCACTGCCACTTCGCGGAAAGCGGCTGTGGGCTTTACCTGGGCGATGGCTTCTGGAAACCAAGAGCTATCATCTGGGCATGGTTTTAATTAAAAACCGACATCTGATTTAAAGATAATATTATGATTATTATGTTAAACTGATATGTTTATAATCAAAAAACTGGCCAGTCTTCAACATGTTCATAATATGTTCATAAAGCATCATGAAGCAAGCTAAACCATTGTTCTGTCTTCCTCAAAATGAACCAGCTGCTCTTGGCATGTTTATCCCCCCCACAAGTGGTTCCATAGGTAGGGAGCCATCCCCATCTAGTTTTGATTGGTGGTTACAGTTTCAACCCCCAAGACAATATTTGTTGGAATCATCATCCCAAATTCATCCTAAGTTTGGGTGGTTCAATGCCATTTCTGCTGAAGTCGCCATGTCTGCTGGTTATCCTCCTGTAAACTAACATAGATGTGGACATCCACCCATTTCTATATCATTTTCCTAGGGAAACCAGTGGTTTTCCACGGGGTCAGTCCCCACTTTTCATCGCTCAACTTCAATGACTCAGCAATCTCGGGTCGCCACCGGTGTAGGGGAAACGTCCATCGTGCGGAGCCTGGCACGGGTCATCCGCGCCCAAAAATGTTGGCTCACCGGCGCCCACATCTGTACATTTGTAAATATAATATAAAATAAACTATACACTATATTAAATTTATTTAAAACTTCTATCCATCGATATATTCTGGCTGTCTGTCTGTCCATCTAATCTGAGCTAATCTAACCTATTCAATTCTAATCTATACCCGGCTCATCCATAAAACCTGGCTAACCCTAAGAAGCCCTTAGTGTGCACACGCTGTTTGGGGATATGCAGGTGGCTGGTCGAAATGTCTTCCCAGAAGTGTGCAAATGGATGCAAATAGATGCAAATAGGTGGTTGAGGTTGGCGAACACTTCGCCAGTAGCACGGTACCATGTGGAAATGTGACGCCATCGCCGAGAAGGAACTCTTGAAGGAGCCAAGAACCTCCATTGACTGGTTCTTCGGTGATTGACATTTCAGCAAAAAAATAGAGACATGTCGAACGAACAAAAAAGGGGAAGACTTGCCACGCAAAAAAAATTGGATGAAGAGGAAGGATCAAAATCGAAGAAGTTCAATCATGTGACTAGTTCAATTTCCTACAGGTTGGCTACAGTCTTGCCAAAGTTGAGCATGCACTCTCTCTCTCTCTCTCTCTTTCTCTCTGTGTGCACTCTCCCGTGTCACGATGTAGGGTACCTGTCCGTTGCAGGACCTTCCTTGAGGGATGGGGCTTCCCAATAGCCGGACAGTTGTATATCCCTCCCAACGACAGCAGACTTCACCTCAATTCCTTGTGACAAGAGCAGCAAGTCGATGAGGGCATCTTGGATTCCTGGACGGTCAGACAGCTACCCTCTGGTTTTTTCACACATGGTGCGCTGGAAAATCCTCCATTTATCCGGGATCTTACCGTTGAGGATCTTCACTTGCGATGAAGCCAGCTGTCTCTTGTGCATATCAATCCCAGCTTCCTGTAGGAGAGTTTCGATTGAGGTTCTTCGGTGCAGTCAACAAGCGGCTACCAAAGCCTTAGTTGGCAGGGGGCAACCACTGCAGATTTGCGGCTGTAATTTTTGGGACATGCCCAAATCTAAATGTGCATCATTCCAGATTGCATAAATTCTCCTGTCTTGTTGACGCATGACCGTTTTTTGGTTGGTTGAAAATTAACATTCCCATTCTTGTACACCCGCTAAAATGAACATGGATTGCAAAAATGGTAACAAAATCAATGGGAAAATCACCTTCCAGACCCACGAAAACCTCGGCTTGCCCAAGCGACGGGACTTCATTCGTTCTTCAACATCAGGATCATCTGTGGCCAAGAAGAAAGACACATCCTCGCTGATGCCACTGGTTGATGGTGTGACTAGTCACTTCAGACATAGATTTGGAACCGCTTCACCAGTCATTTAATGTCATCGACTCTTCCTACAAGTTATGCACATCAATTCTCCAACAAAATCAACAAACACTGCACCGGTGCGTCTGCAATCCAAAATCCAAGATCGATGCTCCGCGATGTTCGAATCTACAAATGTTGGGTGCAAAGCCAATCTCAAACTCAAACGAGTTCCGTAAACGGCAGATCTCAAGTTTCGGGTCCTGAGGGTAGCTCTCCATGGTGTGCCAAAAAAGTTCCTGCCAATGATCTGGTTGAAAGATGTTGAAAGTAGATTTCGGTGAAAGCGACGGGGTTTGCCCACGAGGTTCCAAACCCTTCTCCTCTGGTGAGCGAGCAATCGCCTGATCCGAACACAGCAGCATGGATCAAACTTTGATCCCAATTCAAGTTCAAAACAATTTCAAAACCAGGGTTTCCTTTAAACATTCCTTAAACCATCTGAGAACCATCTGAGAACCATCTGAGAACCATCTGAAACAAAACTCTAAAGGATCAAAAGTAGCATCATCTTTTGGACTTAACATTTGCCTCATCGGAAATCTAGCCCTGTCATCCCTGTCCATACAGGCTTGTCATGGCTTGTCTTCCCATTCTTGGCATTTAAACCTGCCAAACTTAAAATATCACCAACGAAAACCGAAAGGATCAATGGTGGGCTGATTTCTCCTATCCCCACAGGGACCAGCGAACAGGGTGCCTGCCTTGGCATGGTCCGTGCGCCGGATGTGCACCGAAACAGTTCCTGGACCGCTGCTAGCCTATTGAATAGATTGAATAGATGGATGCAAACTGGGTTTATACTAATGCTATTAGATGACCAGAATCTTTACTACATTTTAATACCATAATCTTCCAAACATTTGGTTTAGAAACTAGACACTCTCAGTGGATCTCAGTGGCTCAGCGCTGTCCTCTGGGAAGCTGCCACAAGCGCCGTTGCAGCTCTGGGATTGGACGTAGCCGATCTGAGGGAAATGGGGGAAAGTTTGGGTCCTCAAGGATTCAGCCTCAAGTGAGCTATCTTCATTCATAGAACATCCAGAACCCACGTGATGATGTTCACGTGGTGAAACAATAAGAAACAACTGGGGAAAACATATTAATTTTGCATAGTCTTGCCATTACGAGCTAAAAATGTGGATATTTTTGGAGACTGGATACCCCAAAGCCCTAGGACATGACGTCGAGGCGCTCAATTGTGCAGCACGCTCTTTGGCCAGCGCTGCTCGATCTTCTTCCCTGGCGACTGGCAGAGCAAAGCTAAAGATAGAGTCGACTGGGGAAGCAAAGCTAAAGATAGTCAACTGGTGTGTTTTGTTGCATGTGTTTTATACGTTTAAAACATTCATGTTCATATAGAAAGATACCAAAGATCCAAAAAGTATGTTTAGCTTAAATCTGTATTTCTATAGCTGGCAATATTTCTATTATGACTATTATATAAACATATATAAACCATATCAGGGACGAACATAGATAATTGATGATACTTGTGCTGCCAGTGCCAGTGCTGCATTACAATGGATCCACTGCGTTGGAGCTTTGTCTTGCCATTTCGATTGCTTGCGCTCTGCCTGGGCGGGTAAAAAGGATTGAAGGCCCTCACACAGAGGCAGTCCTTAGGCTGGTGGAGCGAAAACAATTAAAGAGCCATGCCGGCAGGAATTCTCACAACTGTACTGACCCTCCAGGGTATATTTAAATTCGGACCAAGTTCAGAAAGTCTATTTGGGCAGAGTACCAAGCAGGAATCTGCTTCAAGGTATTTTTACATGCAATACTACGGATCTTTGCGGCTTTGCGGTTTAAGTTTACAAACTGCACTCTGTTTTTTTTAGCGAAAAGACTTCATCCCCTCTTCAGGTCCGGAAATCAATCCATGGTGAAGCCACGCGGAAGCGCTGATGCCAAGGATCAACTTTCAGAAAGTTTGGCCTCAATAGATGTGCCGTTTAAGTGGTGCATTTGTTGCTGCAAGGTTGAGGTTTATGAAACCTCCAACACAATACCCTGATATTTTTCAAATCATAGGCAACCTTAAAATCAACATTGCTCATGGTAGAAACATTGAAACAACTGATGCATCATGCTAAGCTCATACTATTCTCTCTCTCAAGTGGTTTGCTTTTCAATGATGGCAGCTAAACAAATTATATAATCCAAAGCTGAACCTTGTGGTGTCAAATTCATTTGGGTAGGAAATTGTTTGGGGATTTTTTTTTTTAGTTTGGGGATTTTTTTTGGATTTCCGGTTCTCACCATTTTCCATGCTATTTGCAGCATTTTGGAGCTGGAAACTGCCATTTCCACGGTATGTGCAACGGTTTTGAGTTCGA
>Ga0126342_10006318_pt1 | contig 20971 bp, 19 predicted proteins | sample Cyp1metagenome_FD_92528 | JGI IMG/M metagenome (GOLD analysis project Ga0126342, IMG submission 92528) | Coral microbial communities from Lord Howe Island, Old Settlement Bay, Australia - Cyphastrea 1 metagenome | ecosystem: Host-associated > Invertebrates > Cnidaria > Coral ...
CAAGATATTCTAATAATTATGTAAAATGTCAATAGTATGGAGCAGAATGGATTACTTCTTCGCAATCCAGCATGATTTCCAATAGTGGTGAGATATTCATTAGCAGGATATCAACTGGGTCTACGAAATGGTTTAGTAGTACTGGTTGGCGGATTGGCTGTATTTCTATTTTCTCCCCTCTTTGGAGGATTGGTGGCTGAAACCACCAATCAGACTGGCTGCAGTGTGGAGTGGTGCTTTGGAAGCAGTCAATTGACCAACACAGGGCAGGCAGACACAGAAATAGTGGTTCCTCTATCCGGTGATTCGTCGTTTATAAATGTTTATAAGAGATTTTCCATTGCCACATTGGGCTTGTCAAGACTCCATGTTGAGCCAATGCTTGGTTTTACCTCATACATTATGGGTGTGTCTGTTTCAATGGGAGCTACCAATTTATGATGATTTATGGCAATTTCAATGGGGAACTTCTGATTCCAGAAGTGGTTCAGGGGGAAATCTAGAACCATCTAGAACCTGAAAAAAAATTGGATGAAACCCAAGAAACCCATGGTTTCCTATGGATTTTCCATGGTTTCCTATGGATTTTCCGCCTTTCTTTCGGGCGATCAGACACACCAGCCACACACAGCGAAATCGCTGGCCAGGTGCTGCGGCTCCGTTCTCAGCTTTCGGAGATGCAAGCGAAAGGACACGGCTTCATCCATGGCTTCCATAGCTATCAAGATTTTTACCAATCAAAATGTGAGATCAATATTTAAAAAATGGTCCATAGTGACTATCCGGTGGTGGAGCCGAGAAGCTATGGGTATCCATATTTTCCATCATTTCCCATCATTTTCCCTATATAGTAATACATGGGGAGCATTGCGGAGCTGCCAACAGTTTTTTATTTCAACCATGCGATAGGTAAATCAGGGGTAATTCATCAAAAAAATCCCAAGAAATCCCAGCTTTTGATGCTTTTGTAGGTCAACGGAGTCAACGCTCTATTGCCCCAGTCTTGGTGAATCCAGGAGTCGAGCTGCAAAGTGCCCTGGAGAAATCACAGGAGGAGCTGCGCCAAGCAGCCGAGGGCCTAGGCGTTGATGGGGTCCTTAGAGATCCTGTCATACCTTACACAAACTATTTAAGTCTATTTAAGATACTTAAAGGATCTTATAGATTCTTTTATTTTTTAAAAAATGATAGCGTTCATATATAATTTCCGATAATTTTGACCGGGTGGCGATGAATCACCGCAAGTGTCTAGAGGAGTCGCAATGATCGTAAAGAGGAACATGATGATACCCATGGCCCATGATATCTATGAATGATGACTATTTCTCACTATTTCTCTCTCTCTCTCTATATATATATATGTGTGTGTTGTACACACAACCATTATTTTCAGGCATTCCCACATTCCAGGTTTGCTTCGGAGTATATGGCTGCAACCGGCATGAGGTCGGAGACGTGGCCTACTTCAAGGCTCTGGTTTCGGACCTATCCCAATCTATTCAGCCTGAAAATTTACAGAGAACACCAAAAAAAATGGTATCTGGTTGGTGGTTTGGAGCATTTTTATTTTTCCATATATTGGGAATAATCATCCCAACTAATATTTTTCAGAGGGGTTGGAACCACCAACCAGGTATTAATTAGAGTTTTTTCGACGATTTCAGCATCTTTCAATGCCGGACATTGTGATTCGAAGAAATAGAGTTTCATGTCAGATTTCGGGTGTATGCCCCCCCCTTGGGTAGCAAAAGAATCTTGAATCCCTTAGCGTCAACCCTGGATGAATAAAGCCGCTGGGCTGTTTAATTGGGGAGACCATGTGATTAGCAGATCATCATTATTTGGGGTTACCTCCGCGTAATTGATACAGTCTAGTAAACATTAATAAACTATGGTGTATTGATCGATGGAAACATTGCAAAATCATCTATCTATCGATGTAACTGATCCTTTCTGCCAGCGCAGGTGCTACTGGATGAATCAGGGAAGGTCCCTGCGCCATTCCTACCTTCGCTGGTTGCCTTTTGTTTTGTACTGATGAGTTCCATGCGGGGGCTGTTGCGAGGGTTTGGAGATGCCAGTTATGCCCATTCAAAAAACAATCGCAGGTCACCCGATTTCTCTTTCGTGATCCAATTCGAAAACACTTTCCATCCTAGGTACCGGTGATGGCTGGAGAAGCCCTGGGTTTGACCATTTTGACCCACCATTAACACCCGCATGGTGTTGATTCTTCCCGCCGGTGGAGCTCAGCGGTTTGCTTAGCGCGCAACGGCGCGCCGGCGCTTGGCGCCTTTGGTAAAAAGGCCTCCGGGGGCTCAGCGATTTCTGGTGGATGATCAAAAGGCTGCCCTTTTTAAAGGGGACAAGCCCGGGACAAGTTCATTCTCAGTCAGTTGTAGGCTGATTCTGGAGGAGACCATTTTTTTGGTGCAAATTGCGGTAGTTACTTGTGATGCATGGACACATGGCAGGGGCCAAAGATGTGTGGCGTGGAGCTAGCCTTGAGCCATTCATTGATCACATTTTTGGTGCAGGTTGACACTCGATTGGTGCAGCACCATTAGAAACAAGACCGCACCTATAAAATGTATGAAAATGTCACTTAAATGTCACTTAACATTGAGCTATATGCTATATGATGCTATATGCCTATAATTGCCTATATGTCCATTATATGGACATGCCAAGCCTCGAGATTCATGATACTCACGGGCACTGAAAGCACTTGCCGTATCTATCCGTAGGCCAGACTTCGTAGGTTCTGGAGCCCGTTCCTCAGTGACAAGCTGGGACGCAATGTGTGGCAGAGCATTTTGACAGGTAAAACATGTGGGATTTCTGGGAACAAGGGAAATGCATTATGCAATGATTTCATAATATATATATATATATATATCTAATTATATATACACACATACATACAGTATATATTGATATATATATAATATAATATATATATATATATATATTGTGGAAAATATACTGCATTATATATTTTGTTTAGTCACGGCTTTGAAACATGTGGGATGGGCACCAAAGCTGTGAGATGGTGGGTCATGGATGTCATGGTCATCTATTTCCTGCAGAAATGGTCAGGTTCATTCAAGTCCACATGTTCAATAGTGTTTTGCGTACCTGGGAATAATAAGGCCAGCCCGCGCAGCCATGTGGAGATTCCGATGAATCTGGGCCAAAAAATGGTCAGAGACCAGAGACAATTCGCGTTGACTCCAGCAGGCATCAGATTTATATCGGAATCATCGAGGTTGCATCTCAAGCTTTTTAAGGATGTTTCGCCCTGACTTTTGGGAGCTGGATGCCCAAACCATATCATACCATATCAAGGGACTACTACTGAGGGAGAAACACGGCTTTGTCACGATGCGGCTGTCGCTTTTCTTGCCGGTCGAACCCCCTCATGAACTCAATGATACCGACGTTGGCGCGGCTGGGAGTGAACAACATTAGTTTCACTACACGACAAAAAGTTACCATCATGGCAGGATAATGGTCTCTTACTAGCCACGTCGGATGATCTACTGTCAAATGCGAGATCACAAGCCACTTTATCGGGCTTCACTGTGCATGTGAAAGAACTCAGCTGCTGTTCATTATGTGGATATAATATGATAGAATATGATAATATGTGGATAACATATTGAGTAATATATGTTGATATGTTTTGGGGCGTTTTGGGGGATGAACATCCATAACTACTCGCTACTTTTTGTCTTCAGACCATGGCTTTCCATCGAGCTCGCAGCTCCCCCCAAGCCACAGGTGATCTCCGCCGCTTCCTGTAGGCCTCGGCTCGAACACGGAGCAAAAAAAAACCCATGGACGTGTGACGATGTGCATATTCTATGCCGCCCAAACCTCCGAAAGAGATTGCAGGTGGTGTCTGGGCGAACAGAATGGATTCAGCCTTGTGGTGATTGGACAGGTTTGATCTCCTGGTAAAATTAAACATAGCTAATTGCAAATCAACATTTTTAATAGGTAAATGGATGTAAATGGTAAATCATCAATAAATGGGCAATTGTCCATAGCTATGTTGAATTGCTGCTGGGTAGTTAGTTGTACAACCTCATACGATCTAATAGTTTTCCATGTTTGGGATGATGCACCCATATTGAATCATATGAACTTGATAGACTTCGATTGACTAATATTTTTTGGAGGTGTTAAAACTACCAACCAATTTTGGGCTTTCTGCAGCCCCGTGAGCTTTGGTGTCTTTTTACCTGCCGAAGATGTACCAAGGGCTGTCTGGAGGAGTCAGTGCTTGTTTTGGATGTTGGACCTCTGTGAAGGTTGAAGCCGCACCCAGTGCTGGAAAGAGTAGGGCCGCCCTACTCAAACAGACCATGATTCATGGGGTATTATTGGGGAGGTCCGATTTCTGCCAAAGCCACGGCACCCTGGTTTTGTGTTTTCAATCTCCGTTGTTTGCTGCGTTTCTATCCACTCTTGATTCTTACATATTCTTACCGTGGATCTCCATCCTTCAGTACAGAATTGGATGAAGGGAAACTTTAGCGAACCCCCTGTGACATTTCACCAACCCAATGACACCCGCTTTATGTGTATCAGAATGGGACGCCCTGAAACTTAGATGACTAAGTGTTTTTTGGGCCTTAAATTTGACTCACAACTTTGGAATGATGATTCTGATCAATTCTGGCTGGTTACTGTAAATCAGCTTGGACCCCCCCTGATTGCAAGTCATATCACCATGTTTCTATATGTTTCTACTAAAATCCCAATGAAACTTTGAACACAGGGTAACAAAGCCTCATTCGTTCAACATCACCCAATCATTCCCAAGAAACACCTACTGAATCCCAATAAAGCCCTCAGGTCGCTTCGAGATTCAGAAAGCCCTCGGAGCGGGATGTTTTGGCCAGGTTTGGAGAGGCCGGAAGTGGGATCCAACCATATCCAAACATCACTTGTACCCTCTGGTAATTTAACATAGCTATTGAACATGGCAATTTATAGTGGATTGACCCATTGAAAATGGTGATTTTCCATAGTTATGTTAGTTTACCAGAGGGTATTTGCTGATGATTCGTTCTTTTTCCAAATGGGAAATCCACTACGACTGGGGAATCGAAACAGGAAATATTTTGGGTTGTTGTTGGCGTTCCTTCAGCAATCCAATTTCAAACTTGGGATCTAGCCAGCAAAGCTTGGGATTACCCCAAGTGGGATTTGCCTTCTGGTAATCTCACAGTTTGCCAAGGAACTCAACCATGTCTATAGTATATGATATACCCTCTGGTGAACTAACATAGCAATTGAAAATGGCCCAGTCGAAATAGTGGATTTTCCCATTGAAAATGGTGATTTCCCATTAGTTATGTTAGTTCACCAGAGGGTAAATCATCGAATCAAACTCTGGGATTTTCCAATAAAATGACCCCATATGACCCCCGATAATAGGGGCAACGTGGATCCACGTTTATTGGTTCAACACACCTTACAGAAAGTTCCCAAATGGCCGAACTTGGTCAGCTTGAAGAATTAGAATTTATGTCCCCAGAAATGGGGACGAACGGGTAGGAATCGAAATAATCAACACACACACATGAAGATGAAACGTGGGGATTCTTACTCTTCTGCATTTATTTTTTAGGTGCAATCTTTACCTGCCAAATGGATATGGTAGCTCAAAAATTAGATGCTGAAAATGTCAACGTTTCCACTGGATTTTACGATTGGATTTTCCTCTTTTGCATTCTTTCTCGGGGTTGCTATAGGCCTAAAAGCGAAATTGTTGTTTCAAGGGGGGCAACCAATAGAACTAGGGGTTGATGTACGGAGATGTGTGGCATTGTTTGAATGGTTAATTATTGAACTTTATTGATTATGTTTACACATGGATGTGGAAGATATTTCACCAAGATGGGGATGGAACTTTGATCATTTTATGGGGATGTAATGGGGGTATAAAGAAGATCTATGATTCAAATTGATTCAGCGGGATTGCCTTCCCTCCACAGAGCCAAAACCCAATGGGGTTTGGTCTATATGTGGTGGGATGATGATAAGCTGAAGCCAATCCAATAGAGCGATGCCTTGGTGTTCCATATGCTTACTGAATCTTAATATCAGCCGAGGCATGTGGTAAAAGACTTGCTTAAAAAATGAGGGTAAATCCCCCCTGCGACTACTTGGAAGATGACTTCTGCCAAGAGATACCCTAGGTACCTAGTTTCACCATGTTTCACACATATCCCGACTTGCTTTGGTAATGAAACCAGCGTGGTAGGCAGCCCGCAGACCAAACTCCCTTCGAAAAACTAGGTGGTGTTTCAAAGTTTCATGCTGTTTCTAGTTCTTTGTTTGCCTCATTAGTTTATGCACCATATCACCATACGGTTGCCCTCCTTGCCACCGGTCTGCCCGTTGTTTTTCGCCAGGCATTGACAAAGAGTTAGATAATGCCGCTTGGCTGATGATGGGGCCTGGCCTGTTGGCAACTCACCGAAAAAAGCGGTGGCATATCGAATACCCACAGTTGATCATTATATATTAATATATATATATATACCCTCTGGTTATTTAACTGGTTATTTAACATAGCCATGGAAAATGGCCCATTTATAGATGGTTTACCTATTAAAAATGGTGATTTTCCATGGCTATGTTAAATAACCAGATGGTAGATTGAAATTATAATCATCTCATCATCAACCAATGGTGAAATGATATCATTGAAAAATTACCAAATCATCATAATCATCTACCAATGCGGAATTTGCATAGTTTGAAAATAGATGATTCATGGTTATCATCAAATCATTTCCCAACGGGGAATTTGCATAGCGTCGGATTACTGATTTCAGACCTGGATCATGATGCCAGTTGTTACATCTTGCATCTCCACAAGGAGATGGTGGCCATCAAGTTTGAGGACAACCAAGCGAAAGGGAATCCCAACCAGCTGAAGACGGAATATGACCTTTGGCTGCGAAATGGGCCGCACCGACATCCTGGAATCCTACATCTTGGGCTTGGGAAATGGGTGAGGCTTCCACCATCAGATCTTCCGGGCCAAATTGGGGCAAGCCATTCTGGGCCATTCCCGAATGGGGACGGGTCAACCAAGACCTATGTGCCCATTTTTTGAGTCTGAACATGCATTTGTATGCATTTGTCACCTGGGTTGGTGTTCAAGCCAGAGTTTTGACGCATACCAATGTTGTATACACTGTTGAATGCGGGTTTCGTGCTGGCTGGTCCCTGGTCCCTTGTGGCTGTTGCTTCTTTGTCCCGGCTGCAGAAGGCTCTTCAGGGTCCATGATGATGACGACGACGATGATGATGATGATGATGATGCTGGTTGTGGTGGTGATGATGATGACGACGGCCGTAGCTTTCTGTGAAGACTTTTCTTGCCCAGGGTTTCAAAAGGGTTCCACTGGTGGATAAACCCGTTGATTTTGAATCAAGTACGAACACGTGTTTCTTTGAGCTGCAATTTTAGCAGTTTTCTCGGCCTTGTTTAGGCCCTTGTTTACGGGCCCAAGTCAAGGCCCAAACACAGATTTCAACTGATTTTAACATATTATCAGGCATACCATCTATGGAGCATTCAGCTTGCCGCTCCCCGTCTTCTGCAGGGTTGATCCAGCATTTGAAAACTTGTATACCCTGGCTTGGCTGGAGGCAAACCTATGGGAAACCATGAGTTTTCCAGCCCCACTGGAGGGTTTTGGACCATTTTGGACCACTAAGGATTTGCTGCGGATCGTGAGTGCAGCAGATCCCCATGTGCAAGGCTTCTCGAAAGCTCACATGCCACTGGGCGGAAATGGTGGGGGTATCCCCCAATGCCATTTTGGATGACACTTGCATTGTCAAAGTTGTAAGGTTCATTGAAGAAGTCGATATTCCCACAGATGCATTACAGATGCTCTAATTTCCTGATTCTTTTAGATTTTAGATTGCCTCTTTCTCTTGGAAGCAACCAGGGTTTTTGGCTCACCCGGCGCTGCAGGTATGGCGTTGAAGGACGCTTTAGTTTCCTGGTCTGGGGCTCAGAACTTGCAGAATCTTGCAGAACTTCATGGTCTTCAGAGTCTTTGGGCTGGTAAACAAGCCATCAAACATAGACATTCCAAACGTTTCCCAAAGCGGTTCCTGTTCGTCGGAGATCCCACTTGACGTCCGACGGACGATACGGATGAGGCCATGACCATGTTGGGCCGCTCGTTAGAAGATCGCATGCATCAGAGTGGCAAGAAACTCACCCCGCAGAGCGTGGTACCTTGGATGGAAATATGTTTTTGCAAGCTCCGGTTGAGTTTTAAAAAAACAAACATGGAAAACCCAACCAATTATTTGATGGGAAAAAACGATGGTTTCCTATGTTTCCTGTAGATTTCCTTGGAATCCATGTTGGGAGTATTGGTGGATCGGCGGATGAGGGGGGATGGAAGATGGCGCAAGTTTTGGTTGGTGTAAGGAGGTTGACTTGGAAAATCGTACCAGTATTATACCAGTATTCCATATCTGACATAGCCGTGGGAAAATAGCGATGTTGAATGGATTCAGTATTAGAAGCTGCATGGTTCTGGAGAGTTCATTTCCATGGCTACAGTATGTTAAGTTCCCAGGTCGCCTCCATCAAAGCTGCGCCATGTTGGACTTTTCTACTGGGGCTATCCAGTTCCCAAAAAGGTCACGGTGATGCCACCAGACCAATCCATACACATTTCAACAATAGGCCTTACAGGGTATATGTTTGCAACACTGCTCGGTGTTGTGCTAGGAGAAAACATGAGAAAACAATGGAAAACCAAGTCCACCACATCCCATTTGAGGTGCTGATTGCCGACCAAGTGCTCCGGCGGATGGAATTTCTTCATTCTTTGGGTTTGATCCATCGGGTTTCTGAGCTGCAGATTTTTTGGGTGTGTTTGAAACGTGGGACTTCACCAGAAATGAACCCACATTTATAATCATTTATATTAAATCAATTTAATATAGGAACATGAGGACCTGTTACCATGGGGTTTATATAATCAACCCCCATGGCTATCATCAAAACTATGGGATTTGAGAGTGCCATCCCAGCCATGAGCTGGATCCCCTAGCGGCAATTCGATCATCGATTAATCATGGAGAACATTAATGATATTAATGGAAAATCAGTAAATATAAACCAGTATATAAACCAGTTAATATAAACCAATTGTTAAAGGGAAACAGGTTTTGATCATCGATTTCCATGTGCCAAATTTTCGTCCAAATTTTCCCCACCGCCGACCCGTTCCGCACTGAGGATATCAAGCCAGAGAACTTCATGCAGCTTCGCTGCACAGGGCAGGCAGTCATCCCCAAAAAGAAAGTTGACCAATTCCTACTGTGACAGTGCCACTATTTTATTTGGCTATTGGAGGCTATTGGATTTCACTTTCTAACATAATCTAACAATATCTAACATACTTGTTGGCTATTGGATTTCAATATACCCTCTGGTAAACTAACATAACTATAGAAAATCACCATTTTTAGTGGGTAAATCCACTATTTCTATGGTCATTTTCAATAGCTATTTTGACATAACCAGAGGGTATCAATCCCATTAAATCCCATTAAATCCCATTAAATCCCATTAAATCCCATTAAATCCCATTAAATCCCATTAAATCAATATTTCAATCCAACTTAAACAAACTGCGAAGAGACCCTGGCTATTGGGCAAACCGCCGAGGTTTGGGGTGGGGCCGCGCATCCATATCGTCTATGTCATTGACTTCGGCCTGGGCCGGAGGCGCCGAAAAGGGAGTGACGATGGGAAAAACCCGACAGAGAGAGATGGGAGATATTTTATCCATAGTATGTAAAACATAATATAATGTAATATATAATATATGTATACATATATATGTTTATTTATTTATTTTTTAGATATTTATTTGTTCATTTATTTATTTGTTCATTTATTTATTTGTTCATTTATTTATTTATCTGTGTGTATTTATACAATAACATGTTGATAAACCATGTGTTTCGTACAATAGGGATATGAACAGCTATCCATCCAACGTCCAATGTGGCTGCAGTATATATGTCAATACCCTCTGGTAGTCAAACATGGCTTGCTGGAAGATTCCCGATTTAGTTCGATGATTTTTCCAGCTATAAACTTTCATTTAGTGCTTATTTAGTTCGGGGATATCTAATTGTCATGATTATGTCTAGTCGGGATATGAATGGTATAATTAACCAACAATATGAATCAATATGAGAACCTTAGGTGCATCTGAAAATGAGGTATACCTTCGACAAACTATGACAAACTTACATGGAATCCCCATCAAAAGTAGCAGTTTTGGAGTAGGACGATCATTTTCCAACTTGTTCAATTGGTGGTACCCGGGGATGACATCGCCTGCAGGTATTGGCGGGACAAGCGGCACGCCCCAATGAGGCAAAACCGTTGGTGGGGCCATGGGTAGAAAGTTGGGCTTTGGGATGTGATTGCCCATCTCAAAATATCTCAAAATATCTCAAAAATATCTCAAAATATCTCAAAATATCTCAAAATATCTCAAAAACATGTGGTGAACACAAAAAAAACGTTGGATGACTGGATGATCGGATGATGTTGGGGTCTGATCAGGTCTGATCATGGGATCCCGTGGTTGATCTCACCCATGTGCAGGACGTTGCAGACCCTGACTGGAACCGCACGCTATGCCTCCATCAATGCGCATAAAGGCCCTTGGCTGGTTGAGCATGGCAAAGGAATGCTGGTTGCGGCAGGGTTGGCGATGGTTTGCGGATATCGTTCACTTTCCAGTGAAATGATGATCCCCAAGGACGAATATTGGGTTGAAGCCATCAATCATAATTTGGTCCGGAAACAGCGCTTTACCTTGCAATTAGCCTAGCCTGGCAATGGATGTCCTTCTTTCGAGGGCGATTTTCCCAGCGCAAAAATAGATTTTAAATATATAATACTTTTTAACTCTTTTTAATTCCTTCCGGAGGCTAAATTTTTTCGATGTATACGTGCATCCGCCTTTTTTAATCCTTTTTCGGTGTGGCTGCATATTGTAAGAGACAACATCAGTTGAATCTGTGTGCTAAAACACTGAACACCCGCAGAGCAATGCTGGGAACCATTGGCGGCTGGTTGCCGGGTGAGTTTATACTGTCTGACGATGATGTATTACCATTTTTTCATATTTTTTCCTCTTAAATCAATCCACGATACATTGATCGAACCCTGTTTTGAACAGCAGGGCGTTACACCTTGGGTGTCAGGTATGGAGCAAAGCCGGCGTGACGACTTGCAGGTTCCCAGGGAGGCTGAGGCAATAGCTATAGCTATATGCCCCCCACAGTGGGGTATCAATAGGCCCACGCAACTCTTACATTTTTTTGCTCATCATTTTGCTCATACTGCGGGTTCATAGTGGAAATCATATACTGTACTGTACTGTATCCCACAAATGCATGGAAAGGGCTTATATATGACATACCAGTAGCTCAACTTTGTGATATAATGTGGTTAGGCCAGTAGTCCAAGAAAACCATGTGCTTGGGTGCGCCATTTTGGCGGTATCTGGCGGGGCGTGAAAAACCTAGCAAAACGGGGGAGTATACCCTTCGAGAAACAAACATGGTAATGGAAGATCCCGTGTTAATACATACAGTAGATATAGATATAGAATAGAAGATATCTTGTTCCAAGTGATGTCAATCATTGCTAATCACTGTATGGTCTAGATTCCCCAGAGGCCGTTGAGTTTGCCATCAGTAATTTCACCGTACCAAGAAAAGGGTGGGGTCCATTTCATTTGGAAACTGTTGGGTTCCAACAACCGTTCCAACAACCACTAAGTGAAGCGTTCATTGGGGGGATTCACCATTGTTACTGGATTTTATTGGTTAACCTGCTGACAGTCAGACAGTCCAATATGTCCAATATGTCCAACGCCATGGGTTCCCATTTTTTTTCGTGGCTGAAGCCCTGATTTTTCATCGCTCATAGCCGTGCTCCCTTCAGGCAGTGGCACACATGCTGCTCTACCTCCTGAGAGGTTCGCTCCCCTGGTCCGGCCTGGAAGCGAAAACGCAGGCGGGGCTCGTTTTTTTCCGGTGCAATTCTGCAGATGGAGGAATTGACGATGATCTAGAGCTAAAAATGCGGAACAAACACACATTTGATATCATTTGGAGGTTTCCTAAAAGCCCAAAACCCATGGTTTCAAGACTAAAATGGTCAAATTTTGGATGATTTGGGGTACCATTATTTTAGGAAACCCTCATATAAATGCATCATTTTTGCTGCCAAATAGTAGCCATTGTGTCATGCTGGAACAGCTGCTTGCGGACAATTTCTCAGATGCCATCCAATGTCCCTGGCACAGGAAGAAAAGTACCGCAAAATCAGAGAATGCAAGGACGAATCATTTGTGACGGGTTGATGGAGCTGATGGAGCGATGGGTTGATGGAGTATTGATGAGACATAATATCAATAGTGAGCATAGGCCAGGCATAGATCGATAGATAGATAGATAGATAGATAGATATGATATGATATGATATGATATATAATAATTATCTTACATATATATTATAATTATCTTTCACCTGCGAAATGATTTTTAATTTATGCGGCTAGATGACAGAGTGAGGAGATCCAGCACATGAAAAATCATATAGATGTTACTAAAATAAGCAACTGGATCCTCGGCTGTCCAGCTACAAAACCGAATGAACATTTGTATACGTTGGCCAATAGCCAAGTCTATGGCATTTGTTCTAAAATTCTCACTGACGTCTCATGCATATGTTTACACATGTGTAGAAGCTCACAGATATGCACTGCAAACATTATATGTATGTATATATATATTATATGTGCACCTTTTCTTTTTACATGCACGCAGAAAACACACACACAGATTCACATGTTATATACATTTAAATTTATATACACAGCCTGACGTATTCAGGGATGTTCTGGGTCTAGGCTCATGCCCACAGCTCCGGAGCCAACGTGGCAACTAGGAGACCTATCCCATTGATCAGCTTTGTCAGGGGCTGAGCAGATGTGAAGCCCGGTGACCATTCAGATTCATAGATTCTGTAAATGAAGGTACCCGGTGCCCCTGGAAAGGATGGAAGGAACCCCAGCCCCTGGAAATCAGATTCAAATAGGGCTTGGAATGTCATGGGCCGCCTTTTTTCACCAACAATGACCCTAAGAAATCGAGAATTCAGAACGGCCCGCCGTTCTGAGGGTACACTCCAGCAGCCTCCAGTATCTCCATCATTCCGTTTGGGTCAACCTTAATGACATATGGATAGGCCAACTGTTTGCTACAAATTGACATGTTACATGCGATTCAATCACCAAACAAGACCGTGATTCTACAGCTCTTCTTTTTGGGAAGCCAAAATGAGCCGGGAGCAGAAAAATTGGAAAATCCGTGACTAGGTCTCATGAGAGAGAGAGAGAGTGCCCTTTGAGAACTTAAAGAAGACTTTCCTATTGATTGTGGAATTACAGGTTTTGCCATCCATTGATCATTATTACATAAACCAACTTTTCTTTGGGTCAGTCTCATTTTTTATTTGGCCATTATGATATGATATGTGTTTTCCCTTTGTTTCTTCATATATTGAAGGCTATTTGTCAATGTTGTTCGAGATACTAAGATGGGCACTGGAGTGGTATAATATTATTAAGCTGCTGGTAGATGACATGTTCCCTTAATTTTGTGGGTTATCACACGTTATAACCCATTCTAACCCATTGAATTAAGTAAATTAAGTCAAACAATTGCTTTATAATCCACTCATGAAGTAGTCGTCTAACTCCATGGTTCATCTAGGTGCCGGTGTTGCGATCCGACAGGTGAAGGTCATCCTCAAGAGTTCGGTAAGTTCCTGAAGGAAGCACGAGCACTGGCGTGCGGGAACCTGGTTTGGTGAGGTGAAAACTGTTTCAGACCCTGAAAGACCCTGAAGTGACTCACTTGATGTTTTTTTTTTTTCTCCAGTATTCACTGAGATTTTTGGGTGGCCCATTTTGACCCGTACATAAAATAAGGTGAATAGGTCACTTTTCCCACCATTTTGCGCATGGAGGATTCACCAAGAAAACATGGGGGGAATGTTGATCCATCATCCCATGACGGAGTGGATCATACCCTAAATGGCCATTGGTTGAATGGAAAATCACAAGATACCTCTAAATTTAGTAATAAAACATAAAAACCTATAAAAAACGATGGTTTTGTACATGCTTCAGCTGGTTTCAGCTCTAAAAAATCCCACCAAACCAGGTGGACATAGCATCAACCAATTGTCCAGGTACACAGCTCGTCCTGATTACCTTGGATGGAGGCGACGGGTTGGTTCCGCCCTCTCAATGAAACAGTATTCGGGAGCCGAATTAGGAGTGAAATGCATTGAAAACCCCGATTGTTTTTTACATGTAACAAAAAGGTGTGTTTTTCATGCGCATTTAAAAACAACAGCAAATCAAGTGGTTTTTTCTGCGGCAATCCGGGGTCGACAAACTATGGAAATCTATGAGATATGGTCGAAGTTATTCTGTTCATTTTGGGAAAGTTCACGCAACATCCCAGGATTTTGGAATGATCCCCTTGAGCATTGGTACCAGTATCTTGTAATTATGGTCTAGTGAGACGCAAAGCACGGTGGGTTTCCCACAGTGTTGAGCCTACATCAATTCAGACTCGCAATTTGGGGCTTCAGTTGCCGAGAGATTGAGTTGAAATGTGGGTGTGGCTCAAATTGTTCATTCCCTAAAAGTCCCCAAAATGCATTATTTCCACTGATTTACCACTCAAAATACGCAAATTGATCGCTGGTTGGGTGTCCTATGTTTGACCCAATAGTAGTCCATGGTAGCCCATGGCCCCAGGAAGATGTTCGCTAATCTGCGAGCCGAAATTGGTCCTCAATCGGACTCAGACTTCGAATTCTTGAAGGGAAGAGAGACAGGCCAGGGTGATCCATGCAGGATGGCAGATATCCTCTTGGCGATCTCAAAGCTTCATGGTTGTATGGTATTGATTGTCCGCAAAGGCCGCTGGTTTCAACATGTTTCAACTATATTATATATAACTATATATTCACACACGCACGCACACACACACATGGAATATATATATATATATATATGTAATTATTATACTGTATATAATATATGCATGATCAAACACACACATATACATGCTATACGCATTTATAGCTATACGCACACACACACATATATACGTATATATATATATATATTATATACATAATTACTGTATGTCTTATGTTTATCTCTGGTATGCTGAAAATTATTTGCGATACACCCTGTCATCTGACAGTTTCTCACCGGGTGATTTTTACCAGAATGGGGTCTGAAAATGGATCATTCCCCAGTACCGATCCAATGGATTCTCATAATTGTTCCATTTTTTATCCCATTGAACATGGTTATGAACTAGTTCTTCCATGGTGAATGGGAAATAAAATACCTAGCCATGATTGGGGATTTGGCTAAAATGATCATTAGTAGTAAACCCAAAAGTATCCAAAAGTTTCATACACTAATGATGTTCCATCATTTTCCACCATTAAATCAGTGAAATCCCACCGCGAAAATGGACCGAAATGCCATGGTTGCAGGCACCCTTGACCCGATCCAAGTCTATGTGCCTTGGACATGATAAGATACTTGTTTCATTTCCAGGCTTTGCGGGGCCCCGAAAAAGCATGAAAAAGCCGTATGGCTAGATTGATTATATAGATATACAATGATATATAGTGGATGTAGATTTATATATGTATATGAGAAAAAAAAACAATCTCTACAGTATGTAGAGGATCTTTGTCGTAATTGTAGATCTTAGAAGGAGATCAGGATCAGCTTAGAGCTTAGAGAGACTCGAAGGGAAGATCACAGCCTTCAACACAGAAATTTCATGAAATTTCAGGGTCGAACTTGCAGTAGTGAACACACCAAAGTATATGTATGAGTGACATCTTCAGCATTACAAGCCGGGCTTGGAATGTTCTCCCAGCATGCCACATTCCAAGCACAATTGGGAGAAATCTGCGGTGCGGCCAGACGGAAAATACAACCGGAGCCAGAAGTGATTGGCACGGGAATTTCGTTTGTTACGCTCAACTAGAATTGGATTCTTCATCATCCACCAGAATGTGCTGCTTATAATTATTTGCCGCTTCAGACTGGGTTGGAAAGGAACATCATCGAAAGCTTGCGGTCAAAACCTCATTTGGAGTTTCAATTTTTATTGCCTTCCCAGCATTTGGGCTGACAGACATTTTATTCGAAAGAATTTCCCCACCCTACTTGTATGTCGTATAGCTATATCGTATCCATCCATACATATACACATACACATACACATATATGATATATATATATATATATATCACGCACACACACACATATATATACATACATGTGTATACAGCCCCCAATATGTTAAAAGAAAAAGGCATCTATATCCCACACTTGGAAAAACGACATCTTGGGCCTCGTTTGCCCACCATTTCTCATGGGCCAGGACAGCCTGGAGCAGCCAGATGACAAGGCCTTTCCTGGGAAACTTGGGTGGCTACACTTAAACTGGTTCGTGGTTTGGAACATTTTTTTTTCCATATAGTGGGAATAATAATCCCAACTGATTAGATTTTTCAGAAGAGGTTGAAACCACCAACTAGTAAAGTATCTTGTGCAAGATTTTAAGAGAAGGAATCAGACGGATCATTTGTCCAAGCCTCATTTGGTTCTATGTTAGCTTTGTGGCACTTTGTGTGTGGGCGATAGGTCAACGTTTGGATCATTTGGGAACTCACGAAATGGGATGATAACCATGCATCGTTTCACTGCAAAACTGACTATGGCCCTTGGCTCTGGAATTTTGACGCATATATCCGTATCCATCTCATTTGAAGGATTTGATGACAATATTTGACACCTGGAATCCAGATTTCCATTTTGGGATTTGAACCTTCCCTGATTTGGATTCCTTCCAAGTTGTGATCATTGACCGTGAGAAATTCCTGCAACGGATGCAATATTTCATAGTTGAATATAGTTGAAGGATCCATGTTCCCGTGCCAACTCGAACCCCCCCAAAAATCCCCCCACCGGTTGGCTTCATAGTTCCGTGTTTGGGGACCTATATGCCGCACAGCACACTGTACCATTTACATCCATTGACCATACTGGCCATAACATTCAAGAATTGCTGTTTAGAGGCTAGACATGGCTAGACTAGACCATACTTCAGCGCTTTGTGCCAGGAGGATGCCAGAAAACCCGAGAGTTCGTGCTGTAGCATTTCCTAACCACCGTCATCCGGTGCGGCTTCAGTAGCTGTCAGGGTGCTGAGCAGATTTTCAAAATATATCGGATCCGTGGTTGATAAGTATTAGCTCCTGAGCACTATGGAGCTCAGAAATGAGTTTGACCATTCTTTGCAAGCAACCCGCTGCCAGTTTTCGATTCTGTCTAAAGCCTAGTACGATTAAAAGCAGCCGCAACTTCCCCTGCTGCAGCGCCTTACTTCCGTTCTCACCGCGGAAGTGTAAACAGCCACCAACAAGCACTATACACCACTACAAATGAGGGCCATAAATTAGCAATCTTTTATTGGTCCCATTTGACCGAAACAGTGTGGTTGGGGCTGGTAACAAACGATTAGGAAACAAACGATAACCTTTCCTTGCCCCTTTGGTTGTTTTATTGGTTTGTCTTACAGTACATGTGTGTTGCTGAGCTAAAATCTCAGCAAGCTGGCACGGAAAATCTATCCAAAGCAATTGGTATCATGGGTACTCTCTGGACATGGGCACCCCTTAGGTTTGAGAGGGGGTTGGCACTCACTCCAGTACTCGCAGCAACGCTTCTTTTTTTCCAACTTGAAGATCGAAAGCTCACAATGTCACAAGATGTCAAATCGTTGTGGAACATGTTGAAATGATTTGAAATGTGTGTTTGACCTGTTGAACGACAACTACTGTAACTACTGAAAAACAAGGCCAACATGGGTCATTTTAAGTACAGACATGGAACATCAAGGGTTTCAATAAGTTCTGGGCAGGTGTTTGCCGTTCGATTTCCCATGACCATAGGCAAAACCCTCAGAACTTACATCCCCAATATCCCCAGTTCAAGAATCCTCATCATTACCATGCCATAAAATTTTGGTAAAGCCAGTTCATATCACATGGTACTACTGTAGGAAATTTTGGGTACCTCTGCCTTTTTTCCATTGGTTCATCATCATCATTTCTTCAAAATAAGAACTTTAGGGCAGGTGAATGGGTGAATCAGACCATATTCGTCGGGGTGGTTTTACACTTCCCTCACGTGGTTCCAGACTCGTTGTCTGGACCCCAAAAATCAGCGAATTTTTCAGCAGACTCGACCGCAAGAAGCGGACGAAGAAGACAGCCGGACCTTTCCGTTGCGCCACGCCCCCCCCCAGGCGTCAGAGACTAGGGCCCCGTCCTGGGTATTTCTTCCGATGGGATATAGGAACATTAGGAACCGTATGGAACCCTCTGGTAGTTTGCTATGGAAGCCATGGCCCGTTTAGTTAGAGGATTTACATGTTGAAAACGGTGATTTTCTTTAGCAAACTGTTAAATTACCAGCGGATATCGCTTAGCCTGAAGAGCTATTTACTCCGGGGGAAAAATGGATGGCGCTAATTTTTGAAATGCGCCATTTATAGACCACTTGGGGGATGGGATGTTTTGCGCCATCTACAGGTTCCCGACACACGTGGTTGAAAACAACCTGTTATCCTCTAGGTTAGTTTAAACTTAGTACCAGTAGTACCGCACAAGGCGGTGGCGGAAGTTTCAAACACAAGAAACCTATAGGAGAGGTTGGTTGTTGTGAATCAGGAATGGCAGAGCGAAGCCACTGATGGACCGAAAGGTGCTTGAAGTCTCCTCTCTTTCTCTCTCTTTCTCTGACTATCTACCTACCTCCCTACCTAATCTATCTATCTATCTATCTATCTATCTATCTAAGTATCTATTTATCTATTTATCTATCTATCGATCGATCTATCGATCTATCTATCGATCGATCTATCTATCTATCTATCCATCTATCTATCTATCTAATTAATCTATCTTTCTCTCTCTCTTTCTCTCCCTTTCATCTGTCTATCTGTCTATCTGTCTACCTGTCTATCTGTCTATCTATCTATTTATCTATCTGTCTATCTGTCTATCTGTCTATCTGTCTATCTGTCTACCTGTCTACCTGTCTATCTGTCTATCTGTGGTGCAGTGTCATTCAATGTAATGTAGTGTACTGTAATGTAGTGTGGTGTAATTTAGTGTAGTGGAGTGTAGTGGAGTGTAGTTGTGTAGTTGTAGTTGTAGTGTAGTGGAGTATAATGTAGTGTAATGTAGTGAAGTGTAGTGGAAGGTATTGTAGTGTAGTGTAATAGTGTAGTGTAGTGGAAGGTATTGTAGTGTAGTGTAATAGTGGAGTGTAGTGGAGTGTAGTGGAGTGTAGTGGGGTGTAGTGGAGTGTAGTTGTGTAGTTGTGTAGTTGTAGTGTTGTGGAGTGTAGTGTAGTGTAATGTAGTGAAGTGTAGTGGAAGGTAGTGTGGTGTGGTGTAATGTAATGTAGTGTAGTGTAGTGTAATGTATTGTAGCGTAGTGTAATGGAATGTAATTGAGGGCAGTGTAGTGTAGCGGAGTGTAGTGTAGTAGAATGTAGTGAAGGTGTAGTTGTAGTTGTAGTGTAAAGCGACATCTGAACTTCCAAAAGTGGTCCGACCCCTGGTTTTTTTAACATTTTGACTTCGAAATGTGCTTCGCGCCACAACGGCGTGCACTTTTTCGACATCTGAACCTCCAAAAGTGGTCCGAACCCCTGGTGTTTTGTACATTTTCACTTGGAAATGTGCTTCGCGCCACAACGGGGTGCACTTTTTCGACATCTCAACTTCCAAAAGTGGTCCGGACCTGGTGTGTTTTGTACATTTTGACTTGGAAATATGCTTCGCGCTACAACGGCGTGCAATTTTTCGACATCTCAACTTCCAAAGTGGTCCGACAATGGTGTGCTTTGTACATTTTGACTTCGAAATGTGCTTCACGCCACAACGGCGTGCACTTTTTCGACATCTCAACTGCCAAAAGTGGTCCATAGTGGTCCGACGCTGGAGTGTTTTGTACATTTTGACTTGGAAACGTGCTTCGCGCCACAACCTCGTGCAATCTCTCATCTGGCCAGCTGGCTCCACACCCGCCGCTTTAGCGAGCCTACTTTTCGACCCTCCGGAGCCACAAACCATTGGAAAAACACAGTGTTTCGCGACTTTCCTACCTTTTCTCGCATCTGCATCTTTTTTCTTCTGACTCTTTCTCTTCTACTCTTCTCTCTTCTGATCTTTCTCTTCTCTCTGCCTCTGCCCTACTCTGCTTTTCATCTGTCCATATTGTCGGAAGTTTGACTTCTAAACTTCCTTCGATTAAGATCTGGGTCCATTTTTTTTTGGAAAACCATAACTTTGGATTGCGCCATCTATAGGTTACGCCTGCGTTGCATTTGCAAAGGGAAAGGGAAAGGAGGAGGGAAAGGAGAAAGGAGAAAGGGAAAGGAGAAAGGGAAAGGAGAAAGGAGAAAGGGAAAGGAGAAAGGAGAAAGGGAAAGGAGAAAGGGAAAGGAGAAAGGAAAAATGGAAAGGGAAAGGGAAAGGAGACAGGAGAAAGGAGAAAGGGAAAGGAGAAAGGAGAAAGGGAAAGGGACAGGGAAAGGTAAAGGAGAAGGGGCAGGAGAAAAGAGAAAGGAGAAGGGAAAGGAGAAAGGAGAAAGGAGAAAGGAGAAAGGAGAAAGGAGAAAGGAGAAAGGAGAAAGGAGAAAGGAGAAAGGAGAAAGGAGAAAGGAGAAAGGAGAAAGGAGAAAGGAGAAAGGAG
>Ga0126342_10006319_pt1 | contig 20970 bp, 18 predicted proteins | sample Cyp1metagenome_FD_92528 | JGI IMG/M metagenome (GOLD analysis project Ga0126342, IMG submission 92528) | Coral microbial communities from Lord Howe Island, Old Settlement Bay, Australia - Cyphastrea 1 metagenome | ecosystem: Host-associated > Invertebrates > Cnidaria > Coral ...
TCCCTCTCTCCCTCTCTCCCTCTCTCCCTCTCTCCCTCTCTCCCTCTCTCCCTCTCTCTCTCTCTCTCTCTCTACCTCCCTCTACCTCTATATGACGAATACATCTATCCACCTTTATACATGCTTTTATCTACCTCTATATCTGGCTTTGAACCTGCTCTATCTACCACTATCTAGTTACTTGCCTACTAGATTACAGTACTTATAAACCGACTTGGCCATCCATCCATCTCCAATCATCTCCAGCTATCTGCACATATAGATAGTCACAAAGAAAACGCAGCATGCGGGAATTCAACTAACCCCCTAAAGGTGACCCTCCCAGTAATACATGGTTGATAAGCCCTTACTGTTGGTTGTTGGTGTCCTAACTGTCGGGGGTTGTCACCTTCGGGGAGGTTGGCTGAATCCCCATGTTTCATCTCCTCTTCGCCAGCTCTGCTTCGCCGTGCGCATAGCTGCAGGAGGAGCCCCTTCGGCAGGTGCCGGCCGCGAAGTGGCGGCAAAGCACGGTCTTCCTTCTGGAATCGGCCATGCTTGCGATGGAAATCTACCAGCAACTTGCTATACAAATCAAGCCTTTTTTTCTGACAACCTGTTCGAGCCAATTTGGGCTGGGGATGGTGTGAATTCAGATCCAAGTGTCTGCTTGAATCAAACTGCATGCAGCATGACATCCCATGCTTAGATAGAAGGCCTGAGGGGAAACGTTAGCTGTACCTTCTTGTTCGTTTTGGTGGCTCTAAGAGCCCTTGGGCCACGCACATTTCATCCTTTTTCACGGCACTGCAGATCCGATGATCCATTGGCAGAATGCCACTGACAACTTCATTTCAACAAGTTTGTTAGCTAAACCACTGCCTCCAGTTTGAGACAAGTACATAGTACTCTATGACATTCTATGACTATATATAAAGACTATACATTACACCACCACTCATCTCCACTCCACGAACAGACTTCAACTTTGGAAGTTGCAACTTACAAGGTCTTTGCCCTGAAATCAGAAGACTGACGACTTGAACCTCCGGCAGTGCTTCGATACCAAGCAAGAAGAATACACAGACCACCAATGCTGAGCGTCGCCGAGAGGCCTTGTAGAAGCCTGCGGGTGGCTGATTTCAGAATCGATTAAAAATCTGGTAGCCTAGTCATCTCCAAGAACATCCAAAAACATCCAAAAACTGGATATCCCCTGATGCCGATGGACCCATAGGTATTGACCCATACCCATTTGAACCATGAAAGAAATGGTTATTACATAACATATATACATACCATCCTGAAATCAATGCCTGGAGGTACTTCACCCTTCCTGGGAGTGCACATACAAAACCCTTGATGCTGGGCACAGCTGGGATATGTTGTGGAATTTGTGGATGTCTTACTTGGCTGGTGGTGGTTTTCCAGCCGTCTGAATCAATCTGAACTATATCACTCAGTATGAGCCAATAAGCCAGTCTGGGCTCATCATCATGGAAGTGCGACAAAAACTAACGATCAAAATCCTTGATTAAGTCCCAATTTAATCATAACCCTTGTCTTACATCCCGCGATCTGCTGAAACCATGCGACCCGGCCTTCGTTGAATCTCATAGGGCGCACGTTTCTCCCCATGCCTGGATTTGAAGTGGCGCAGTGGCTCGTTGTCCATCACGCTGGAGGCTAACAGCTCGGGCTTCTTCTGCTGCAGCGCAGTTCCTTCGGAGCTGCCAGCAGGGAAGAAATCTGTACAAATGGGACCCTCGAAAAGATAGAAAATGCGAGTCCCAACAATTATACAATGGTAATAATATAGTAATAATAAATATGGCAATGATGTTTCTGTCTGAGGCTTGAGAGTAACTATAAAATAATGTTGAAATCATCCCAGTTGAGGTGGGAATGTCAGTCGACATCCTTCTGTTGGCCAAATCCTTTCAGAAAAAGGACTTGAAAAGAGTCTTCGCCAAGATTCGTAAGACTTTGGCCCAAAATGCCGAATTTTCTTCGACGCTTGCCATAATGTCAGCTTCTTCAATGCACCGGTGCACATTGGAAGTGTCAATGAAATTGGCACTGATTGCCACAGAAGTCTCCAGGTTATCAACCTGCGGGGTGAGAATCCCTGAGCTAGAGAAATAGAGGTAATATAATACAATGGAAATAGGAAATATGAGACAGACCTGAACCCTCAAAGAAGCAGAAATTACTGCCCGATATTCAGCATTTTTGTAAAGCTAATGGCTACTGTAATGGATGGCAATTCAAGCAGCAGTGACCCTTACCTCTGTGAACCTTTCTCGGCGGTTTCACCAAAGAAGGAGGCACTAGAAGGCCACCTTCTCATGTTCCCCACAAGGGACAATAATGATGGTTGTAAAGCACAGTTCTGAGTCTCACATGCGACCAAGTCCTATTCCTCATCTGTGATCCCCTATCAGAGGAACAGAGGGAGATAGGCTCCACGATAGACGATGGCGACATAGATGGAGAAACAGTCAGTGTCAGTGAATGTCATGAATGTCAGTCATCATCATCAATTAATCATCATTACCTGGGCCTTCATTTGATACGAAACAGCTCCTTTGCATTTTTGGCAGTTTCGTATGATTTTGGTGAAACGGATTGAATTGGGAAAAGTGTGGAATAAGAATCAGACTCTGCTGTAGAACCAACATGTGTACCAAAATCGTCCACAAGACGCATATCAAACGAGTTTTTGCGTCAAATTGTTACAAACAGTAGTTTTTGCCAGGGGCTGTTTGGACAATGATCCGAACCGGTCAGTTTTTCCTCAAAAGAGAAACAATCCTTGAAACGAACAGAAGTCCAGGTCATGGTATTACATGGTATTACATGGTATTACATGGTATTACACCCTTTGCAACTGAACATGACACCCGAAACCGAAACTATCCCAAACTGCTTGTTCTTATCGTTTTCGATAGTGGGATCATCTGGGCACCCAGATGAAGCCATCCGCCTGGTGAGGCCACCCCGCTGGGACAAAGATCAGATCTCCAGCTTCCAATTCAGTTTCGTAGATGGTCACGTTGGGCTTCACCACGTTCAAATCTTCTGGAAAGACCGGATTCAGGTCGCAGAAATACTGGGGATGCAGCAACGCAATCTGATCCTTACTCACTAAACGCCATCGCTTTCGGCCCAAGGACATGAACATCCAAAAGTTGGTCTGCAAGGTGTCGACGTGCAAAGATGAACCTGACCCACATGGAGCCACGAAGAGGGTGGGACAGGCAGACCCACTGACTGGCTGCATCTGTGCAGAGGCATAGGTATACAGATCTACTGGGAACCATTTGCTTGGCATGAACAGTTGATTGCCCAAGCTCTCTGCACACTGCTGCCAGATTGAGAAATCAAAAAGCTGTGGGCTGTTTCGAGGTGCGGCCAAGCCATGTTCGTAAGGCTGGATAAATTCCGTCACGAAATCGTCGAAATGGACAACCCGATCGAACTCCAACCTGGCCCAATTGGCGGAACTTTCATCACAGCGGCGGATTGGCACCTTGACCTTGCCGACCGTGGTGGTCACATCTCTCAGATTGCGAAACGGAGCAAGTTGCACACCTCGAAGAACGCAAGGAATCCCCGGCTCGATGAATCGACGCCAAACCTCTTCACGAGACACCTGCGCCGATAAAACCTCAACTGGTTTAACTGTTTGCTTCGCTTCATCACCTCGACTGGTGGTTTTGGAAATCTTCTCTCGCTCTTCTTGCCAACAGACATGGCGATGCACCAAATGTTCCAAAAGGCCCATGGCCGCACGTTCTTCGGTCGTTCCCATGGCGGCACATCGTTTCAAGATGTCCTGAGCGTCGAGGTGTTGGCCTTTCAAATCCAGCAGTGACGCCAGCTTCGCCTCTTCGAAGGCCCCTTTAACGGCTCCGGCCCTCAGGGCCGCTTCGGTCGCGTCCAAGCGGTCCATGGCCGACTTGGGGCGTTGCAGCAGCGACAGTTGGGGGATGACGGGTGGCTGACCGCAGATGTCCTGAAGGACTTCATGGCGCAGCCGCTTCCAGGCTCTGGCCATGCTGGATCACATGGCGCTGTCCAAATTGGAAGTTCAAGGACAATAGTGGAGATTGAATTTCAACATACTGGGCGGTATTTCAACCATATTTCAACCAATGATTGGCGGAGGATGAAATGAAAACAACATAAAACAAGAATCTGGCAACAATCGGCGAATGATGGCAACAACACGCGCTGCCCATATCAGCTGATCCAAGTCGCGCCGTCGTGTGCCTCCAATGGTTTCTACACGGAAGCCTTGCAAAATCAACCATCTCCGGTCATGGGCTTCTCGTGATATGTCAAAATCACGATCCGGGCATGTTATTGAAATCCCTTTAGCAAAATAGAATTCCTTCTTCAACATTGTTCAGCAACTTCAGAAAAGTGCTACGGCAGGTTCCAGCTTAACCCCTCGGCGTGGCAATCTGATGATTTTCACTGCACAGTGCATCGCTGTGCTGCGGCGGTCGGGGAACTCCCGGAAACAAATGACCTAATTAGCCTAAGGCAGGCCAGCAACAATGGGAAATCAGAATTTCTCTGGCATCACTCTCTTTAGCGTGTGATTTTACAATTTTCCATTGCCGACTACTGCAGTCCCAACTATTTTGGAACGTCAGCGTCTCGTGGCGGTTCCGCCTCTACAGGTCTGTCCTTTTGGTTTGATGAGCCTCGGGGGGCCGGTTGGATCAAACGCATGCGAATGGCCCACAGTGAGGCTCTTTGGGATACTTAAGTGTCCGTTTTCATGGAGGTGTTGCTGGGAAAGAGACTCCATGAGAATTCCATCCGCAGTCAGTCACTTCTAGGGTGGGCAGGACGCCCAGACTACTCATGATCTGGCAGCCGTGGGCAAGTTGGGGGACAAAGTTCTTGGAATCCTGACCCATGATTGTCCATGAGCCATAATCATGCTGGATCATGGGCTGGTGATGTGTGTATACAGTCCGTGTCACCGTGTCATCACCTGAATCTAATATTATAGCACACTATGACGCACCTGGATTCTAAAGTGTGTGGTCCATTTATAGAAATAGATTTGATATCATTACAACCAAGCGACTAACCGTCCCAACCACCCCGGTCACGCTTCCAAGGCTCTTCCCGAGCCAAGGCCTCTTGCCGTCTTTGTTCCAGCTGTCTTTCCTGCCGAGCCTTTGCCTCGCATGGGGTGCCGTGGGTATTTCCTGCAACCCAAATATGCCCAAATTTGGTCCATGGTCAACCCGAAAGCTAGGATTTAAGCGATGGAATCTAGAGGTTTTCCATGGTTTTCCCGCAGTCATATTTCCCCGATTTTCCTCGGTTCATGTTCAGCCCCAATGTAAGGATCTATTTTTTTGGTTCTTATATTCATTTTAAAGTATTCCCCAAAGAGAACAAGTGTTTTGGTGTAGAAACTATATCAATGTCTTCCGCAGCAGGATGAACCTGGACAAGCAATGCCACAACACAAGAGCACATTCCGGGATCCATACAGAAAAACAGAGAAAATGAATGTCAATTGTCTGACCTCCAACCCCTCGTGCCACATGCGACAAATGTGGATGTTTGCCTTCAGCTGCTGCTTCATGTCTTGGAACCAAGGCATCAGGTTGGATCAAAGGCTGGGATATACTGACCAGCCAATGATTTCAGAGGATTTCAGAGGTGGTCTGTCGACCACCTGGCAGATAGCAATTACTCAAGTTTTTGAAGTTGTTGGGACATTCACCCACCCCTCGGTTGGGAGCATCATATGTTTACTTCAAACAATGCGACGATCTGCTGTTTCTGCTCAAGGTCGGCTCCCAAAACATCCCACAACCCCGTCACTGCAGCCCTGTCAAGGTATGTCGGCCTCCCGGCGATCCGATTGAGGATCTCCGAAGGGTTGAAAGTCAAAGTTTTCCTGGGAAGTGGCTACTGAGAAATGACCATCGCTGGCTGTTTCTTTGGCTTCAACCGCCAGGACAAGCGTTTTCTATCCTTCTCTTTCACTCTATCCAGCACATCCGAACGCTAAAGTCGTATTACATGCATACGACGTCCCAACTGCATGAGTTTCTCATCAGAACGATGCTACCTCCCAGCGCAAATGCAGCTTGCAAAACAAGACTTGTGACCTGATCTGTGCCCAAAATCTGGGAAGTATTTCTTCTCCACTTCTTCCTTCTGCGTCTCCCCTTCTGAACCATCTTGCTCCACCTTCCTTGGAAAATCTGCACCTGTGCTGGCGGACAATGTCATAATGTTTACTGCCCTTTTGGACTGATGACTCCTTGTCAGAAACCACCCAACATTCCGCAATTGTATCTCAAGTGATATGATCTGAAAGTAAGATACGCGATGATGGTGATATGGTGATATGGTGATATGGTGATATGGTGATATGGTGATATGGTGATATGGTGATATGGTGATATGGTGATATGGTGATATGGTGATGGTGATGATGATGATGATGATGATGGCCTTCATCCTGCTTCATCCTGCAACCATAGCAAGCTGCACATTGTATCCATATGACCAATTGGGAATTGGGGATCATCATCTCAAATAGGGATGGATGATTTGGATTTAGGATGATGAATGATGATTTGAGTGTTTCTTGAAAAAATGGTATAATTCTTATCCCAAACAAAAACAGCAAAAACAAGCCCCTTTTGGAAAACGACTTGATTTCCCGCAAAATGAGAATCGTTGGATGTTGGGATCCCAGGGATTCCTTTGCCTTCATCAAATGCCTTCCGCTTCTCAGGGTCAAGAAGGACATGGTGAGCATCCGCGATCCGCTGAAAGGCCACAGCAGAACCTGTGTCGCTGTCCCGGGGGTTTCCCCAGGAATCGAAGAATCCCATGCCCCGAAAAATCCTCATTACATGGTCCCCCAAATTGTTCTGATTTCATCTCCTATTGAACCATAATTTCGGGGGGTGTTTAATATCAGAGGGGATTGAACTGGACATATGTTTTAACTTTTCAGAATTTCAACTGCTCAATTAGAAAATATGCAGCTGGATCTGGGGAAAGTGCTCGCAGTGCTTCCCAGCCTCCAGGTTTGTCCGGGTGAAACTGCAGGCTGCGACGTTTGTATGCCCTTTTCAGCTCATCTCCATCTTCAGCTGCGGGAAAGTCGCAACGAATCCCCAAGACGCGATAGAGGTTGGGGTGGCACCAGTCAGGGAACTCACCTGGCGCATGTTGAGAATTGTGGCCCTGATGCCAAGTGCAAGTAGAAATACCAGCAAGAAGCACCAAAAGTCCAAAGTAGCACAGAGCCATGCCGTGACAATGACAACATGTTTCAATATGTTGTAACAAATTCCCAAAAGTTTTAAGCGTCACCAACATAGTGCGACACGTTAGTACTAATTATTACACTGCAATTACTGTCATAGTGTTATTTAATGTTATTTAATATATGGTTGCAACTATGAAGTGTAGATAGGGGTGACCTCAATACTAGATCTTCAGTAACTTAGTCTATCAGTTTTTGATCGTTTTTGATGGCATTCCACAGCAGGGCAGCAACAAAAAAGCCACTTTTTGGTGACACGTTGACGTCCTTCGACTGCGCCAGCACCTCACAGCCGGATGGGACGTGCGGGAAAGCGTGGCGAGCCGTGCGACTGCGAGCGATGCGACGCGCTCCGCTGGGAGGGCACTGGGCGGCTACGACTGCTACGACTCGATCGGAGCGACCGAACAGTGGTCGTCGGTGGTCGATGGATCCGTGGTTGTTCCAACTGCTGTACATTTGCCTCGGTCAATGTCTCTGATGCTGTGGCTTCAACACGTTGAAAACGTTGCAATTCTAAGGGCCCATGGATCTGCATCGTGCCCACAAAAGTGTCCAGGAGTTCATCATGCTCGATGACCATGGATGCGATGACATTGCCCAAACCCAGCAGGTTGAACCACAAAGTGTTATCTACACCTCTCCTTGGATTTGCTAGTCCACGGGCCAAAAACGATCAGCAGTATTTTTTGTGTATTGACCAATGTCTATATTGTTCTTTTTTGGGTGGGTTAATTATATATGGTATTAATAGACAAGTATAGATATGATTTTTGGTGGATTGACCCATGGGAAAACAACAAATCATTGACTCAGCAATTCCAGGTCTCTCCCTGGGACTATGTGTGATCTCGTTCAGTAAATCTTGCAAGTCGACATTGAAGGAACTGCGGCCCTGAGCGCTTGAAATATCCAATATGCTTTCCTGGTCGGTGATGTCGACCCCAAAAATTTCTTGTTCAATTATGGCTGATCGAACACTGACCTAAAAGAAGAATAATGAACAATATGTATGTGTATATATATGTATATATATTATATACACGTGTGTGTGTGTATGCCATGCGTATATATGCATATTACAAAATACATCCACGCAACAAAATCATGATAACAAAATGCACACACGCAACAAAATCATGATAATCATCAATAGCCAACTAACAAAACATAACATTTAATAAAATAAATAACCAAGACTGATAAGTATAAGTAACACGTTAAACAATAGTAAACACCTAACAATACACCACTGTATATAGACATCACTCAGAATGATAATAGTAACAAAATGCTGAAATATGCTGAAATTGCATGAAGTGTCCACTTTCTCCATGGCCATTTGCTGACAGAGTCCTTCCAATGATGAGCTGAGGCTTAAGATTTCAAAAGTTGGGACATCAAAGGTCAGCATCAAATCATGGACTTTAACTGCTTCGACCGGTGGCCGAAGATGCTGGAAGCTCGACTGCTCCAATGGAGCGGGTCCGGCGTCCAAAAACTGCATCTCCCGCACGCCGATCAAGAAGCACCTCTCATTGGATAAGTTGGTGAACCGGGCATGTAGAAGCTCAACTTTCAAATGGTTTTGGTCCGAATCCAGCATGTCCACGTGCAATGCCATGACGGGGGCGCCTTTCGCGAGAGAGCTCTCGAAATGCTCCAGGATGCGGTCATGGTCATCTTTGGAACAAAAATCCAAGAGGGACTTTCCCGACAAGCCGCCGAACGTGCGCAGCAACAACCCGGAAAGCTGTGGTGAATCCTCCATCAAGGTCAAGGTTTCGTCCGCGGGGACCACTGCATCGTAGCAAACCTCATCTTTTTTCACACTGTCTGTATGAGTACCGCAAGTTGAGATGTGTGTGTGTGTGTTAGTTACATTCTGTAGTAGAAACGTGCGTGTGTATGTCAATATGTGCAGGTATATGCCATCTCTCTCGCTTAAACACAATGTATTCTATATATATATATATATATTTATGTTATTCATACATATATATATATATATGCGTGTGTGTTTTATTATATATATATGTGCCTGCATTGCACAGGCAAATCTCATAAGTTGACTTCAACATACTTCAGCAAAAATAGTGCCCAATGCCAAGCCTTCGGAATTAGCCAACTGCTGATATCATTAAGGCTTCAATCCAGTCTGGTTCCATTGGCGAGGTGAAACCGGTACCAAACTGAGGACCCCCCGGATCGCCGCAAAACACCGAGGCTCTAAGAGCAAGGAAGATACGGCGCCAAGCTCAACGGTCCGCCTTTGCAAGTCCATCTTCAGAACAGCGTTTTCGTGCAGCAAGCGCCGCAAGCTGCACCTGGGATTTTACAGTGAAGTATTGATCCCGGGGAATATGGGGAATCATTGAATACATATGCAATCATCTAAGAAAAAGGCTAAATTGAAACATGATTTAAACATATACAAACATTCAATGTAAACTCCCCCAGCTTCCGAAGTTTGGGAGAAAACAGCATGGACTCAGCAAATCCAGGGCACATGAGAACAATGGGAATGAGGAAAATCAGAAGAATAGGCCCTTGTTGTTCTCCTTCGAGAAACTGGATCCCCTGCTCCTGACTCATCCAAAGAATCTGTGCAGAGGTGAGGCCTGCACAAAATATGCTGCACCTAGTGCGTTTGGCCAAGGTTGCGACAATCGTCTGCAGGCCGTGGAGCAGAATAAAAGCTTCTCTGGCATCTATTTCAGATCGGACAAAGGTCAAATTCAGCAACAGTGAAGTCACGATATACCATGGGTCCAGCGATCTTGGATTCAGCAGGGTGGGCATCAATTGTAGCAAAAACCCTGCAGTCGCCATTACGATGGCGGTAGCATCAATTTCGGGATATTGGCGCTCACCTCCGAATAAAACACGCAGCTGCTGTGAAAGGATACGCGACAATCCGAAGCCAATGAAGGCCGTCCAAACACGACATGTGAGTCTGCAGCGCATCCAGTCCTGTTCCTCTGCGGTGCGCTTGTCTAAGCGGCGGCCAAGGACAGCACGCCAATATTCCCTTAACCTTTGCCTTGGATTTGCTGAAAAGGCCCCAAAAAAAAGTTCGCATAGCAAACTCTGCCACAATAAAGTACGCCAAACACCGCCATTTTAAAGCAACCTCCTGTGAGGATTTGTTTATCCTCTGTTTTTCCATGTTTTTCCTCTTATTTTTTTTCAGTTTTTTCATGTTTTTTCCCTCCTGATTTAATCTGACCTCAAAGACCTGAAACTCGAAAAGGTAGTAGCCTTGAACCACCTCGGTTCACCACAAGAAAAAGCAATGTTTACCACCCCAAATAAGAAAAGTATAGAAAGTAACATAGTTTGTTTTTTCTGTGGGAAATGTCGGGCGAATATATGTAGCTTTCAAAATCCCCTTTAAAATACATTGCTTTGCTACCTCTTAGCTGCTTTCCATGGCACTTATGTATTTGATTTCAATTGGGCAATTTATTCGGTAATACCAAAAAGGTCACAACATGGCACTTATTCGTTTTTAATTAATTAGGCAAATTGTTCGGCAATACTAAAAGGGTCGCAACATGACACTCATGATTCGTTTTCGATTAGGCAATTGGTTGTTGAAAAATTAATGGACCCCCAAACCCCCAAACATGTTTTTTCGCCTCAGCATTGTTTATGTTCCCTTTATGTTTGACGGGTGTTATTAATGCGATGTTAACGCTACGGCAAAAGCTATAATATATCAATATCATATATATAATATGTAATAGTAATATATATATATATATAGTAATATAGTATAGTATTTGAATCATGTAGAATCATGTAATTTTCCTTTGAATGGTGGATTTTCAAGGATTTTCATGGGTTTCCCGGGGCATTATCCAAGTGACCTCAACAATGCCAGCTTCTGCCTGCAGGTTTTGCCTTCTGAGGAATCGAGAAATGACCTCAGGCCAGTGAATAACCACAGGAGGCAAGCAGCTTCAAGCAGACATGCGCTGACCCAAAAGGCCGGATCCGGGGCCATGTTGGGACCTTCCGGCGGTCTTGATCCCAAGTGTCTTCCGGAGCCGCCCAGAAAATGGCAAAGATTGGCAAAGTAGCACATAAGCAGTTGGAAAAAAAACAGCAATTCATTCCTGAAAGTAGCAGGCTGTCCGCCTGGATCATTGTTCATAAATTCACGAATGTTGTTCGATAAGGTTCCCGAGTTGCACTCGTTTTTGAACGCACTTCAGGGCTCTGCCAAGAATGAAAAAAGATCTCAGGTCCCTGGGCACTCGGTGTTTTCAACCAACCTTCAAAATGGCAATCATGGGGATCCATCAGCCTGTTTCTATGCTTGAAAGTGACACATACACCTACCATCACCTACCATCACCTACCATCGCCTACCATCTCCTACCTACAGTCATCTGAAAATTTTGAACAATCTAAATGGTTCGAAACCACCTACATCTGCCTATACTATACCAATCTTTAGATGTTGGACAGCGACGTGCGACAGCCTCCCCGCAAGAGGCTGCAGGCTTGCGCATCAACGGCTTCGGACACTTCAGATGCCAACTGGGCAGCTTCCGCAGTGAGCGCAAGTCCCGCCTCTGCCTGGAGGCACCGAGCTAGGCCCATGGATGATGAACATCGACAGGGAGCCATAGTAATCCCTTCTCCCTATTACTAAATCCCCTCAAATTAAAAAAAAACTAGGGTCCGTCTCCAATTTCGGAAAATTTGATGTTGGCCAATTTGACTTTTACTTGATCCCCTTTAGAAAACGATTGAAAGATGAAGCTACCATTTGTGGGTTTCACCCCCTAATCATAAAAACTAGTCAACCGGGGTGTTTTTTATTAGGGTCCGTCTTTTAAGGTCGAAAACAGAATATATTAGGGTTTTTAATGTATTTAATATTAGGGGAAAGCATCGAAATCCTATTTTTTGGCAATATTTATAGATTTTAAAAGGAAATCTAATCGATTTTGAAATGGAAAAACTAGTTTTTTATATTTGGATTTTTAATTTAGTATAGGGGGAAGCTTCGCACCCTAATACTAAATACCCCTAATTAAAAAAAAAACTACCCGAGGTGTTTATTATTTGGGGGGTTAGTATTGGGGGAAACGGATTAATTTTGCCATATTATGCACTTTTTTGCTGGAAATAGATCTGAATTTATACTTTGTTGGTTTGGACAAAGTCCTTAACCGATTCCAGGACAGAATTGGCACAGGTTTCCTGGGCATTTCCTACCCACATTGTCACGAAGCTCCGGGTGTTGGAATGTCTTCTAGAACATCCACTGATCATGATCATTTGCTTGGGAAATCGTTCTGTGTCTTTGCTGAGATGTCCATTTGTGATCATTTTCGCATGTAGTCAAGCCAATCTTCGCAAACCCTTTCATAGGTGCGGAAAATCTCACCAGCAGCGCCGTCGAAAACTCATCAAAACAATACACTTTTCACGCCTTGCTTCTCTCTTGGCACTGCTCTGCACAAGTGAAGGGTCCGTGATCCTCATCTGGATCCAAGCTTCGATTCCACCTCCCAAACCAATGCTTTTCAAATTCCCTCTTTTTAAGCGGGGCCTGTACATATACAATATGTTTTATATCATACATACAAATATTTACAATATTAAATCATATTATATTACATTACATTATATTACATGTAATACATTATATATAGATTAAATATCATATATCGTATTATCATATGTTAAACATATATAATATCATATATATATATTATACATTATATATTATTCATACATTATATTTCATATACTGTACATATTATATATATATATATATAAAGTTATTCATACATTATATTGTTCATACTAAATATATACATATATTTATGTACGATAATATATCATGTTGTTATAAATGTATATATATTACTTATATGATATATCAAAGAATCATCATAGATACCTGATATGTATATTTAATACAGAACTATGTATTTATAAATGTATAGATATAATTTTCTATGTATACATGTCTACGTGCGTGCGGGTGCAAATGTTCTTTCCTTACAGTAGATGATAACATGTGTATAATATATAAATATATAATCATCTTATATATTCTTATATATGGGATATGCGTACAAAATTGTACAAACATGCACCCAGTGTTTTTGCAGCAGGTTTTCACCCCAAGCAACTAGACTAACTATATAGATATTGCTGCCCCTGAGCAGATGAGCTAAGCACCAGGCACAGTTGCTTTCAGCCGCAGTGGCAGGGGCAAAGCCGGACTTCCCACGAGACCCAGAACTCACGCCTCAGAAAGTAACCAGGGATTCTAACCGGATTCTAAGCAAGCAGACTGGGGGTTCAACCAGCAAAACCTTAGTTGATTTCTTGGAATTGTTGCATGCAGCCACCCCCAACTGTGCTTTAAGATTGGGCCCCTGTAAATCTTCCCTCGCACCATCCATGAGACAAAAGTATGACCTGAAGAAAGCCCGCAGCTAGAAGTCATAGTTGAAAATAGTAGTGACGGATTTCTAGCATGGGCAGTTGCGCAGCATGTGCAACAACCATAGAATGTAACTCACTTGTGCGGATGCAGCAAATTCTCGGTAGAATGGGCAGGACTATTAATCTCATTAATCAATGTGATAAATAGCAAATGAGAAAAAGACACCAAGTGCTGTTTGTGCCAAGCGGCACTGGCAAAATCCAGAGTTGCCTGCCACCTTTGCAGCACAAAGAGTGAACATGTTCCATATATGTCCCATTTCTATCTCTTATCCAAAAGCTTGTGCACTGTTGCGCCTGACTTCCTCCCACTATGAGCCAAGTTCAGAAAGTCATCAGGTAGACACAGCTGTCAAGACACTTCTGATCCAAGTTACAATGACCGCCTTGCAAGATTTATCTGCTGTAGGTTCCAGCAAACCAGTTGGTGAGCAGCCACCAGTTTGGCGCCACGCAATGCAATGCTCAGTTCGACCCTTGGATTCAGTCGCCACTCAGCCAAACTCTCTGAAGTCTCTGCTTTCGCATCTCTTTTGCACCATCAATTCTGGAGCAATTTTAAATGGCGAGGATTAGATTCCGCTCATATGGGCTGGGTCCGGCTGGGTACAAACTGTGGAACCGTGTCTTGCATGGCCTTGCAAGAAATTGTGTCTCAGCTCTACATTCTACATGCAGGTATTCTCTTGAGCGTGTTGTTGGGCTTTGCTAATCTCAAAGTTCTCAAACCCATTCAGATTTAAAAAAAGTGGTTCCAGAAACATGCATGACCTTTTTTTTGTCTGCACTTGGGTCCCTTGCCCAAAGTTCTCTTTCTTGAACCTCTAGCCCTTGACCAGGCAAGAGTCCTTTAAAACTTCGGGTTTCTCCACCAAAAACTGCTCCACCTGGCGTCTCTGCAGGGTGTGAGCCCGCACCAACCAACCAGCAACTGTTGGCCACTTTCCTTGGGTCACCAGCTGAGGATGGGGCCCTGGGCCTTGGGTGAAGTGACACCTCACTGCCACCGCTCATAAACCCCTTCAAGATCACAACATCACAGGGGGACCAGACTCGCGATCCAAGTGTCGATCTACACGTAAGAGCGTCTCAAAGGAATGGATAGCTTGCCTTGAAGCAGCGATTCATGCTGATTGGCCATGATGATGTGTGCAAGGTTGTAGAATTACTTTTTACTTTTTTGTATGCTGATCGAAGCATAGCTTCTAAAACCATCCAGTAAACCTTGTGATGAACCCCAAACCTACACATGCCCATTTCTGCCCGCGACCCCATCCCCAGGTTCTTTGTTTGATTTTCCCACATTTCAATGGCATACCAGGTGATACCGGGTGGTAATCTGTGAAAATTCACCAGAAATAAGCAGGATTTTAACCCTTGTATACATCGAACTAAATGGATTAAACATCATACCATCATGATTTAACCTAACTATGGCGAATGGCCCGTTCATGGATGATTTATATTGATTTATGATGATTTCCCTTTATCAAAAATTGTGATTTTCCGGTTCGCTATGTCAAGATCTACATGAGGGTAATGAAAATGTGGAGGGCAAGGCCAAGTGACTCATAGACACCCCGGTCGATCCATAACTTGCCCATTTCCTCAAGAGCCGCTGCATAGCGCGGGTAGAGCGTCAGGGATGCCTGCAACGCCTCAGTGATGTTCAGTTGGTTGGAAACTGGGCGGTTGAAACCTATAGCAACACCTGTAGATATGTTTACAAATAAAGATATATGGGATTACAGATTACCTGTAGGTTCTCTCGGATTGAGATCTCGGAAAAGTCCTTGGCTTCACCGCATATGGAAGTCCGAGAAACAAAATAAGAAGCTATGAATGACTATTACTCACAAAACAACAGCCAGTAGAATTGCTGACTCGTGATCAACAACATTAGCACGAAGTCCTGAAACAACCTCCACAGCTCCATTCCGGGCTTTCCTTGAGCCTCTGTCTCATCCCAAATGGCCAACTGTTTGTGACTCGCTCGATATTGCACCATGATATACCATGATTCATTGTGGCTTGAACGTGCTTTCACAACTGTTTTTTTCTTCCCTATGTAATCTGTCTATCTATCCAATCTAATCGAATCGAATCTACGTAGTCTAACCAAACCAAAAATTGATTAATCTAATCTAATCCTATCTACACCTCTCTATATATATAATTACATGTACAACTCTCTCTCTCTCTCTCTCTCCCACTGTTTAATTATATATATAATTACAACTTCTTTGCAAAGAATATGCAATAATCAAATATCCAGAAACTCTCCAACTGCTCCACCAGTCGCAGGACCCGTTCCGCCCCGGCACCTGCTGTGCTGCGTCGAAGTCTTTGCTTCGACGATGGCAGATGGCCAGTCGCAGCTGCAGTGTGGCCAGGGACCAATCGAAGTGGACCTGGCCGCCCTGGCGTTGGAGTTCCTGGAGTTCTGCCTGCGCTGGGCACCCAAGGAATCCAAGGAACGGCGGAAAAGGATTGAAAAGGCAGATATGATGGGGATGGGGAAACCATCACTCCACTACTGGATAAATGAAGATATATGGAGATGATGAATTGAGAATGGAGTAAGTGTGCAGTCGATTGAATGGGCCGGTGGGGATCACTCAGAAAAGCCTGCAATCATCTGCAATCCCTTTTCTCCAAACACTCCCCAGAAACCCTGGTTTGGTGATGGATCGATTCATTTTGGGAATTTCACTTGGCATTCTTCCCCTCAAAAAATGTGGCTGGCTTAAAGAGATGCGCTTCGCAGAGCGGGCATTGCAACCGTCAGCCTCTGCATTGGCAAAGCTGGCATGTCCTGCCCCAAACACCAGTGGGATCAAGTTGCCCACTTCCCTACCAGATATTGATTGCTGCACACTTAAAGAATTTCAAAGGAAAACCAAAGAGATCAAAGGGGGCACACCAAAATTTGACGGTCGGATGCATTTTTTCTTACACAACAGATTGACACTATCTATGAGTGGGCTCTGCTACGCGGCCTGGGAATTTTACCGTCTGGGTAAAAAAGCTGGAAATGGGTCAAGCAGGGGCTGTGCCCGAACAGGATTGGACAGGGTCCTTCAGAGCAGCTGTCAGATTGGTCAGCTTCGTCTGCAATGGCAGCTTTGGGTGGCTGAAATCCTTCCTGAGTAGTTGGTGCCCAGAATCAAGCCACCCAATCCAAACATATCCAACCGTTTGGGTTCATCATGGTTCATCCATCAAGCATCACCTGGCCTATGTCAGCCGGCGTGCGTTTTATCTTCAACGCAACAACCCAATAGGCACCCACCACCTATACACTATGGACTACGGCATTTGGGTTCAATACCCGTGGCATCAGGTTTCAACCCCCACGTGTTATGTCTATAATTTACACACAAATATATATATATATATATATATTTTTTTTATTATATATATATTATATATATATATTATATTATATATATAGTGTGTGTGTGAGCTGCGCACTTTATTTGGTAGATAACGCAATTGATGGGGTGTTCCTACCTCGTTCTCCAGTCCCGTAACGTTTTTTGGGGTCTGACCTCGTTTTCCAACGCCGCGCTTGCTTTTAGTTGCTAAAATTAAATGCTTTACATGAGATGCCTACCTCGTTCTCGGGGTGTTCCTACCTCGTATTTTAAAGCCTAATTATAATGTTTTCGGCAAACCGGGGTACGCCCCAACACTACTCTCCATTTAACCAAATAAAAGCCGTCGCTCATATATATATATACACATGCAATTAATATCTAATTTATATAAACATGAAACAACATCGGTTGACAGTGGCTTACTATATCTTACTATGGTTTACCACGTTCGTGCGTTCATCGCTATAAACTTTACTAGCAGTAAGCCACCAACTATTATCAACTATTGCAGGTTGGTAGTTTCAACCGATACCAAAAATCAAGTTACAAATTGGGATCATCCTCGTCCTCCTCATCCTCATCATCATCATCCTCATCTTCATCCTCATCCCAGGTAGGACAGGGTACTACTGTACCCTCTGGCCATCAGACATGGTTTGCCGGAAAATCATGGAAAATCTCCAAACTAGATCAAACTAGGAGGTTTTGATTTGTTTCAATGGGATTATCATTGAACATCATTGAACTATGATTTCTGGGGGCCATGTTTGATGACACCGGAGGCATCCTCCCAGCTGGTCCAAGTCGCTGGTGGAGCAGTTGCCCTCCCTTTACCACCCATGGGCAAAGCTGGCAGCTTGCTCCCCTCGATGGCAGCTTGAACCTGGCCCGTGATTTTTGGGTGGATGGCTATGGGAACTGCAGCCTGTCTATCTCAAGGGGGCGCTTGAGTGAAACTTCGCAGAAATTTCATAGAACACAAATACCTTCAGCATATTTGATTGATACTTTGCTGCGTGCTTCATACTTCGGAATCAGGCCTCGTGCTTGTAGAAGTTAAAGTAGCGTTTCAAGTGGTTCATCATATCCTCTGCCTTAGGAGCTTGCGGCCGCTGGGCCACCTTTCCCGGAGACCGCAGAGTTGACCAAGTGGCACTAACACCAACAACTTGCCAAGGTAATTCTTCCTCATCATCCTGTCCAGGCGTAGTGCTACAATCTGATGTTTGGTGAAAACGGTGGGGGAAATATCGGAAGAGCTACAGTGTGCCAACATTCAATGACATCTCTCAGAAAGCTAACACATGCAAAAGCATATTAAAACATGCTACAGCTGCTACAACGTACTCCCCAGCCGTGAACCACCAGCTTGAAGACAAAACGATCTTTGAAGAGAAATCATGGACAGCACCGGCCTCAACAGCCTGTGCAACGGCATTGCCAGCCTCGCATGCAAAGAAACCATCCAGTTGCATGGCTGACAGCAACACACGGGCGACGGGCCACTGCTGCCGGCCTTAAAATTGGGCTGCGCATCCTTTGTCCGGTGCACATAGCTCCAACGATGTCCGGATCCAGGGATGTACTGGTCCCCATCGTGCCTGAAACGATCCGCCTCAAGAGCTCGAAGAAGGGGCCTCTCCCCTTGCCCCAAGGGTCAACTACAGGTTAAAAAGTGCATTTCTTTCTGTGTGCAAGACATCAAATGATACAATAAGTATATAGATGAGATTCAATAAAGTGAAAATAGGCCAATGTAAATATATGTAAATAAAGCGAGAGAGAGTGGGTTTATGATCGTGGCAGGACCCAATAGAAGCGCCTTGTCCGGATCAATCAGGACCTCGCAAGACGCCACAAACAACACTAACACAACAGAAAACCAAACATCACAGCATAACATGTATCATAAATGGAGATCTATCATACATGTTTGGCTGCACACACACACAAACACACAAACACACACACATATGTAATGTATATAAATATAGGTAATTATATGAATATAATAATATATAATAATATGTATATATATAATATACAATGTGTGTGTGCATAAAGTCAAGATATGAGTATATTGAAACTGGATCAACATGGGAATTGCTATGGCAAAGCAAGAAAAAGGAAAGCGCCAACTAACAATCACAAGCATCCATACGCTCAAAAATTAGAAACCAGAAACTCTGCGTAGCTCTGCCTAGCAACCCATTCAGTATGTCGACCGGTGCTCTTCGTGACATCTTCTGGCGCGTTGACCAAACACATGCGCCAACCAGTGTAGTCATGTCCTGAGCCACAGCTCAGCTGCGATTCTTCGCCGTCACATGACATGTCTGAGGTCGGCTCGGTAGGAAAAGGTAAAGGTATGGCTAAAGCCCCATGGCACTCGATGTTCTCGGCTGTAGAGGCCGTTCATCTCGCCTGGGATGCGATGAACACAACTTTGTGATTTGCACTCGACTGGTTTTCAAATCGATATGTCTTAGAATGGAGGATATCCAACAAGAGTATGCATGGGTAAATGATGCTAAGATATGATAATACTGATACACCATGATGAACCATGATGAACCACCAGATTTCCATAGATGTCCATAGATGTCCTGTGTTGATATGTTAGGACAAACCCAAAATTGGCAGCTGCATTGAGGTCCTGGCGGATGCTCGAGCCCCCAAGGAAGAAACCTACAGGAGGATCGGTGACTCGAGCAAACCTGGGCGTCGTCAAGCCACAGGGATAAAAAAACGGGATTGACTCCAGAATTCTTTGTCTCATGACAGTCATGACGCCAAACAATGCACCTCAAGGTTGGGAATTGTTGAGGCTCATGGCAAGGCTACTTTCAAGTGATACTAAGATATTATGCCGAGGTTCTGGTTTTCAGTTTTTTCCGGGAATCCTAAAGGCATCATGTCATTGTCGTTACAATCACCTAGGTGATCCTAGGTCTATGGCCCCCTCAACACCAAGGTACCCACCAAAGCGCCGGCCGCCACCTCCACCCTGGAAAGATCCAACAGCCCCAGGGCCCACAAGGCTGGAAGCGGAGGCGGTAGCAACCAACAGCCTGAATCACCGGCGAACGCCAAGAAAACTGCGGCATTTATGGACATTTGACACTTAACATTAACTATCAGGAGCTTCAAGGACCCTAAGAATTGTAGGACCAGTCACGAAAACCTAGTTTTCCGAGAAAAAAAAAAGGATTTTTGTAAAGAACCATATTTTTTTTTGTTGGATTTGCACAAATTTGTCCAAATCGGGTGGACCTGTATCAAAATTCTGCTTCACATCTAACAACTTCATACTGACAACTTCCGAAATCTGTCAAAGGGAACACACCATCGAAACTGGAGCAAACGTTATCACACACGACGCGTGCATTCTCCACCAAGCTGCATTTACCTCCCAAGCTGCGAACTTTCCCTTCAACAGGCTTAACAGTCAAAAAGTCACTATGTATATGCATGGCATTTCAAAAGTCAGTTTTTCAGATGTGAACCCAGCAAACTGACAATAGTTCCGATAATCCGCGTTGTTTACTTTTTGTCTGGATCTTGCAATTTCCGGTTCGATCTTGCAAAACGACAAGCGGGGCCTAAAAACTTGATGTCGCAGCCGTCCATTCCCAGAGGCAAAAAAAAAACATATTTTGAGTCTTGAGTACGGGTTAGTATGGGTTAATTATATCGGGGTGCCAATTCATTATGTGAAGCTGTGCAGGAGTTTTAGAGCGGTCTAACTTTTGTGCATAGGCCTCAGGCTTTAAAATGCACAAAAACAATGAAAACTGGCTCTGCAATAAA
>Ga0126342_10006320_pt1 | contig 20970 bp, 16 predicted proteins | sample Cyp1metagenome_FD_92528 | JGI IMG/M metagenome (GOLD analysis project Ga0126342, IMG submission 92528) | Coral microbial communities from Lord Howe Island, Old Settlement Bay, Australia - Cyphastrea 1 metagenome | ecosystem: Host-associated > Invertebrates > Cnidaria > Coral ...
GGTTGAAAAGGTTCACCGTGGATTGCCCCAATCTCTTTCTCTGTTGTGCCAGGTTGGTGTCCAGGCACATCAGCTTCACCTTGTTCCAACTGGAACTTTCCAGGTGAAGTTCCGTTGAGTGAATATAAGGCCTTAGTTTCAGGGAATATCCCAGTCCCAGCAAAATATGGCCAAAAATCTGGTACGTTTACGTACCTCCATTAAAATGGATCCTGAAATTTATTCGAATAAATTGTTCATATGGATAATTCATGGACCCACCAATAATTCTCATTCATATTCCCAAAAATGTCCAGCAAAAGACAGCCAACATGTCCGACATGTCCCAGGAGTTGGAACGCGAGTTGGAGAAAGCCGCTGAGGAGTCTGCTCGTGGCATCGTCAAGCGATGTCTCGATGCGGCCAGCACGGACAGCGACAAGGTGGGATGATGCGGGTTGTTTTTCGAAAGGGCGTATGCCGAAAAAACCGGCCTGGTAAACCAACAGTTTGCGAACTTGAAGCCATGGCCCAGTCGAAATAGTGGATTTATCCATTGAAAATGGTGATTTTCCATAGTTATGTTAGTTTACCAGAGGGTAGAAAAAAAATAATGGGAATGATCCGTTTTTGTGAACACAGAGGGAGAAATGATGTCAATGTTATATTGTTTTGTTCATATATACATGTTCATATTGTGTATGGAATTTTATGTATGTTTTAATTTTATTTGACATAACGTATGATGTATATGTACTAAGGTTCCTGGAATGGCGTAAAGATATAGGCAAAGCAACCCAAAGACTCTGTTGGTGATTTTCTTGGGTAGTGAAACAACAATGTCTTGTGTCAAGGAGGTTTTAGGGGTATGAAAAGCAGCCAAAGAATTGATTGGGGACTTTATTGAGGGGATATAAGTCCCCTGGATCCTGACAGGGTCCCAGTGAGTGGAAAGGGGGGAAAAGACGGCTCTGAGGGGTAAACTATTTTTTTATGGGTGCCATAAACCACCCATGACTGGGAATGGTAAAATAATTACCACCTATAAACATGGTGATTTGATGGTTTTATGGTTATTTTACCCACATTACAGTGGGGTAATTGACTAAAACCATTCCCAAAACCGCATAATCAAAATAATGATAAAAAATGGTGATGACTGGGGGATGGTTTTGTTTTTTTTTGATTAGTCGAGCTGAAGGTCACTGGAGGAGGATTGGAGGTATTTGTGAAGGAGTTCAAACCATATATATATATGTAGATACACATGTATAGAATAACACATCTACCAATATGTATATATATATAGAGATAAATTGATAGATATTATATCTATGCATACATGTGTGTTTCATTTTTGATACATGTTCTACAGGCACTGACTTTTCTGGAGCTAGAAGTGAGATCAATGCTTGAATGATCACACATAGAGCCAGCACACCAGACTGTGAGAGACAGAGAAACAAATGTTTACTGATACTAATGAAGGTAAAACAATGCCATAGACCATCCCCCAGTCATCACATTTTTTACAGGTGGTATGGTTACCATTCCCAAATGGGTGGTTTATTATTGGCTTACCTACATTATCACTAACTGATGTAAATATAAAATCATGGGTATTCAATAAGTGTGACAAACAACCACATTTGGTGGTTTCCTGAAATGGAGGTACCCCCATCATCCATTTTTTTCGATGGATTTTCCATGAAATTCACCATCCAGCTATTGGGGTACCACCATTTATGGAAACGTCTCCGGGGCCTTAAGATGTGACCACCACATGTCGGCCGCGTTCGGTCGGCCCAGTGAGTTGTTCGTAAAAACCTGCCAAATCCCCAGTCTTTGCAAAAACCAAAATGACAAGTCACAAGTCCATTTATGGATTTTAATGATATATTTATGGTTTTATTTTCAATGTTTTGATTGGGCCTGGAAAAAAAAAGTCCAACAACCAGACAGCTGCAGGAAGCCTGCTTCAACAGTGAAGAAGCCAAAACGGAGATGGCTGCCATCAGCGGACGAGATCCTTCAGAGTTCAAGGCTCGATCAACGTCTGAAACCATGGCAAAGAATCGGATGTGATGGGTTAAATGCCCCCGTTCCCCCCAAAAATGTGTGCTCTCTCTCTGTCTATATACATACATACATACATACATACAGACAGACGGACGGACGGACAGACAGACAGACATACATACATACATACATATGATATTGGTTTGTGTGTGCTGTGTGTGCTGTGTATGCTGTGTTTCTATGCAGCTTTCAATGTCTTCAAACGCCGATAGCCCAAGGCAGATGACATGCGTGAAGCCATGCGCGAGGGTGCAGCAAGTGACACTCGGTGTGTTTACATCACTTGCCGGTGAATTTTACTCAAACGGATACAAGGATTCGATTTAATGGGATTTAATAACCTTTTTTCAATGGGATTCTAAAAAATGAGGATTAAGTTGATTTAATATCCATTAAATCCCCTCTCCCCCCAGTTATAAAATGTAATAAAGTGGTTTATAAACCTCATGAATACGTATTGTTGTATCTACAATACTTAACCATAGAATTCACTTAGTTATTTGCACCAACTTAGCTGTCTTGGATATTGATGAGATATTCACGGGATATATATATATAACAGCTCAAATTGGGGTGAATACTGGGTATATAATGGGGACATGAACAGATGAGATCCACCTCTGTGTTATCAAGCCACTGGTTACTGTAGATGTTGATTCCTGGAAGCATGGATGGCAGGAAAGTATTTCTTTGTTAGGACAATGGCTTGTTTCATTGGCAGATCTGGTTGGTGCTTTGGAACATTTGGATTATTTTTCCATTCAGTTGGGAATTTCATCATCCCAACTGACGAATTCAAATTTTTCAGAGGGGTAGGTATACCCCCAACCAGCAGATTGCCACAAGAACCACAAGCCGCACGGCATGATGGGATGAACCACGGCATGATGTCGGGCAGAACAGCGGTGAGATGAACCCGAGTAGTGCTAATATTTATTGTAACCAAAGTCTGAATGGCTGTGATTACATGACAAATCTTTCAACAATTCTTAGCCTCCCCTTTTTACATTTACGTTTAGATGTGGAAAGTTCAAAATGTGTAGATCACCAAAAATTCCGGCATGCCGCATGTGGGAAACTCCCACATCGTCTTAGGACGTAAAATAGAACCCCCGGGGAGTTGACCACTTTCGAACATGGGATGTTGACCCGGCCTACGGTAAACCTAGCAACATACCCTCTGGTAAATTAACATAGCCATTGACAATGGCCATAGAAATAGTGGATTTACCCATAAAAAATGGTGATTTTCCATAGCTATGTTAGTTTACCAGAGGGTAACTATGGATAACTATGGAAAGATCCACCATGCTATTTTCATGGGTAAATCCACTATTTCGACTGGGCCATGGCTTCAAGTTCGCAAACTGTTAGTTTACCAGGCCGGGCACGCGCGGTACCAGTTGAAATGGGCGAATCAGGACTTGGTGGAAGAGGTGAGCAACTGTCAAAAGAATGCGCAAGATGAGAACAGCAGGAAGGAGTGTTTCTTGGATACCCCAAGCGTTTACATAGATCTGGGTAAATCATAGTTAATAAGGGAAATCATCCCCAAACGGCCTTAATTCAGGTTAGTGAAATACTATAATTTACCCAGATAGAGGAATTTACCCCAAGCGTTTGGACACGTTGTGTTTGGGGAATAACTGCCACTTACATCCCAATTATAGAGGTGTACATATCATTATATATCCTATAAACGGGATTATAGTTATATAATATCCCTATAATTCATGTTTATTAATAGAGGTTTATAGGTTTATTAATCCTATAGAGGTGTTTTTATATATCCTAGATGTGGATAGTTTAACTTATTAACCCCTGTGGAAGATCCATGTTTATCCCTCTAGGAAAATGGTCGACCACCATGGTGGGTCCCAACTCCACGAATCTAGAGGTGTCAAATCACACAGGAGGGTTTTGTTTTTTTTATGCAGGGCAATGGTGGGATGAACATTTTTAGGTCAATGATTTTTCCACTCTTTGTGAGTTGTTTGTTTCTTTAAGTATCATTTTTTGGTAGAGTCTAACCAGCTATCTAAACACAAAAAAAAACATGTTGCAAGGGAACCATGGTATCTCCAAATAGATGGTGTTATCCAACTGGTTGGAGAGATTCTCTGGCCATGTTCTGGGGTACCGTTTTTGCCATCCATGCGGGGTGCATCCCAACCAGTTTCCGTGGTTAATCATATTTGATAATTCATATAGAAATACCGTGTATATAGAACTTGATTATAATTTCCGATTTATTTTTGTTGCCCCCCAATAATCGATGTCGACACGTATTTTCAGGATGCCTTTTTCGATGTTTTCCGCATAGATTCCTGGGATGCCAAAGGCTTGAGGCCTTCCGATGAGATGAAGAAGCAGATTGCTGACAGCAGGGGCAAAGCCAGCCACTGGACATGTTTTTTAAATGGGCCGATAACCTTCAGAATTACCCTCTGGTAAACTAACATAGCTATTGAAAATCACCATTTTCAATGGGAAAATCCACTATTTCTATGGCCATTTTCAATAGCTATGTTAGTCATTACCAGAGGGTATGAAGAATTCAGCCATTCAGCAGGTTGACTTTTTTGTGTCACCAAGATATCGGGGATTTCACCAAATGGGCGGCGTAAGGGTAGTTTTGGGATACCATGATTTCTAAACCTTGGCTTGCTTCCCCTGAGCGGATGGTCAACAATCCGTTTTCTGGGAATAGCATGTTTTTGTGAATAGCATGAGATGGATGACCAGAACCATCCATAATCCATTAATGGCACATAGAAGGTGACGATAGCTCAGTTGTGTTTCGATAACTCCAATAAACTATGGTTTATGATACTAAGAACATCTTGGAACTGTAGTATTCATGGCTTTGATAAACATGCACCACATGATACAAATTCACACCAAATGGTCCTGGATGTATCAATTTAGGTATAATATACTAACGTTATATACTAACCATAATTATATAACAATAATCATAATATCCATTGATATCATCCAGTATGATATCATCAAATTAATTCAATTTAGGTATGAAAATAAACTAACCATCATATAGCTATTTCATATGCTAACCAACACCTACCATAAACATATCCATCACATGGACCTTTGCATCCAATGATATCCATATGGACGTCAGGTGGCGATGTGAAGGACTCGGAGGTGCGTGAGTTCCTGGAAGACGGTGCGGAAGAGGACCGGAGAGGAACTCACGGGTCATGGGATCTGAGATATGGATTAACATGGTGTTTTTTAAAAGGAAATATATTTTTTTATATGATATAATCATTTCAAAAATAAAAGGAGACAACAATCGCTATAGAATTGGATTCCTGGGTAAATTTACCAGTGATTCAAAGGTGATTTACCTGGGATTTCACCAAGAAAAATGCTGATTTCATCAGAGATTCATCTGGGTAATGTGCTGTGTCCGTCGTGACCTAACCCTGGAATCATGGTGGGAATTCGGGACACCATTGGCCTTGCCCTCTGGTAATTTAACACTTTGCGAACTGGAAAATCACCATCTTTAAGTTCGGTAAATCAACTGTTTCTATGGGCCATGTTCCATAATGTTCCATAGCTATGTTAAATTACCAGAGGCTATATTTCAGGTTGCTGCAACAAAAAATGTGCTTTACCAAGAATTGGGAATAGGGAATAGGGAATGGATTAAAAGTTAAGGTTCAGGGGACCCTAGGTTCTGTTGATGTTTTAGAATATTTTGGTGTTCACCTTCCAATTTTACTTTGACCCATATCCCCTAGGATGAGTATATATATATATATATAAATATAAATGTGTGTTTGATGGATCATGCTGGTTCATATTGGTTGAATCACAGTCAATAACGGATCATGATGGTTAATACATGTTGAATCATGGTTAATAGTGGATCACGATGGTAAAACATGCTTAAATCATGGTTAACAATGAATCATGATGTTTTCTAAGAAAACATGTTAATAGTGGTTAGGCATGGTGTTGTTAATTCCGGGTTGAAAGTGCTTGGCAACGGACAACTTGTTCAGAGGTGGTTGTGCCATCAACAGTGAAAAAATCATTTCCCAAATATACCCGAAACAGCCAATGTGCCTGAAGATGGCGCAACCCTACATGTGCAAAATGCACAAAATTGCGCCATCTACACCATTTTAGATTTTAAATCCTTCTTTCGGGAAAGGATTTTTTGGTCATCAAAACTTTGATGAAACAGGGCTCAGCTGGTTGAAGTCAAGTTTTTAAGGGAAAAAACAACCACCTGGGACAGTGCCATCCAGCTATCAGTTGCTCTTGAAAAGTCTTGCAAACAATGCCCCAAAAGGGAATAACCCTACTGCCACAATAGATCAATTCTTGAGTGTGGGTCACGCCATGAACTCCAGGTCAGAATTTGTCAGAATAGATGTGTAAGCGGACGGCAAGCGGCGCTTTAAAGAGGGTTGGGTATAGATGAAGGGAAATGCAGAAAGGGGAGGATCTGCACCAAAAGACTACGGGAATAGATGCTCCATTCCCGTGTGAACACTTGTAAACCGAACCAATCCCCAAAACCTGGGGATACATGGCGCAACCCCCCAAAAGGGGCCGTGCAGAAATGGAAGCATCTACAATAAAACCATCAAAACACTGCGGGAATAAATGTTCCATTCCCCTTGCAAACCAAGCCAAACCTAAAAATACAGGAATAGATGGCGCAACCGTCAAAATGGGCTGCAAGTCACCTCAAAAAGAAATCTACCAAAACACTGTGGAGAACATGCAAAGCCAACCACACCCCAAAAAGGCAGGAACAATGCTGCAGCCGCAGTCCCCAAAAAGGGTTGCGAGTCCAACAACAAATTGCTGAAATTGCAGGATTTGCAGAAAATCCACCAAAACACCAAAGGAATAGATGGCGCAACCCCCAAAAGCGGCTGCAATTCATCTCAAAACACAGCTGAAAAGACGGGATCCCCAAGAAATCCAACAAAACACCGTGGGAATAGATGGTGCGATGGCGCAACCCCCAGCTTGACATTTCAAAGGTTTTGCATGGTAGCTAGTGGGAGCAACATTAAACACACACATCAAACATATCGATTTCAGGTTTGCGAAATTCTTGGCATAGATGGCACAACCAACTATGAAACGGGGAAATGAGATGTCACGCCCTTTTGAGGTGTCAAAATTCCAAAGTCGGCGCCATCTTTACGCGCACTTTCGTAGTTGGCAGGGCCATCTACTCTCACCCAGGTGTAACCATTTATTGTGGATATGAATGGATACATTAATGGGATCTAATGGGCTATTGATGATTTAACAGTGACTAGTGCAGCAGTTAGTAGAGATTCGTAAGGGATATATATGGGCATAGTAGTAGGAATATAATCTTAATTTACAACAAATAACATCAATGTTAGTAACGGTAGCCAACCCAACATTGCTTTATTATAGATCGGTGTCATATTGTATCTAATTCACATTTAAGATTACAGTATAAATGGTATGTTATGGTATGCTATTGAAAAAAATGAGCTTTAATGAGCTATGGTTGAATTTAATTGGATGAATTTAACCATCGCTGGCTATAATACTATATAATCAATACCATATCATAGCGTGACCACATGCAGAACTGGTCTCAACCACATTTGCCGGACTGTGCGTTGGCAATGAGATTTGGTTGAAAAGCAATTTGAAATAACCAGAGGGTAGCATAATTTGCCTAGATGAATGGAGACTGTGAAAAGACGGAAGGACATTTGCTGGAAAGCTGGAAATAAGCTGAAAAAACAGCATCCAGAATATCCTGTACAAGGTTTTTCTTCCTTTTTGAGGATGTCTGTCGGTTTATGCCCATAGGCCCATATGAACAATGGTCAGTCAGCCCATAAGAATAAGGCCCTGGATGCCCAAAGCGGCTGGAATACCTTGCTTCAAAAAATATGTCCATCTGTAATGATATCAATGATTATATACTTATACAGTATGTGTTGTTATAAACCCATATGATTTTCTCATGGATACCCAATATGTTTGCCTTTCGACAATCAAACATTGCATTGGAAAATATATTGATGAATTTCCCAGGGAATGGGTCTCAGATGTTTGGAAAACTGGTTTGTTTAGTATTGTTTTTCATACACGATAAACAGCAATATAGATGTATACAGCTATATATATATATATATATTATGTGAACACTAGATATTTACTTTTTATGCGTTTATTCATCACAATATATTTATTGATCTATATCTTCATACATACATCTATAAAACATATATCTACATTCAATAAAAAAGTGTGTTTCATGCTCAGTCTCATCGACCTACCTCAGTGGTCACTGCATATCAACATTTGATCAACGACGCCAATAATTCATCTTCAGCTCTATACTTCAGCGCAAGGATTTGATAATTTACACTCTTGTTATTTAACATAGCCATGGAAAATGACCCATTTATAGATGGCGTACCTATTAAAATGGTGATTTTCCATGGCTATGTTAAACAACCAAAGGGTATCATTTTTCAGAAAACAGGTGTGTTTCCCAAAGTTGATGATCTATCAAAAATTCTCATGAGATTCCCAGATTTTCGTCCAGGACATGTGGAGTATCATGAAGAGCTGCGGGGAGGATCGAGAAGCGTGCCTGGAGTCTGCCAAGGACCGGCGAGCACCGGTAGGCATCCGTGTTTATAGGGTGAAACGATAGTGTGAAAGGTGATGAAAATTGATACATTATATATACGTATATATATATATTTACAGTACCATATATATATACATATATATATATACCACATGAAGGGTGATGCAGGGTGAACAGTTGATGTTTTTTCTGTTTTGTGTCTATTATCCAGTTTTTATGATGTTTCGATATGTTTTTTGTTAGTTTGTGTTAGTGGGCATTTGTGTTTGTGTCTTGGCAGGTAAACAGAATGGTTGACTATCTAGACGTTTCATGCTGTTCTTTGTTTCAGTACTTTTGATTTAGCGAGGAAACAATGTAAGCTAAAGATTCGGCTGGTGGTTTAAATGGTTATGTTTGTGTATGTGTTTTCCTATTTAGATATGTTGAAATCTAGACATATTATTGAAACATAGAAAATAATGATGATTGCAGCATGCATGGCATTCTATTTGTTATGGGGCTCTAGGTAGGATGGATCAAATATGGTCAAATTACAAAAGCAAAAAAAGGATCGTTTGATACCAGATGGCCAATGAGTATCCAAAGATTGACAATCAAATTCTTGAATTTGTCGAACATTTGAGGATTTTCTGACTATTCAAAATTTGCGGACCCAAGATGAAGGCAGAAACATTAGTTACTGTAGAAGCCTCACAGAGTTACAATCTTAAAGATGTCCCTATCCATAGACTTGCGACAGAATACATGCTTGCTCACTGTTTCTGGAGCTCAATCAAACATTGGTAAGCACATCTACTATAAATACCATGTGGAAAACCATCAAAAAATCCCAGATCTTGTTGACGACCTCGTTGCGGCAATCAACTCCCAGGAGATGCTGGGTACAGCTACCGGCCAGGTGCACGGATCAAGTGGGGTTTTGTCACCAGCAAAAGGTTGGATTATGCTTGGATTTAGGCATACCCATATGCTCCATGTATAGTATATTTACCTACAAAACTGGGTGATTTATGGGGTAAATGTTGGTAAATATTCCATACATGGAGAACATGGGGTAGAACAAAAATGTGCTACAACCGCCAATCGTTAAATGTTTTGTACCATGTTGTACCAACCTTTTGTTTTATTAGCAAACAACATGGTAAATATCTGGCTTAAATCGACTTTTGAGCTGGGTAGTTTGACTTTTTTGTCTTTTGCCGGAAAGGCGAGAATACATTTCCCGGTCCCCAGTGGTCTATATAGAATAATATATTTATATTATTATTTATATATATATACACATTATAACATTCAGGATATCCCCAGCCCTTAAGCCGTACCCATCTAGACCTACATGCATTTTTTTTGGGAGATGACCAACATGGAGCCTTAATCATATTGTAACCTTAAACATGAAATAGCATGAAATAAGAGGCTGAACACTGGCAATATGTGGCAATAGATCAATTGTTGTCGACCATTGATGGGAAGCATTGATGGGAAATCGATCATCTGTTGGGAAATCTTTGGGAGGAAGTACAGAGAAAGAAATCCTGGCTTTGGGAAAGATTGGAAGATGAGTTCAATTCTTTTCGTTGGTCAAGACATGCTTTGGCAAAGCCATGGTGGGTCCTTTGGTGCATATCATATTTGCATCGTAGCAAAATATCTAAAACTGCAGGCTCGCTTTTTCTTGCAGAACTCAACATGAATGGATGATGGGATTTTGCTGGTTCAAAGACTTCAACGGCCACAATGGAAGCAACATATGGTTGAAAGAATATATCTGAAAGACATGTCGTGGCTGCGGGTGCGCGTACACAGTCAAGAACACGCAAGTTCATGCCCAAACTGAAAGGCACCGAGCATGGCAGAAGACGGAAAAAAGGGCTTGGCTGTCGCGTACTCGTGCTGAAGTTTGCCTTCCAGCAAGACCGAGAGAAAACATGTTTAACAAAATGTTGCATGCACATGTCATTTAGCAAAGTTTGTGTGCAAGATGGATGGGGACCAATGAAGGTGTTCAGTACAAGCCACAATCGCGTGCATTAAGTCACCCGGACAGATAAAGAAAGGAAGGACATGTTTATCAAAGCCACTTGTTTTGTAGGTGATCACATACCAATTTTGGTTTCTCAAGCCCATTTTTTTTCGTTGGTTAAGCACCTTTTTAGATCGCTTAAGCCACCATGCATTACTATGTGTAGGTTCCGAAGCTATTTTTGGTTGGGTGAGCTCTCCATGTATCATAAGATTCTTGAAACCATTTTCCTAAAAAACAACTTCCAAGGTTTCTCCGGCTTAGAATTTTAGGACAGAATTCGAGCAACTGACGATCTAACTAGCCCAACTTAATTTGAAAACTGCTTGGTGGTTTGGAACATTTTATATGTTCCATAATATATAGGATATTATAGGATAATCATGGATAATCCTTCCCATTGACTTTCATATTTTTCGAGAACGCTACCACCAACCAGATGGGGAGGGGATCGGGGATCGCTCGCACGACTTCCGGATGGATCACTGTTCCAAACAGGGGAGAATCATGTGGCCATGGTCAGTTGCCCGTGAAATGATGGATTTGGTCGATTTGTCTTGAAAGTTGCATGGATATACATGGATATACATTGGTTTAATAGTGTCTTAATGGAAAATTCTAGTAACTACGAAGCATCAATGTAATTTCTAGAATAGAATTCATATTTCGTTAATAGTAGCTATAAATTTACTAGTATCTTAATAATTGGAGATCACATGCGAGTTATAGTAATTTTCTCCAGGATATGTTCTCGAATTGCTCGAATCGATTTCAGAAATCTTCAGGAATCTTCAGCATCCGGTAGTCAAAGGTGGCTTGCTGGAAATCCACCATTTACAAATAGAAACTTCGATGGTTATCCCGAAATCCCATTAAAACACACCTCCATTCAGCGAAATCACCATATGATTCCATTTACTTCGATGACTATCCACCATTTATGAATCCCATATGCGAACCATGGTGCTGGAATATGAATCCCAACATTTGCCCTTGTCCAAAATCACCCAGTTTTGTAGGTTTTTATATACCATGCATGGTTCGCATATGGGTATGATTTGGGTATGAATGGTTTGTGGCACCTCCATTCATCGATTCATCGGCGGGAAATCACCAGATTCGAGGATCGTCACTCGAAACGCCAGGGGAAGAGCGACATCACCGACGACCAGTTGGCGCGTCGGCTGAGCAACGCCATGAAGGATGAGTTGGCTGAGTCTATGGCCGCCTGCACCAGGCGTTCCCCGGGGGGGATCTCCGGGGATGTTTTGTTTTTTGGAAAACTTGGGATGAATCATAGAATATCACCGGAGGCCAATGTGTGTATACAGTAATATGATTTAATATGATATAATATAATATATATATATACATATACCGTTGAATGGGTTCAATGTGGATCTGATATCTATCCAAATGTGGATATGATACCCATAGAATGCGGACTTGAGGAATTAGGTCGCTGAAGTCAAGATAGAACATGTGGTAAACATAGATGTAGAATCTATGTGGGGACTAGGGAGATAAGGCTATATACAAAGTTAGAGTACAACCACAATAGATTGGAGTATAATCATCAAGCAAGCAAGTGGTAGTCAAGAGTCAAAATCTATGATGTTTCCAGATACTCATAGATTGAATAATGCCAAGAAGCCAAGTCGGGATTTAACCAATTTCCAAAAGCTCAATCAACGTTGAGATTTGGTGACAGCAGTAGCCAAAAGTTTTTTTGAACCCTTAAAGATTGACCACATTCAGCGGCTACATTCTTTGGATAGTTTTTTTTTAAGGGCACATGATATGTGGGCATGAGGAGCAAAACCGATTTTCGCACATGAATTTGGGAGTATTCATATCCCTATACAATATCAAATATCTTGTTATTGGTTTGAAATATTTTATATTTTCCATATATTGGGAATGATCATCCCTTTTCACATCACTTGACTAATATTTTTCAGAGGGGTTGAAACCACCAACCAGATATGTATACTCTTATTTTGACGTGAGCAAAATGTGTTGTGATGCGTAGCCACATTGCGTGACTGGTGGGCGGAATTGCACTGTTTGGTGGTTTACATGTGTAGGTGTTTAAAGTTTTTTTCATCCCCATCTATTTGTCCAATTGAAACTGACTTTGGAGACAAGAGTGCAAGCAGAGACTAGTCAATTGACTTGCAGTGTACTGTAGTAGGTTTCATAATATGTTTTCCCAGCCACCCTGTTCGACTGGTTGAACCCCCATCCAAATGTAATGACTAGAGAATCGAACTGCCGTTTTCACCCCACTTGCTTTCTCGGGCGAGCGGCCCTATGGCAGTCACACAAATCCAGTATGCCTTAAATTACTTTCTTCCAGTGATCCCCACCTTGAAGCACTAGTTTCTGACATACCGTTTGGAAGTATATAATATTATATATACGATATATATATATATATATATATATATATATATATAAATACATATGCGCATATTTATTCTGGCATTCTATCTGACATTCTTTCTGGCATAGACTTTGACATTCTATCTGGCATTCTATCTGGCATCTATTCTGACATACTTTCTGGCATTTATTCTGACATTCTCTCTGACATTCTTTTTGTCGTTCTATCTGGCACCCATTCTGACATTCTATCTGACATTCTCTCTGGCGTTTGGCTGAGGTCCAGCTCTGGAGCTCACGGTTGAGGTCCAGCAGTGCCCACTGAAATCTGGCGCTCGCGGTTGATGTCCGGCAGTGCCCACTGAGATCTGACGCTCGCGGTTGAGGCCCGGCAGTGCCCACTGATCTCTGGAGCTCGCGGTTGAGGACGAAAAGAAGAAGAGCAGAAGAGGAGAAGAGGAGAAGAGGAGGCGGGAAAGTCTGTGATAGAATCTCGAGAACCTCACCCGGCAGGCGGGGAAAAAACCCATGGTCGATTCCTGCAAATTCAGGAACCCACGCTTGGTCTGCCATTTATGCACACAAAAAAGACATATATTAAATATATTATGTTCCGTGCTTCAACATATCAGATATATAATTTAAACCACCTCTTTGCCTCTTTGTCATGATAATCCCCAACGAGTGAAAAACTGCAGCTGGGCTGAAGGCACTAACGACTGGCTGATGTTGCTATGTGTGTCCGTGATCTCCCAACTCTAAGTCAAGCTTTGTTTGAAAAGTTGATGGGTTAATTTGGAATGAGATTATGTTTGTGCCATGTTGATCCATTTTGGTTTGAAGATTCAATATCAGTGACCAGCTAAAATTAGTAGTTATAGGGGTCATACGCGGGTATTTATAGATTTTGGGGCTCCGTTATATAGCTAAATTGGTTTACGGCTAGGGTGACGTTTGGATTTTAGCAGGGGCCCTGAGCATCTAAGACGCGTGCATTCTCCGTGGCCCATCCCACCAGGGCCGCCACTGATGACATTGCTCGCCAGCTCTGCCGGGATATCCTTACGGATCAAGTGCTCAGCAGCTTGGCGCTGTCGAAGGTGAAATTTATTGGGTAAAATTTTGGTGCTGGGTTTGGATCGCCACAACTAAGGAAACAAAAACTCATGGGATGAACGACTTACGTCGTCCCCACTAATGACTAGAGGTTGCCCTGGTTATAGCCCTAGCAAGGGGACAATGTAAAATGGCGATGTTATGGGATTTACATATTCCATTATCATTACTAGGCTTACCGCATCGTCCAGCTTCTTTTTGGCAGGGCTGGAAATCGAAGTTTAGCCACGATTTCATAGAAATGTGGGCCAGATAGGGACAACACTGGGATGATATGTTTGTCAAAGGAGGGTGATAGCAAGCAAGATAGCATGCAGCGCGAAGGGAAAGTCAAATCATAATGCAACTTGGAACTTCATGTCTGGGTCAACCTTGGATGGGTAATCCGTTCCCCCGAATACTAAACCCCCAACCCCCCAAAATAATAAACACCTCAGGTAGTTTTTAGTATTAGGGTGTGTTTATTATTAGGGTGCGAAGTTCCCCCCTAAGACTAAATTTAAAACCCTAATATAAAAAACTATGTTTTTGTATTTCAAAATCGAGTATTATTTTTATTTTTTATCTAATTGAAATATTGCCAAAAATTGCATTTCGAAGTTTTCCCCCCCTAATACTATTATAAAAACCCCAATATAGAAAACTAATTCGTCTATTTCAAGATCGATGAGATTTCCTTTTAAAATCTAATTAAAATATTGCCAAACATTGGATTTCGAAGCTTCCCCCTAAAAAGGTCATGTCAGTTTGCAGTGCAGTTCTTATGTAAGGTTGGCCCAACAACATCATATTATGTTTGATGTCTTGATGTTTTCCTGTTTCAACTCCCATGTTGCCAAGTTTGCCAGCAAACTCGGCCCTGCTGCCATGGCTAAAACTTGCCCAAACAAAGGCACGGCGGACAACCGCACCAAGCACAGCAAGGGCGACAAGAACCAGGCCTTAAAGGAAGCTGGGAAAGCTGCCGCCACGGATGTGGTCAAAGACTGCCAGGGGTCACTTGGTGCTGGTGGGAGCGAAAAAAACTTAGGATTTATGGGAATAAACATGGCTACATATTGTATATATATTTATACGTATATACATATATATATATACATATATATATATACTTTTATATATATACTTATATATATACTATATATATATAAATATATAGCCTACTGGTGAGTATATAAAGTGCCAGATATAGCCATTTGATCATGGAGGAATGGTGATGAATCAGTGAACCAGTTAAGAAACTGTGAGTGATCATTACCTTAAGCCACACCACTTTTATAACGCAGTTGTATATACATATATATATATAAATATATATATATATATCCACCCAATATGTTACCCTAATCCACCACTATAAGATTGTTTACACTGTACTTATTACCACGAAGTTTACCAAATTGGTGCATCTTTATCTCCCGCGAAGTCAAGTTTATAATGAAATATATGGGGCTTACCCAGTATTCAGTATATACACCAAGTAGGGTCATCCCAAAAATGAGTATAGTGTTCAAAACCCTTGTTGGTTGATGATTAGGGAGGCTACTCAAATATACCCCAACGTACTGGGGATTGACACAATCCAGTATGGGAAATCCTAATGGACTATGAAACATTAGTATATATCTAGAGGCAAAATTCCCATATTCAGAAAATCTTCGCATACCATGTTTTCATCGTACTCCAGACCTGGGTTTTGGTGTGTTACTTTGATAGGCATTTCAGCTCAATCTGGAGGGAACAGTTGGGCCATGGCGAATCCACTGAATGCCCCTCCACAGCTTTCTATCCCCTAATTATGTCGTTCCAAAGCAGCTGTGGACGTTGGATGAATTGAAGGCTGCTTTGATAAGGGAATTTCCTCATTTGTCTACCGAAGAAGGACAGGGTTTTCAGAGGTAACGTTTTTAAAGGTTGGCTGAGTAAAAATTAGCAAGTTTCTTCCCCGGGGCCTCACCCAAGGTGAACTCGGAAAAATAGAACCCACTGGTGTGCCCCTGGAAGTTTGGGCTGGCTTTGGGATTGGAATGGTTCTGGCCCCGAAATTTCCCTATGTGGTCTCTATACCAGCCACGCATACTCGGAATTCTTCGCATTCCACAAATTCTTCGCACTCCAGCGGGGGCATCGCACTCCACAGCTGGGGAGGTACACATACTGTCAAATCATCGGGCTCGGCAAGATCTGCGCACTCCATAAAATCTTCGTACTCGGTGAATGAGACGTGTTTTTCGTTTTTTTTTCGTTTTTTTTTGCTAAAATGGCCTGGAATCACGTATTCTGGAATATGGGGAAGATGGAGTTCCCACCTGAGACGTCGGTAGTTTCACATACTATCGCATTCCAGGCCATGTTGGCAAAAAAAACAGGAGTCCAGCAGCTCAGCAGGGTGAGTGTGATAATTTTCTGGTATGTGATGAAAAACAAATGGTGTTGGATCCATGGGGAAGGTCGAAGGGGGCCACGCATACGGTTTTATTTTCGCATTCCAGAAAATTAGCGCACTCCAGGGGTGGCATCGTACTCTATCGGTGGAATTGTTTTGCACGGAAGAAAACAGGATCGTCGATGATTTGTGTTCCCAGATCCTGTTGTGCAGGGCTCTTTGTGGGGCCACAAAGATGTCAAGAAAGAAGTGGATGGCGCTGCTGGTGAAAGGCCAGCCAAGCGTGCCAGAACATAAGCTGAACGCTTATGAATTGGGTTTTGAGATCCTGAAAAGTGTAGATGACAAATTCCCATAAGAACATTATTAATCCATTTTTGGAAAGCTCAACATTATTATATAATTATGACATTTCCAGAAATTGTTGAAAGTAAGGATCTTCTTTGGGGAAGAACATGTGCAGTCGACAACGTACGTGCCAGAAGAAAAGGAGTACTTGGCAAACTGTACGAAATACGAATTTTACCTGAAAGGGCTCTTCGCAATTCCCTGAAATTTCGCAGCTATTTTGGCATGGAATATGTTCGGCCCTGGAATATGGGCAAGAAATTGCTAGAATATATATATATGTATATACAATAGTCATACCCCTATGATATTCGAACTAGAATGAGCTAATGTGGTTAAAGCAATAGTAAACCATCCCCAAGTTTGCCGTGAATTGTTGGTAACAACCATCATTATATGGGTAGTTCATTATTGCTTTACCAACATTAATCCATTATGGCTTCAATCACAATTTATTGGACAGTAATGAACAATATATTGGCTTCACTATTAAAGCCATAATGGACACTATATCGGGGATTGTCATATGTGATCACTCATCTTTGTGATCACTATAGTCATCACTATAGTCATACCTATTTATCATTCTATGTTTTTTATCCATAATCAAAATCACTATAGTCATCACTATAGTCATGGTTATAAATCATATTAGGGGATTACGATCATATCATTATCACTACTTTTATCATCAATACATTGGGGGTTTTCATCCTTGTATGGATCATCTTTACCACATCACAACATTATCATCGTCATCATGATCCATAATCATAATCATTCTAGTCACTATAGTCATCGCTTTAGTCATGGTTATTACCAGTATCATTATCATTACCACATGAATTAAGAAAAATGATTGTTACCATTATCATTACCATTTTTATTACCATTATCACCAACCATTCCCTCATCAATTAAGGAAAATGATCGTTGCAATTATCATTGTCATTACCATTAATCATGACCAGCACCATAACCATTATCATCATATATCGGGAAGTATCATCATTTATAAATTATCTTGGTAAGCACTATTATACCCATTACCCATATGCTCCACGTATGGAATATTTACCAACATTTTCCCGGACAAAATCACTCAGTCATGTAGGTAAATATACCACACATGGAGCATTTGGGTTTTACCTTTATTGGTAACCACTACCTGTATTGGTAATCACTATTATTTTGGTATCATTTATCATGATATCCATTATATCTTTACCAGGAGTTATCATTATCATCCATTATATCATTATATCCATTATATCACTATCAATGTGATTAAAACAATGTCATAAACCATCCCCAGTCATCATCATAGATAGGCAGTTTATTCGATTTTTCTATCATATATCACTACTATATCACTACCATATCACTATTATATCACTATTATATCACTATTATATCACTATTATATCACTATCATATCACTATTATATCACTATTATATCACTATTATATATATCACTATTATATCATTATCATCATTATCAGTTGTTTGTGGGTAAATCAAGCTATAAATGGTCATGTTCAATAGCTATGTTAGTTTACCAGGCCGGCTATGATCTTTACCACATCACTCATCTTCCAAGGACTCGCGAGGAGTGCCTCACGCGTCTCATGGAGAAAGCCGCCGAGTCCATGGGCCGACGCCCCGAGGATTTGACCGACGCACGGTTTGAAAAAATGTCAGCGGTGAACTGCCGTGAGATTTCACCAGGAAAAACATGTGAAAAGAACGGAACAAACATATGAAAAATGATATCACCAGTAAACATATGGAAAAAAAAACGTAGTTTAGAAACAAAAATGAAGAGTTCACCAGTAAATATGTGAAAACAAATGAGAATTTCACCAGTAAACATGTTGGAAACATATGATAATTTTACCAGTAAACATGTGACGTTTTCACCAGTAAACACGTGAACAAGAATATGAGGATACCACCAGTAAACATATGTAAAAGTGAGGATTTCGCCAACAGGAATGTTCGGATATGGATATTTGACAGATATAAATTAGGATTTTAGCATGAATAGCCGGATTTGTTGAAGAAAACATAGGGTTTAAACTTGATGAATCGTATGAATTAAGCGACAAATGTAGGGATGTCACAAACTAAACACCTGAAATATGATTATATAACTAGTCAATGACAATGGGATTTATAGCCACTACGGATTGGGATTCAGATGCCCCTCACGAATGCTGGACTCATTTTTTATCCACAGTCGCAATGAATCAGAATGTGGAGGGGACAATGAAATTCATCTAATCAATGAAAGTTTGATGCATTTTTTGTTTTCTTTTGGTCCTGTAAAATTGAACCATAGCAGCTACACAGTAGCCTCTGGTAAAATCACATAGCTATGGAACATCATCATTCATAATCAACGAATTACATGGCCATTTCCAATAGCAAACCGTTGAATTACCACAGAGTAATCCCCTTCTGACTGAAGTTGGGACCCAGGAAGTGGAGGTGGAAAGGCTTAACGAGGAAGGCTCCAAGGACTGGGGTGAGTGGAATGATGGTTACTAGGTTGATGGTTCATTATTTGTTGTTCTAGTCATGGGAAGATATGTGGACATATAATATATAAAACAGCAATAAACAATAGAATCCAATAGATAACTGTTATCCTTCGGCCATCTGATGTTTTTTTGGGTTATGTGGGAAAGATATTTTCTGGAACTATTTGTTATTCAGATAGAGAGTTCGAACCAATAGAAAAATACGACGATCTCGAGTGCGATCAATGGGGATTCACCGACCACAATTGGGGAGATGGTGTTTTACCACTTGAGAAATGAATCGGATTTTACCGTTGGGAACCAATTTCTGTTTTACAGTAGAGAAGCCAAAAAATGTTTTACCCATGCAAAAGAATTGGGAAGATGAATCTGATTGGGGATGAGGATTTAAGCCACCATCACTGCCTGTGAGGCTTTCCCAAATGTTGAGACCTCCATTCACTGACCTTCGCCCTGACAGCTCCCATTCTCGACCTGACCACGAAATGATGGTTTTTTAATTGGGTGAATCCAAGAAATACCAGCAAGTCCATACAAGTCCAACAAGTCGGAATTGGAGAAAACAATGACCAGTGACTCATGAAATTTTCTCTACGGTTTTCTGAAAAATCCGAATGGCTTTCTGGAAAGGGGCCGTAGCGATCATGTTCCATTGCCAGTAGCATATCACATCTCCTCTGGTAAACGTTTACATAATTATGGAAATTCAAGATTATTAATTGGTAAATCAACTACAAATACAAGTAGTACCGCACAAGGCAGTGGCGGAAGTTTCAAAAATAGGAAACCTATACGAGAGCCTGGTTGTTGTGAATCCGGGATGGCAGATCGAATCCACTGATGGACCGAAAGGTGCTTGAGGTCTCCTCTCTTTCTCTCTCTTTTTCTGACTATCTATCTATCTATCTATCTATCTTTCTATCTATCTATCTATCTATCTATCTATCTATCTACCCATCGATCTATCTATCTACCCATCGATCTATCTATCTATCTATCGATCTATCTATCTATCTATCTATCTATCTACCCATCGATCTATCTATCTATCTATCTGTTTATCTATCTATCTATCTATCTATCCATCTATCTATCTATCTGTCTACCTATCTACCTATCTTTCTATCTTTCTATCTATCTATCTATCTACCTATCTATCTATCTCTCCCTTTCATCTGTCTATCTGTCTAGCTGTCTACCTGTCTATCTGTCTATCTATCTATCTATCTAACTATCTTTCTATCTATCTATCTATCTGTCTATCTATCTATCTATCTATCTGTTTATCTATCTATCTATCTATCCATCTATCTATCTATCTGTCTATCTATCTACCTATCTTTCTATCTATCTATCTACCTATCTATCTATCTCTCCCTTTCATCTGTCTATCTGTCTAGCTGTCTACCTGTCTATCTGTCTATCTATCTATCTATCTAACTATCTTTCTATCTATCTATCTGTCTA
>Ga0126342_10006321_pt1 | contig 20969 bp, 17 predicted proteins | sample Cyp1metagenome_FD_92528 | JGI IMG/M metagenome (GOLD analysis project Ga0126342, IMG submission 92528) | Coral microbial communities from Lord Howe Island, Old Settlement Bay, Australia - Cyphastrea 1 metagenome | ecosystem: Host-associated > Invertebrates > Cnidaria > Coral ...
AAACCTTCGAATTTTCAGAAATGTGGTTCTTCTGTTTGAAAAATTGCCTTAATATCTTCTAAAAATAGCGTTCCGGAGAATAGCTGGACATGCAGGTGACAAGGATGCGCCAGCTACAGCCGATTGGGTTGCTGAGTGGTGCCCGGAAAGGCCAATCTTGTCCCAGCTGCTGGTCCCAGCTGTTGTCTCAATTTTTTCGACTTATTGCATTTCTTGCTGCTAGGCCTGGACCCTATGAGTTGCATGTGCAGTACATGAGCTGTGAGGGCCAGGACGAACGCGAAATTGCTGGACCAGCATGGCAGTTGGTAGTGCCTGTGCTCAGATATGAGAACAGAAGAAAATTTGATCACCAAATTTTTTGCGACTTGCGCTCCGGCAGCATTTTTTTCTTCGTTTGAACATTGTCAGCTGGCTGTACGGCAACAAAATCTAAGGTGGAGCCTGTCTTGCGTACCTTGGTGCCATGCAAAGCGGAATCAGCGCAGAGTTTGATTTCTAGTCGAGGACAGTTATTTCGAGACCAAACGCATGGGGTAGATTGGATTTTGCGTGGGTTTTGCAGCTTGCAAAGATTCAATGAGAGCATGAATGGCGCCAACAATAAAGTTTGCATGAGGTGTTCAGGGCCAACATCTTCCAGCACGCTCGGCGTTTTGGATGCGTTTCAGAAATGAGGAATTTGCAAGGAATTTGGCAACCAAATTGCAGTCCGCATAAATTTTCTTTGATGCAGATCAAATTCATCTTCCAAGGTGACCCAACTCACGGTTTTATCTCGCCTTGCCGGTCCCATCGAGCGCTGGCGTGAAACACTTTTGCCACAGGCGTGCTTCCCGTGGGTCCGGAAGGGCACAAATAGTCTTAGCTCATCGCGCTGAACTGTCCAAAAAGAAATCCAAACACTTACCGGGGAGAGGTTTGCTGATTTGCAGGATTTTTGTCCGTCTCTTTTCTCTCCTTTGATCCCTTGTGTATTTGTGTATAGTTACGGGATTTGTCACTTTACCTTTAGGCTGACTCTGTGATATGATGCGCTAAGCCGATGAACTGGGATGCTGCCGAACTGCCAAATGTCAGCTTTAGCTCGCCTTCAACATGAATGCTGAACTCCTGGGGACAGCGATGGAGAGAGTGCGAGAGAAACACTTAATGTATACATTTGAAATTGATCCCGTATCTCTTGAAGAGTCTTTAGGATTATAACGTCAGCAGGCTCTAGGAAGGAGGGTTTTCAAAACACATGTCTTTATTTTTTTTTTGAACCAGATATGATTTGTTGTTATCATTTGCTTGTAGCCTGGTTTTGCAGTTATGATTTTGATATGGTTTCACTTATGATTGATGTGGCTCCGTTCCCAAACCATGTCAAAACCACATGTAAAGTATAACCCAGACTCAGACCACATCCAAATTGTAACAAAACCACATCGAAATCGTAACCCCAATTCAAAGCGCATTATAAGATATTATAAGCACATCTTTTCTCACCCTATCGGCCCTATCAGCTACTTCTTGAGTTTGGCTTCCCGGGATTTTGATGTTAGGATTTACCAGGACGATCCCGGCGCCAGGCATCCATGGGCTACAACATGGTCCACTTCACCCCAATACAGCCGCCAGGTTGGCAGCATGGCGATGCCACAGATGCCACAGATGCCACAGACTTGACGACAGTGACCGAGGGATCTGCGCCAGGTGAGAGTGGGAGCTGCTATGCGCTGGATGATCAGGCACGGTTCAGGACTTCGCGCACGTGTCTTGCTTCATTCCTGTAATTGCAATTGTAGTTTCCCTTTTTGAATCGGCTTGTGAAATCCTCTCAGGCAGATATTGACCCTAGCCTCATGGAGTCCCCGCCATCCGACAAAGAGGGCAGGCGGGCAGATTTCGGGTCTTAGCAGGGCCATCAAGTTGCAACCCGGCACCACATTCACAGGTGGAAAGTGGTTCAGCAGTCAGTGGCTTCTTGGTAGCACGTTTTGCGACGGGGCTCCACTGGAACAGGAGTTGGTAAAATCATGTTGTACCGTTTTAGTTTTGGCTAGTTCGAAATCTAACTTCAAATGGTTTTTGAACATGTTCCCCACTGTGGTTGTCATGTTTGGAAATCGACAATTTCACTACCCACGGATGTTACCTGTTGTACAGGAATGAATGGGTTGCCTCTTACCCCTCGGCTGAACAGCCTTGGTCCTAGGAGAGCTTGGAAAATGCGGGTCTTCTGTCAGCCATGGACATCGTATTGAACCACTGTGCAGGATTGTGGGCTGATTTGGCTCATGGTGTCATTCTTGCCTTGCTGTCTGCAGAGGTTCCCCTGTAAGCTTGATATGATTTGCATTATACGCTTTCCAGCGCGTGATTGATATTCAATTCTCCCAAGAAGGTCTGTATGCAACACCTCTGGCCCGTCGTCAGGAAGTTCACCTTGGCTTTTGGAAGAGCCAGATTCTGCCTACAACGTGCCTTGGCTTTCAGAGTCTTTCAGGTCTTGCATTTCTCAAAGTGAGAGAGTGAGTGTTTGTGGTGGGATTGCGTGCTTGCGTTTGTGATAGTGATAGTGGTGGCAAAAGACACAACAGAAAGAGCATTCCAAGAATCTACGTCGACACGCAGACGTGCGCCGCCGGATTACTTTGAGATGTTTCCACGTTTCAACAACTTTATTGCAAGGTGAAAAATTGCCCACATTTGGCAGCAGCTGCTGAGCTTGATCTAAAATTGGTCCTTTCCTCAGAAATGTCAGTATCTTTGTGGCATTTGCGGCTGTCAGAAAGTCAGAAAGCATGGGAGGGATTTTTTTCCAGTGAGGATGGTGTTCCTTTTTGCTCCTCTGACAGGCTTGGTTCTCAAATGAGTTGAAGAAGGGCAACTTTGGCGGTCCAAACATTCAGGACTCTGCGCATGGACAGATTGTCTGATATGTATGCAAAAAAGCACTTCCCTGCAAGCCTAGATCTTTTGAGAAGCAGTAGTCACTGTCAGCAAACGTTGTTGGCCCGTTGGCTGTACCCACTGCCCCTGGCAGAACCATGGAGACCTTGAGCGCGTTCTTGGAGGAATTAGCCAGCACGTTTTGGGTGCGCTCAACCTGCGTAGCTCTGCTGAACGCGATGTCTTGTCATCGTGAACTTATGCACCACCGCCGCCACCACCAGCAGCAGCAGCATCAGCATCAGCAGCATCAGCATCAGCATCAGCATCATCATCATCATCCTCCTCCTCCTCCTCATCCTCCTCATCATCCTCCTCATCATCCTCATCTCCTCATCCTATCCTCCTCATCATCCTCCTCATCATCCTCATCCGCATCCGCATCCTCATCCTCATCCTCATCCTCATCCTCCTCCTCGTCATCGTCCTCGTCATCGGCATCCTCATCCTCGTCATCGTCCTCGTCATCGGCATCGTCCTCCACTGGTTTTGGTATGTTTTGGTGAACGTATTTGCTGATTTTGGTCTTTTGGACCCTTTTACCAGCTTGGATGCTCACCATGAAACCTAGGCGAATATTTTCGTGTGAACGAAGCGCTGTCCATTGAAGCCTGGAAGACCAGCGAAGCCACTGAATCCAGGAGATGAACGGTTGTGTGGAACAAACTCGTAGTGGTCAGGCTGTTTCAATTGTTAATCAAATATAATCAAATCATTTCCAGGTTCTACCTGCGTTGATGATTTTTAAATTTCTATTGACCTTGATAATTATTATGCTGGATATGTTTGATATGTGGGGCACCACAACACGCCAGCGCACTAGGACATCGCAGCAAGACACCTATGAGCTCCTAAAGAACAGCTTGCTGCCATCTCTTGGAGCCAATCGCTCCGGCGCTGTCATTCCTGGAGAGGTCTCCAAGCAGCTGTGCCCAAACATCGATGCGTTGAAAGCTCACATGTCGAGACTCCAGTCTGACTTAGTTGCTCACTTCAATGGTATTGAGCAGGACATTCTTCAGTCTTTGCGTGGAAGTATCCACGAGAGACTGGTGCAGAAGAAAGGGCCAGTGGGAGATGGAAATTCCGCTTTGGTTGAGCCTTACTTCCGACGTTTGCAGCTAACATCAGCTGCCGTCGAACGTTTGGGCTACGATGAGGAAATTGTTGCGCACAATGGATGGGTCATGGATTGGCCTGCAACTGAGGACTTTGCAGCCCCTTCATGGCGAATGGTGTACCTGAGGCGTCACCTATGTGTTTGGACGGATACGGTGAAGCTGCGCTATGGTGACAGCGAAGCTGACGCTCCATTTGTATGGAAACATATGACCGACTATGCGGTCAGTATGGCGAAGATCTTCCATGCAATCCGCTTGGACAATGCACATTCAACACCTTTGCATGTGAGTCGGCATGTTCTAGCTCGAGTTCGCGAGGTGAATCCTCATTGTTGGGTGTTTGCTGAATTGTTCACAGGGAACTTCGAGACAGACCTGCTGTACCAGAGGACTTTGGGGATCAATGCTTTAATCCGTGAGGCAATGCAATGTGACAGCCCAGCTGATTTAGGAAACAAGCTTCAAAGCCCAATTTGGAATGGCCATCCAGTTGGAGCACTCTCTCCCATCCCCACCCTAGACCGTGTACCGCCCGCTCAAAAGACGCACCAGAAACACCTTAGCAAATGCCCGTCAAGAACCTTGTTGGCAGCACCGGCGCGCGAAGCAGTGCCCTTGTTGCCCCGGCATTGCCCCGCTCTTCTCTTCGATTGCACCCATGACAACCAGACGCCTGCGCAAAAGAGGCATCCCCGGGATGCGCTTCCCAATGCAGCTTTGGTGGCAGCAAGCTGTGCCAGTGCCGGGAGTGTGCGAGGCTATGATGAGCTCTTCCCAATCAATCCTTCAGTGGTGTCAGAGCGAAGACATTATCAGAAAGCGCCTGAAGTTGAGGAGCTGAAGTTGGGTGGCTTCGGATCTACAACAAAAGATGTGCAGCCCGAAGAAACCGAGACCGAGAAAGAGTTTGAGATCACTTGGCATAGGAACGCCGCCAAAGTTGTAGCACGTGGTGCTTGGGATGGTTGGAGTGCAGACCTGAACTTCACTCAAGCTTCAGATGGTGTTTGGACTGCCAAGCTGAAGGCGGAAATTAGCCGGCTACCTTTGCAGTACAAATTCATCGTGGATGAGCAATGGACCATCAATGAGCAGCTTCCGCTGGCCCAGGATGAGCATGGAAACCGTAACAACGTGCTCAGCATGCCAGGCATTGCGCCAGGCATTGCGCCAAACAGTGGCTCGATGTCAGGACCCGATGCTCTGATCAACAAATTGCCAGGAATTTTGACAGTGAAGCAGGTATTGAACAAGTTGCATTCGCAACTTGGAAAAGATGGCTACACTGAAATCCGCGTTCAATTCCTTGCAGATGATACCCTTGCAGTCGAAAGGCGGTCCCCGGACAATTCCCATTCAGTGTGGTTCGTGGTTCGTTCGGCTTTCTGGAGAGATCGCATGGGTGATAGCCTTGATGCAAATGTGTTGGAACTTGATGGTATCCTTTCACACCTTCACATTGCAGCCACTCTGTTTGTGGGAGATAAGCATGAAAACGGCTACTGCCAGAATCAGCAGTGTCTCTCTGGCCTGGAGTGCTTTCTGCATGTTTACGGCTCCATGCAAGAAGTTGCTCACACTTGGACGGAGGGTGGGAATTCCAAGGTTCGACTGACCAGGTTTCCACCTGGTAGTGTGTTGGTGTTCAGTACAGATGCATCCAAGGCTCAGCAAAGACATTCAGCAGTGATGAAGCTCCTAGCAGCTGAAGAGATTTACAGTCCACTTTTTGGCCTAGAGCTGCATCAGCTGAATTACCTGCTTTACTCTTGTGAGTCTGAGGAAAGGGATCGTTCCAATGGCAAACGTGGCGCCTATGGGGTTCCAGGTTCAGGGCCTTTGGCGTATTGCGGTCTGATGGGTGTTTGTGCTGCTCTGGATGAGGCACGGTGCAAATTTACCGAGGACCAGTTGTTGAATGCACCAATTGCCAACAATCTTCGTGCAGGTGATTGGCTTATCCAGTGCTTGGTGGATCGTTTGGTGGATATGCCAGGTTTGGAACAGGTCGGAGATTGGCTGCGAAGGGCAGCTCAAATCCTGGCAGGGTGCCCAAGAACCCTGGCTCCTTTTTACTTCGATCTTTTAGTGCCAGGGTTATGTGCTGCGGCCAGCAACTGTCTCTTGGAAGGTTCTTCAGATTTCATTGCAGTGTCCAGCTACAGTTCTGATCTGATACGCAACTTGGCTTTGGCCACTGCTCAATTCTGGGGAGCGACAAAGTCAGCGCCCTTGCATTGGGATCGTGCTCAGACAGAAGGGTGGCATAAACTCCCATCTCTCTGTGCTGGCCTGCCACACTTCTCGGCCGGATTCATGCGGAACTGGGGACGTGACACCTTCATCTCCCTCCGAGGTTGCCTTCTTGTGACTGGACATTTCCAAGAGGCCCGGGACACGCTCCTTGTGTATGCGAATGTTGTTCGGCATGGACTGTGTCCAAACTTGTTGGATGCAGCAAATCGACCGCGCTACAATGCCCGTGATGCGACCTGGTTTTTTATGCAAGCCATTCAGGACTATGTGGCAGAATCTCCCGAGGGTGAGGAATTTTTGTCAGCACCAGTGAGCTTGAAGTGGCCTGTGAAAGACTGGGATGCGGAATTGTCGGATTTGGAGCCGCAGACCATTTCTGATTTGATTCATTTGATTTTCTCAGCGCATGCCAAGGGGATCAAGTTCCGTGAGTGGGGTGCTGGCCGCGGTCCGGATGCTGGCAAGGGTGCCTTGGCTGCATGAGGTTTGCGGGAATTTTCCGCAGTTTGCTAGCACAGTCGGCATGATCGGCCTGACTCAGCTTCTGTTTGTTATGTTTTTCCCAAAAGCATCTCCGATGTGTTGGGTTCTCGTTTAGTTTGCTTCGCCGTGAGGGGAGCGAGACGCGTGGACGGACAGGACGCCTTGCAAACTAGCTTCGGGAGAGCTTTGCTGGACGAGAGCGACGGGAAATAGCTTGGGGAGAGCTTCGCTGGGAGGGAGCGAGCCGAGCAGCGTGGACAGACAGAAAACGGTTGGAAATAGCTTGGGCCGCTTGGGGAAAGCTCCGCTGGGAGGGAGCGAGCATGCAGCGTGGATGGACAGGAAACCGTGGAAATATATAGCTTGGGGAGAGCTGCGCTGGGAGGGAGCGAGATTGCAGCGTGGACGGGGAGGGATCGAGCATGCAGCGTGGACGGACAGGAAACCGTTGGAAGTAGCTTGGGGAACGCCGCGCTGGGAAGGAGCGAGCGCGGTGTGGAGCTCCGTTGGGAGGGAGCGACTGAAAAATGTAGAGCTGTTGGCACGGGTTTTTCAAGACAAATTCCATCAATGCGAAAGATTTTTCAAATGGTTTTCAAACGCTGGGTGATTGGACATGCATAGCTTCGTTGGCAGGGAGCGACACTAAAAACGGAGAGCTGTTGGCACCGATTTTTCAAGACAAATTCAATCAACGCGATTGTCCCGAAAAACTGGGCACCCAAGACTTGTCAAAGTTCCCAATCGCTGGGCGATGGGGCATACATAGCTTCGTTGGCAGGGAGCGCCACTAAAAATGCAGAGCTGTTGGCACGGGTTTTCAGGACAAATTCCATCAACACGTTCTCCCGAAAAACTGTGCGCGTGGACGGACAGGAGACCGTGCGAAATAGCTTCGGGAGAGCTTTGCTGGGAGGGAGCGAGCATGCGTGGAAGAATTGGAAACCGTTAAAAAGGGGAAATGGGTCGGTAGTGTTAGAAGGAAGCGAGAATGCAGCGTGGACAGGCTGGAAACCGTTGAAAATAGCTTGAAGTGGTGACCTGTAGCAAAGTGGTGACTAAGGGAATTGGTGACTTAGGGAAGTGGTGACCTCTTATGGTGACTGAGGGAAGTGGTGACCTCTTGTGGTGACTAAGGGAAGTGGTGACCTAGGGAAGTGGTGACCTATAGGGTGACCTATAGGGAAGTAGAAGTGGGAGAGCTCCATTGGGAGGGAGCGACATACTGAGAATGCAGAGCTGTTGGCACGGGTTTTCAGGACAAATTTCATCAATACGATTGTTCCGAAAAACTGTGCGCCCAAGACTTGTCAAATGATTTCCAAACCCTGGGCCATGGGACATGCATAGTAGCTTTTACACAGAGAAGTCTTCACACGGAGAAGTCTTGTCGAAGAGAAACCTCCCCACACAGAGGCTTTTACAGAGAGAAGTCCTTTATACAGAGAAGTCTTGACACAGAAGAGCTTTTGCACAGAGAAGTCCATGCACAAAGGAGGTTTACACACAGAAGCTTTTACTCACAGACACGTTTGCACACAGAAGGTTTTGCAAATAGAGGCCTTCACGGCGCACAGAAAAGAAACTTTTACACAGAGCAGCTTTTACACACAGAAGCATGTACACAAAAAACACCTTTACACAGAGAAGTTTTTACACACAGGAGCTTTTGCACAAGGAAACTTTTACACAGGAAAGCTTTTTCACACAGAAGCTTTTACACACAGAAGCTCTAGAAGTCTTACGCAGAGGAGCTTTTACGCACAGAGGCGTTTACACAGAAAATCCTTTACACAGAGGAGCTCTTGCACACAGAAACTTTTACGCGCAGAAGCTTTTATACAGAGTAGCTTTTACACAGAAAAGTCTTACACAGAGAAGCTTTTACGCACAGACGCGTTTACACAGAGAAGTCTTCACACAGAGAAGTCTTTACACAGAAGGGCTTTTGCACACAGAATCTTGTACACACAGGCGCGTTCACACACAGACGGTTTTACAAACAGACAGCTTTGCGGCGCACAGAACTTTTACATAGAGCAGCTTTTACACAGCGAAACTTGTACACACAGGGGAGCTCTTATACACAGAAGCTTTTGCACATTTTTTTTTACATTCAGAAGCTTTTACACACAGAAACTTTTACACACACACAGAGGCTTTCACACACAGAAGCTTTTACGCAACAAAACCTTTACAGTTACACAGAGGAGCTTTTACACACAGAAGCGTTTACACAGAGGAGTCTTTACACACGGAGGCGTTTACACAGCGAAGCTTTTACACACAGAAGCTTTTTTCCAGAGTAGTTTTTGCACAGAGAAGTCCTTACATGCCTTGACACAGAGAAGCTTGTACACACAGAGGCTTTTACACAGAGAAACCTTTTACACAGAGCAACTTTTTCACAGAGGAGCTTTTACACAGAGGAGCTTTTACACACAGGAGCTTTTACACAGAAAAACTTGTACAATCAGAGGCTTTGACACAGAGAAGTTTTTTTTATACAGAGAGACGTTTACACAGAGAAACTTAAAAAAAAACCTTTACACAGAGAAATTTTTACACACAGAAACTTTTACATACAGAAATTTTCACGCAAAGAAACTTTACACACAGAAACCTTTACACACAGAAACTTTTACACATATTTTTTCACAAAAAACCTTTACGCAGAGGAATGCGCAAAGAAACTTTTATGCACAGACTTGTTTACACACAGTAGCTTTTATGCATAGAAACTTTTGTACAGAGAAGTCTTTACCCATCTTTCATCATGTCTCATCTTTATGATCATTCACCATCTGTCCCCTTCATATCTTCGTTTTCATGCTCTTTAGGTCAACTCCCTCTGTCGTTTAGTTTCCATTTTGCACAATGTAACATTTTTGAAATAAGGGTGCTGTGTGCCGTCTTGCTTTTGGGTTCTCTGGCCCACCTTGTTTCTTTGCGTTCTGGACTTGTTCCGTCCCAGGTATCGATGATGACATGAGCGAGAGAGGCTTTGATGTGAGTGTGAGCTTGGATGAGACGTCGGGCATAATCTATGGTGGCAGTGAGCACAACTGTGGTACTTGGATGGATAAGATGGGATCATCAGCAAAAGCTGGAAACAAAGGCAAACCAGCCACTCCAAGGGATGGTGCAGCTGTGGAAATCATAGGTTTGTTGAAGTCTTCTCTGCGATGGGTGTGCGAGCTCAACAAGGAAATCTTCAAATACGATGCCGTGAAGACATCCTCAGGACAACATCTTGAATACAGTGAGTGGAACCAACGCCTTCAAGCAAACTTTGAGCGATTGTTTTGGATAGATCCTGATGAGAAGGGAGGTGCATCATGCGCAGGAATCTACAGAGATACGGTGGGAGCTAGCAGGAAATGGCAAGACACACAGCTGCGGCCCAATTTCTGCATCGCAATGTCAGTTGCACCGGAGCTCTTTGCGCCAGAGCGTGCCCAGGCTGCCCTGTCCACAGTGGCCAGTCGTCTCATTGGACCGTTGGGTATTTGCACCCTGGATCCAACAGACAAAGAGTACCGCGGCGACTACCACAATGACAACGACTCCGCAGACACAGCAATTGCACATGGCTGGAACTATCACCAGGGGCCTGAGTGGGTTTGGCCATTGGGTTTCTTTTTGGAGGCCTGGCACCACTTCGGAAGCAATGGTGAGGCCGATGCAGCAAGACAGGCCATGCGCTGGCTGATGGAGCATCGGTCCATGTTGCGCGAAGCTCCATGGAGATCGTTGCCGGAGTTGACCAACAGCAAAGGACAGCATTGTCACCACTCTTGTCCGGCTCAGGCATGGAGTCTGGGCACGCTCCTAGCTGCGCTGCGAGTCATGAACCGGTGACTGCAATGCACCGTGACCAACACAAACTTGGACTGAGATACAGTTGGCTACTTTTGTCGCATCTGAGAGGTAAGAGATTTGTACAATTGTTTAAGTTGAAGTGGAGTGGTATGCCTGCAAACAAAGGCAGAAGGCACAGGAGAGGCCACAAGTCACTAGGAATTAAAAACAAGCATTGAATACCAAAAGTGAAACTGATGTCAGACTATCCAATGTGTGTCTGGACGTTACAATTCTTCTGGTGCATTCTCAGGGCTTCTGCCAAACATGGTTGAGGCAGGCTTTTTGAAAACTGACTCCTCTCGGTCGTGCTGCTTGGCTGAAGTAGCTCAAGCAAGTTGCTTCTCGTATTCGCAGAGACTCAGATACCGTACAAATTCTTTGCTCAGCCTTTTCGCCAACATGAAACCTTGCTTCTCGTACCAGCTTTTTACAAGTCTTATTCCTTGCTTTGAATCTGCTTGATGCTTAAATCTTTCATCATGGGAGTAGTTGGACATACCCTAAATCTGCAAACTCCCATGTCGTGTGTTTTTGCCATGGAAATCCCAAGTTTTTTCTCATGTTTGGAAGTGCATAACACCCATGTCATGTGCAACAAAAATGCAAAATTGACAGCAAGATCTCAAGAGGGCCTATTATAAATTTATAAATGAATTATGGATAAATAGATAGATAGATAGTCAAGCAGATAGTGCACATATACATACATATATACATATACATATATATATGTATATATTATTATATAGATGCGTACATACAAAAAAATATATACATACATAATTACCAAATACACATACACCACGCAAAAGAACCATGCAACATACATGCATGTTGTCCTTTGAGTCAAGTGAGTATGAGACAGGGCTCGTAAGGTCAGTGTTCGCCCAAAAGTGGCGCCTCTAGACTTTGGGCGGGTTCATCACCACTGGACCCTGTGAATACAGGACTTGCTGTGTTGGTGTGTCCTGCAACTTGCTTGAATAGCTGATCGTCAGACTGGTTCCGGTTCCACAATAAAAGAAGGCAAAACGTCAGCTTCCTGTGTGGTTGGATTTTGGTCGAACTTTGCAATCTTTGGCCAGGTCAATGGATGCTTCAAAGTCAAAGCTCAAGTTAATCACCCTTGCACAGAACTCTTGTCTGCAAGTGTGCGAATGCAGGCCTTTGGCTTATAATGACTTGCAGCTAAATGAACGGTGGGCTTCATTGGTGCCATGGAGGATGGACGGCCTCGTGTAACACTGATCGCCAAGGCAGACAAGGCCGACAAGGCTGAGAAGTTGGCTGAGCCTCCTGAGTTGCGGGGTGATGGGCGCCTTCGACCCGCACCTGCGCGTGTTCGGCCCAGAGAAGAGAAGGAAGCCACGGTGACGGTGGTGCGGCCTAGCCCGCGAAAGACGGTGCCCAGCAACATGGTCAAGACTCCTCAAAGTGGGACTGCGGGGACGACGGGGACTGCGGCTTTGGCTCCCAGTTCAGTGAGCCCAGCCAAAGCCCGGATGCCAGCGAAGCGGTCTGCTGCAGCCAGTGGACTGGATGCAAATGGATCCATCCCAAAGCGCAAGGGGGTCAGCAATGCCTTGAAAGTCGGCGTTCCCGCGCCACGTGCACCAAATAAGTCACCTGCTGTACCAACAACAGTGAAATCGAATGGTGCAGATGCAGATGCCAGGACCTCAGGCCTCAGGCCTCAGGCCTTAGGCTATGAATTCATGTTGGTAATGCCAGTCAGCTCTTGAATTTTAGCAACATCATGAAACATCCGTAACTCATAAACTGCACCCTGTGAACTTGGACTCACCAACCCTAGCTCAGTGACCTTCGAAGCTGAGGTTGTGGTGACCTCTGCTATAGTGAAACCACCAGCGCCTCCCAGAGCTGCTGATGCCCCACCACTCTCTGCGGCTCTGTTCAATGTCGGAGGGCAGACGTTCCAAGTGGCAGCGAAGCTCATCAGATCAAAGGCTGATACTTTGCCCGCGAAGCTGTTGGCCAAGGCTGCAGATCCTACTAGACCACTACATGTCCCGGTGGATATTTGCCCTGAACGATTTCGAATCTTGCTGGACTGGTATCGCTATGGCGAGATTTGGGTGCCCAATACTGTGGCAACCAAAGCTGTCCTACGAGATGCGGCGCGTTGACGGCTTAGTTTTTCATCTGCCAGCTTGGACAATGCTTGAAGTTTAAAAGGACCACCGAAGCAAAATATGCAAAGTGACCACCGAAGACAAGCTCAAATAGCCCCAGGAAGATGGACAAGTTTATCCACAATACTCCTTTGACTTGTGATTTACTGTAGCTATGGGACCGTGGGGATGCCAAGAAATTGGGGCTGCTGTTCCCGACAAAACCCAGCAAAATCTAAGGTTTGGATTTCCCAAACGAGATTGTCGTGAATGGTGTGCTGCGCAGCCTGCACCAGTTAGATGCCAATCAAGTTGGGCGATCATTGCTCACCGGAGTCATCAACAGGCTGATTTTCTATATTTTCTGACGTTTTCTTTCTCAGTCTGGCTGTTTCAGAAGAGGACACCAATCAGCAATACTTTGTTGCCTTATGTTGCCTTGCAGGTGGCAAGGCTTCCAGCCCTTTTTTGCAAACGTTCTGAGCCAGATAGACGAACACTTCAAGTCTGTTGCGCCGTGTGCTTAGTTCTGTAGGCGTGAAGTGTTTTGCAGTTGTTTCATGGCATACCTCTTGGGGATTTGGAAACACGTGCGCACTTCAAATGCCACCTGGACTTGGGAGTGATTTGTAATTTGCCCCTCAGCGACATGAATTGTGAGCACGCTAAATACGCATCAACACAACCAAGCTAGGCTGGCTAGGGTCAAGTTTCTTACTTGACATCAGTCTGATGTTGAATTTGCTGCGAGCCCCAAAGGTCGCAGTCTGCAGCTAGCGTCGAAGCAAAGGACGAGGAAGCAGCGTGTGCAGAAGAGGCATTTGATTTCCCCCGTTTTGTCGTCCCACTCTTCAGCGAGGAGGCTGGGCTGTGGTCTTCAGTTTTTGCTTGTCTAGTCTGCGCAATTGCGCAGGAATCATTTTAGCAATCAACCTACGGTCTCAGTCTGATGAATTCTTGGTGGATGTGACTCGTTGTCCCTGACAGGGATGGGTGTCGCCGAACCATATTTGTAGTGCATCCAGGGCGCGAATCTTGGCGCTGAAGTTGGAGGAGCTGGGGTACCTCTGTGAATTTTCGGATGCGGACTTGCTGGTCAGCTTGCCTCTCAAGCTTCGATGCGAGCTACAAGCTGCGGGTCTCCTGATCGAGGAAAGAGTGTGATTTGAAACACGAAGGGTCTTGAGATTGCACATCATCACGCCACTCTTTGTGTTGACTTCAATTTTGAACACATTCATTGTTTAATGACACATGCTGCAAGAATACGCAGATCCGAAGGGCTTGACGTTTGCCACCTTAGGTGGTCACGAAGGAGTTGGAGAGCCTCCGCCTCAAAGTGAAGCAAAAGACGGTGTAGGCGTAGGCGGCATAGGTGTAAAAAATGCATACCTTGCCAAGACTGGAGCTTAGCTCTTGAACAGCTCAGAGTCTCAGGTTTCAGGTTGTTAGCTCCCATGGGTGAGGAAGCAAAGTGCTTGCTCATCCATTCTAAACGACATGGTGAACTTGATGTGGTAGAAGGAAAGCGTGTCGTCTGGAACTGTGCCTCATAAGACAAGTTTATGCCACACACCTGTCAGATCTGTGTTGGAACGGAACACATGTCAAGCCGTCCAATTCCATTTGCGCCATCCATTTGTATCACTCATGACACAGCATGACAGTGTTTTGTCTTGGTTCACCCTTCGCAGATTTTTGCCACTTGCTCTGATGGTCACCTGGGTCCTGTACCATGGCGTCCAAACGTGTGCTGACCGTTGGAGATGGAGATTTGTCCTTCTCCCTGGCACTGGTCCGAGCCTTTGACATCCAAGTGGTCGCAACGACTTGGCTGAGTGCTGAAGACCTGGTCCAGAGATATCGCTCTGCTGCCGGGACTCGAGATGAACTTCTTGAAAGAGGAATGCCTGTTCTACACGAAGTTGATGCTTGCAATCTCCAAAAACTCCCAGAACTTGGGTATGTCGATCCTTTTGATGTTGCTATGTTCAATTTTCCTCACTTGGGAGATGTTGCAGTGGACTGTCATCGTCCAGACAGCGAGCATGTGCGGAAACATGTGGCATTGCTGTCTCATTTCCTTCATTCGGCTAGATCAGTCGCATGTGAAGTTCACATCACTCTTTGTGGCGAGCAAGCGGCCCTTTGGGATCTTCATGGGTCTGCAGAACGACTTGGATGGCTGGAGCATCGGCGTCTTGTATTTATTGTGAGGTTTTGCACTCGACTGATTCATACGCCAAGACATGCAATTGCAAACTGTGTAGTGCGCATGCACCGCATGACAAGCACCCTTAATTCCCAAGAGACATTTTTTGGATCAGTTTGGGGGAGTAGTTTGGAGTAGTTTGGCTATTTGCCATGATGTGTCCCGGTCTTGGGAATGGAGAGGCCTGGAGGCTCGTCCCACAAGCAAGCCGCGGCCAAGGAGACATGCTCCAGCAGATGTAGTGGCCTTGTTGCATTCATGGCCAGGTGTAACACATTTCACAGGACACTGCACAGAACCAAACTGAAGCAAGAATCAGTCAGAGTCAGATTTGACAAAAGAGTAAGGACAAGTCGAGTAAACATGAAACACACACACATATATATATAATATAATTACTTATCATGTTATTCCTCAAGGACTCAAGCTCCCAACAGTTGACAAAGCTTTTTTGCGTACAGTGCTAGAATCGGCTTTGTGTTTTGTGCTTTCCAAGGATGAGTTTGCTTCTGGATCACTTGCAAGTTTGAGCCGTGTTCCAACGCAAGCATCCTGGAGATGTAGGAGGAAATGGAGGAACGGATCCTTGGGTTTCGTTCACTGGGCCTCCCAGTATGGCTATGAGCACCGACGACACGAAGGGGAACAACTCATGAACATCAGCAATTGTACCACCTTTGTGTTCACAAAAAGGTCCCTCAAAGCTGACCTACCCCTCAATAGAATCTCAGGAGAGCCTTTCATCACAGACTATCAGTGCAGTATTTGCGGACAAGAGTTTGAGAATGATCATGCGCTGGCGCTCCATTTCCGAGCTCCAGCTCTGCCGGACAGCTCGGCTCCATCATATACTTGCAGTCAATGCTCCCGAGTTTTCCTCTCTCAACGTGCTTTAAAGCAGCATGTTGTCTCATGCAGCTCAAAGTTGACCCATCATGAAACGGATCTTCCTGGACAAGCCGGGTACAGCATTCGGCCTGCACCTACCGACGTTGTTTCTATGGAATTGGTGGTTGACACCGACGGTGAACGATTCTGGCACTTTGCCCGCCAAAGAGAGGCGTTCCGGAAGCTCCTTCCAACCAAGGCCTCTGTGAAACGAGCCATTGCAGGAGGTGAATTAACGTTGAATGGTGAGGGTGCAGAAGACAGCCGGATCCTGCATCCAGGCGACGTAGTGCAGCTGCGATTGAACAAGGTGCGTGAGGCCCAAGATGCTGGTGCAGCGAGGGCCAGGTTGGTTCGAGTGGTTTCTTTGCACCAGGACTGCCGGTTGGTTTCGGGAGACTTGGCCTCTCCTTCGGCAGGTCCAGACAGTTCAGTAGCACCATGGCAGCTCGTTCGCTCAGTTTGCCCTCCTGATGTCGCAATTGTGTGGAAGCCAAGTGGCATGAGAAGCCTGGGCCAACATGCCGGAACGTTGCAGGCGTCTCTGCCTCTAGTGCCCGAAATGCGCACCCGCAACCTTGTACCCATCCCACTCAGCAGGCTGGAGATCGGTTGTAGCGGATTGAGTCTTGTGGCCTTGACTGAGAAGATTCGCGTGGAACTACAGGAAAAACTCGTGACAGGGGGTATCTACCACGTTTTCAGGGCTTTGGTCCATGGTGCTGCTGGATCACCTGGAGAAATTCAAGTTCTGGACTTCCGCACAAAGCAAGCGCCAGAGAGAAGCAATGTGGATGAGACGCAGCAGGATGGAAGTGAATCTTCTTCTTCTGGCATCGATGCCGAAGATGACCTCGACAACACCGAGGCAAACATGCCATCAGATGCCCTAAAGCAGGTTCAGTTGCGTGTGGCCTGAGCCTTACTTGTCTCAATTGCTGTCAGAATCAATTCGTGGAGCATGAAGTCAGAGTGGAAGAGTTGATGCCAGAAAAGGGCACAATTCTCAGATGTGAGGTGAACATCTTGCAAGGATACAACGTTTCCAAACCTGAGACAACTGAGCGGGCAGAGCCGCTTAGCATAGTTGAACTCAGCACCGCAGCTGAATGTGGCAGGCCAAGTGGGTCGCAATGGTCAGGTGACAGAGGTAGAGTTCACAGAGCCAAGCAGAAGTCTCAGTGGAGAGCTTCTAGAGTAGCCCTTGTAGCCTACAAATCTATACAAATCACTGCAAATTGAAGCTAGGCCCATCTAGGCCTTAGGTTTCTGCCTGAAGCAGCTCTGAGAAGCTTGCGATGCAGGTGTTGTGGGTCCCTGTGCCATCTCATGCGCCAGCCCCTTGCCTTGCGGATGTTGCGGTTGTCGCTGGCTGCTTTTTGTTGATGCCTTTAATATCCTTTTGCCTTTTTTTGCTGCGCAAGGCATGGAACTCCGGTGGTTGGCGACATGTTGGCTCGCAAGCGATCTGGATCCCAGCGCCACAGAATCCTTGGAGGCACCTTCAACCGATTGATCCGATTGCGTGGCAATGCAGTCTGAGTTGGGCTTTTGACAGGTGGGAAGAGGAAACTCCAAATCGAGTGCGTTGGGATATGGGCGAAAGGAACCGACTCTCGGACCAATTGAGAATGCCATGTTGATGTCAATCAGAGTGTGACTTGGTGGGCAGAATAATAACGTACGGATACATATAGTGGTTTACATGACTTGTATGACATTGATTGCATGCCTGCGTGTACTTGATTGTGCCGCTGTGCCATAAGAGCCGGGTGGGTGGCCTGAGACACAGCTGGGTAGAATGCGGATGTTTCTCATCCAGGCTTCCTTTGGTGAGACTGTTGAATCCATGCACAGAGTGTGAGGGTTTGTGGATGCCTTGGGAGCTTGGGAGTTTTTGAAGGGCTTGGTGCATCTTTGTACTTTGTAAGGTTGTAGGATCTTGTAGGTACATGTTGCGCATGTTACAGGGAATTTCACGTCTCAGGACCACAGCCACTTCCTGGATGTTTCCATCTCCCGGTCGTGAGAAGGGGAACCTCAGGAGCTTCACCTCATCTGACATCCAAAAGACATGCCCACTGCCCATAGTCTGAAATTGTTGTGTTTACATTCTTTACTTACTTCAGGTGGTCTTAGATAGAGCTGTCAACAATATAAACCCGCTCTTCAGTCTGAACAGTGGTAGAAATATTCCTCCTTGTGGTGGTTCCTTGCTTTGGTCGTCGCTCGCGCGTGAGGATTATGACGCATGACGAACACCTCAGCAACGCGAACATGATCCATATCCATATCCTTCAGGCCTATGGCTTGTTCCAGCTGCATCCACTGTTATTCTATGAGCAGCACCCTTCAACGGTGGTAGCCATCCATGTCGCTGTGCCAAAAGGCCAGAGGCTCCATGATGCAGGCGGCCACAGCGATCTGGTGGCCGCAGCATGTCCCATGAATGTTTGGCGTTTGAGGAGGGCTTGGTGGCACGCGCAGGCTCGCTCGTGCTGTCCAGAAGTACTGTGAAGATCGATGGAGAGTGTAAAGTTATGTAAAGTTCAGTTAGGCATAGGCCCACCTGGGCCAACCTGAAGCCCACGTCAAACGCTTTTCCCTTGAGAGGCTGAGATGTCTTGACTGATAGTCATCGGGCTTGAGTAAATATATAGCTGAACAGACAGCAAATCCGCAGTGCACGTCGTACACAAACAGTGTCATGGACTCAGGGCAAATCACCCCTGGAAACACCATAAGACGAATCAGCCCATTTTGGATGCACGGCAGTGCATGGGTGCTTGCCACGATCTGCCATGACTAAAAAGATGTCATTAGGATGTCACTATTTAGAAACAGGTATCCGTATATCCCTGTGTTGGCCGGGTGTGCCATGCGTCAAGCTGACGTGGCTGGATCTTCCCGAGCACAGGCCCCTGCAAGCCTTTGATATCAAGCTGTCTTGGCTGTTTCGATGTAAGCAGTGATTTACCGTGAAGCTGCTGAAGGCCAGCACAAGCGCCAGCAGATTGGGTTCCCTGGCCTGCGTTATTGGAATTTTCGGATTATTTTTTAAAAATACATTTTTTTCTATGTCGTGGCTGCCGGTCACCAAAGTTAAAGCTGCTTGAGAGGACCCTCGTCTGCTTCAAGCACTTCACACGCCTAAAGCTTAGTAAAACTTACACTGGACATCATTGGATCAAAGTGGTGACCAAGTTGGTTGAAGTAGATTGCCTCAAGACATGTGAGGAGCCTGGAGCGCTGTCGGTTTCTTTGCAGCAAGCCGGGTGTGTCATAATTTCCCATCACTTTCATTTGATACGCCATGGGCCGTCTTGAGGATCATCCTCGGAGTGCGGGGTCTCCAACAATACCTCCTTCTCCTGCAGGATCTGTTGCATCGGGCTCCGCTTCTTGATTGCAAATTTGGAGCCCTTGGACCAGCAACGGAATGGCGGGAGCCAGCTTTGAATACGATTCTGTGTGTTTCCATCTAGGTTGGTGCAAGTGCAGTGTCCCTTGGGTGCATTTCAGTCAGCAAACACTGTTGTGATGCAGCTGCGGTGAAAGATGCTCAACACTTTGTGGTCAGTGAAACAATGCCATGGAACCCAGGGTTCAATCACGAAGTGTGCCAGGCGGGTGGGACTGTTCTGAACGCGGCAAAAGTCCATTCTCCAAATCATGCTCCAGTGCAGTGATTTTGCTGCTTTGCGTCTTCAAGGCCAATCTGGACCACCTTCAGAATCATCTGCGGGACCAAGACATGCTCAGAGCCTTGCCTTCGTGCTATTTAACGTGCACTGGAAGTGTGGGCCAAGCACATGGAAAGTGATATTGACATAGCGAGTCAATACGTTCTTATGTTGCCATAAGCAGTCGACGGCAGTCAGCCTTTTTGTGCCAATTTCCTTCAAGAGCTTTGCCGCTAAGGATTAGTGCTGGCGATGATGAAGGCACCGAAGTATGGCCAGTGGGAACCTGAGCAGCCTGAGCTTTGTTCATCTTTGTTCCAAGCCAGCACTCAGTTTACCCAGTTGACATTCGAATCTTTCGACTTGATGACTCTTGATGTGACCCCCGGACCGTACTGTAGGACTCTGATCCTGAGAGCTTCTTGGGAGAGACCTACCGGCAGAACCTGCAGGTGCAATATCGTAGCATTGAGGCATTGAGCATTGTGTTGAATCATGTTGAATCAACATCATGACATGAAACGACATCTCGCGGCAACCATGCCTTTGATCCCGGCTGACAGGATGTTTCCACCTTCCTGGATCAGAAAGAGCTGGAAATGAACCTAATCTTCGCAAAGATGCGAGCACAGCACCAGACTTGGACATGTCCGACCTAAGCCTTTGGCCTGTGCCTACATTTGCAGCCTGATGTGAATCCTTTATGCAAGGCTCTTGCAGGCAATCCCTGCGTCAAGTGGTCCTCCCTCTGGTAAACAGGCTGGGGCCCAGCAATTGCATCAAGTGCTGTTAGGCTGTTAGTTCATCCTGAATGCTTTGATTAGATTTGATTAGGGTAGCATGCAGCATGTAGCACACCTGCAGTCAATTCCAAAGTGGCTTTATTTTATGTTCGAAGGAAGTTTAGAAGTCAAACTTCCGACAATATGGACAGATGAAAAGCGGAGATGGGAAGAGTCAGAGAAGAGAAGAGAAGAAGAAAGAAGATCAAAAAGAGAAAAGTCTCAGAAGATAGAAGATGGAGGTGCGCGACAAGGTAGGAAAGTCGCGAAACACTGTTTTTCCAATGATTTGTGGCTCCGGAGGGTCGAAAAGTAGGCTCGCTAAAGCGGCGGGTGCGGAGCCAGCTGGCCAAATGAGAGATGAAAAATTGCACGCCGTTGTGGCGCGAAGCGCATTTCCAAGTCAAAATGTACAAAGCACACCAACGTCGGAGCACTTTTAGAAGTTGCGATGTCGAAAAAGTGCACGCCGTTGTGGCGCGAAGCACATTTCGAAGTCAAAAGTGTAAAAAATTGACAGGTTCAGAGCATTTTTGGAAGTTGAGATGTCCAAAAAGTGCACGCCGTTGTGGCGCGAAGCACATTTCCAAGTCAAAAGTGTAAAAAAACTG
>Ga0126342_10006322_pt1 | contig 20968 bp, 20 predicted proteins | sample Cyp1metagenome_FD_92528 | JGI IMG/M metagenome (GOLD analysis project Ga0126342, IMG submission 92528) | Coral microbial communities from Lord Howe Island, Old Settlement Bay, Australia - Cyphastrea 1 metagenome | ecosystem: Host-associated > Invertebrates > Cnidaria > Coral ...
ATTTCAAATTCAATGCGTTTTCGGCAGGGAGCCGATCTGTCCTTCGAATCGTGCAAATCACGATTGGGGGAGTCTGTCAGGTGCGATGGATGACACGCACAAATCACAGAAGTGCACCTGTATTACCGCAGGCATTTTGGTTTGGAAAACAGGCACGGGCTTTGTCGTTGTCAAGATGGGAAAGTGATGGAACAATATGGGAAAGTAATGGAACAATATGGGAAAAAGATGGGAAAATCGGGAAAACATGGGAAAGTGATGGGAAAAATATGGGAACATATGGGACATGACCCGTTTAGTTCGATGATCTACCTATGAACAGGGTGATTCTCTACACAAGCGCAGGTTTGGCGGTATAATGAGATATTATGGCGATATAATGAGGTACTGAAAGATCTGAAAGGATATTGATAAATATTATATAATGAAATATTCAAACGGAATATTGGTTCATCTGGTAATCAAACATGGCTAGCTTGAAATTCTAATGGAGGCTTTAATGGCAAAATCACCGAGCGAAATGGGTGATATTGGAGGGTAAGTCCCCTTGAAGAAAAGAATAGCAACCACAAAAAAATAGAATAATAACTTTTTTGGTGGGATGCATTTTCCTGATTGGTTACTAGACAACAAAACCTTGATGAAGTTAAGACATACCAAATTATATAACTATATATTCTAGTGACTCCTATTGACTATGATAAAAGTCAATAAGCAAATAATATCAAATGAGCAAATAATCCAATAATAAGACCAAAAGGAGACAATCAATGCGGCATTGGTACAATCAACAAATATGCTGAACTGGTACAGTAACGAACTAAACGAAGGAGAAATAAGGAGAAGCAAGCAATACTAACTAGCATTGACCACTGATATCAAGATAGATATTGTCATATGGTTTTGTAAGTGTTTGTCTGAAAATAGGATACCCCCAGATCCATTGGAGAAACATCCTTATCTCTAGGGGAAAAAAAAAACATGTCGGGGCCCAGTAGGCAGGGGGTATGCGGTCGGGTCAGCCCTGCCCCATTTTCAGACACACCCATATTCCATCATATCATTGGCTAGTATGTGCCATTATACCCCCTTATACCCCATTACATCCCCATTTATATAGGCATGTAAGTATACATATAAATGTAATATGTATGTATAGATGATTTCCCCATTAGTTTCTCCATGAAATCCCCATCTGGTTCCATTATTCATTTGAGTCGGCGACCCTTGACTTTTTCCATGACATCAATGATATCCCCTGTTGTTGGTTAATACATCCCGGGAAATTTAAACATTCATAGATGCATAGATTATTTTCCAACTATTTCCCCTACGTATTTCCATCTTCATTCCTTAAATCCAAATGTCGATGGCAAATCTTTCATGATTACTCATGGTTAAAATCTCCACCTTCAATGAAATATCACCAATGATATTTGCTAAAACCCAGCAATGAACCATAAACGGGGTGCTATATGGTGCTATAAACCATCCCCCAAATGGTTGACCACACTCGATGATGACAAGCGTCGCTTCCGCGACACGCACCCTTCTTTGCAGCGCGTGCTCGTCCTCCGCCTCAGCTGCCTCCAAACGATCCGGCAGCCTCGCGCCGAGGGATCTGGCGATTCTTGGGTGAAAAAACCTCTATATAATTCTATATATATTATATATACATGTATGTATGTATGTATGTATGTATGTATGTATGTATGTATGCATGTGTATATATATATATATATGTATCTCCAAATAAAATAAGGCTTAAAGGATTTGGTGATATTGTTTGGGCGTCGCTAGCCGCTCGCCACAATTTCTGGGCTTATGGTCGGATTTTTGTCCGGGAGGGTTGACTCACACGACCGAAACCGAGAATTCGGTCAGTAAACAGTCGGAATCGGATTTATAATTCATATACCCTCCAGTAAATGAACATAGACCCTGGCAGATAGGGGTTGGAAGATTAGTGTCCATTAAAACTAGGCTATTTTCAGGGTCTATGTTAATTTACCAGAGGGTAACCCAAAAAATACCACAGGCGTCACTCATTTCAATTGACTATCTACTGTAGTCTTTTGGGACCTTCTCAGTTTTTCACAGATGTGTACGCCATTGTGTAGGCCATCGGTCCAGGGATGAGCATCCATTGGATAATGCCAGAAATCTACCGACAAACCTTCAGGATACACACCTCCTTCGTATAAAAAGAAGTCAGTCATATCAAATATATTGAACTGATGTTTGTCATGTCCATTCCCCAACATCAACCAACAACAAGCAAGTATAGTACGTCGTAATATTGTCGCTGTCTCATAGGTGCGCCGCTAAGATTCTAGATGTACTGAGATGCAATTCAGCTTATTTCAGCTTCATGCTTTCACAATCCAAGGGCTCCATCTCAACGAAAAATCAAGGTGGTCCCACTGAAACACGAAAAGGACATTTCATGACATGTTCATATAAAAAAATACAACCCCCAAAAAGATAGAAAGTAATGGATCACTACTGTATTAGTTCCTGTATATACTATATTAGATAGTGATCCATTAGATAGTGTATTAGATAGTGATCAGATATATTAGATCACTATAAAAGATCACTACTGTATTAGTTTAGTATATAGGATGTTACGTTCCTGTCCTAAATTGGGACCTGTTCCCGGCGGGACCCCCGGTGCCTATCAGCCAGCACTGTTCCCACCATTCCACTGGTGCCAATGGTCAGGGCTTTTAGGCCTTGCACCTGACATCGTTGAAATGGCTAAAACGTGGCTAAAACATGGGTTGAAACCTGGTTAAAACATGCTAAAACCTGGTTGAAACCTGGTTAAAACATGGTAAAACCTGGTTGAAACCTGGTTAAAACGTGGTTGAAACATGGTTGAAACCTGGTTAAAACATGGTAAAACCTGGTTGAAACCTGGTTAAAACATGCTTGAACCAGCAGGGTAAAGAAAAAGATATGAAAAAGATGTCCATCTATTTGGATGGTATGTCTTGTGCTCAATTTCTGGTGGTCATGGTACCTTCAAACATACTGTTGAACATCCCCTCTGTAAAATAGAAGGGGTTCATAGATATGAATGGAGTGCCTGCATTTTGCCACACCTTTCAGAGAAACCGAAGGTGGAGATAGCTGACCCACTCACTCCGTTCATTGCAGCTCAGCCAACCATGAAATTCAATGGTGTTCCTCTGACATGTTCAGTCAACAAACCCATCCACCACCATCCGTCAGGGCAAATGATCATCGTTCACTAACCTCAAAGGGCGTTTGGAGATACCCTCTGGTAAACTAACGTAGCTATGGAAAATCACCATTTTTAATGGGAAAATCCACTATAAATGGTCATTTTCAATAGCTATGTTAAATTACCAGAGGGTAGTTGCTGCTTACATGTCCCATCATTCCAGTGATGTCGCGACATGAGATCGTCAGGCTTGAAAAGAATCCAGACTATCCCCATGATGTCCCAATGATAAATATCAATATCCCATGATATTCCCACTATATTCCCTATATATCCAGCAAAAAAGTGGTGATCTTTCAATTTCTGACATGGTTTCTGACCTGGTTTCTGTACCGCCCACCCGCACCTCGACATCTTCCCCCAAGCCATCCATGGCGCGAAGTCCATCGTGACCCAGGCAGCCGAGAGCCTTGGCTGCGGCCTCCCGCACCGAGCATTCCGGGTCCTGGATGGAGGAATTGACCCCGGAAACGGGGGAAAAAGTTGGGAAGTTCATCAAGACATTTGAGAAATAGTGGATTCAAATGGATTTCACCAAGCAAACTTGGAAATGAACCAAGATTTTGGAATTCTCGTTGAAAACAGCGATTTCTACTGGAAGCTAGTCCCATGCCCATACCCGTCATGCAAAACCTCGTGATAGGGAAGCCAACATAAAATTAAACAGATCCACTGTGATCCACTCCTAAACCACTCCTAAACCAAGGTGCATCAGGGTTTTTACGGGTATCCGGGGGATGAAGGGCCTTCGCACCCCATTCTGTTTGATGATCTTTTCAATCTATTCATAGCTTCCTTTCCTGTAGCTTCCAGCAATTTGACCGTGGCTATCCAATGTTATCATATGTTATCCATACCTAGTGCCCTGGAGGAACATCTATCAACCTACAGGTTCTGGACGGGAATCTGACCCTCCAGTAATCTAAGAAACATTCTCTTGACCATCCGACAATAACCACTGAACCGTTTATTGGTTGAAGGATTCAGTTCACCATGGAAAGATCCACCATTTTTAAGTTCGGTCAACCATCTATTTCGATTAGGGCCATCTATACCAACCATGGCGAACTGTTAGTCATAACCAGAGGGTAGATCTTTCTGTTATATCCCACAGAATGTTCGCAGAAATCCCATGATCATCCCCATAAGGAAGAATCCCCAGAATTGGCCAGTGGATTGGCCAGTGAATATTCTGAAAAAATCAGCGAATCATAGCTAATCCATGCTAATCCCTATTACATCCCATTAAAATCCCATTAAAATCGTTAAAATCCCATTAAAATACCATTAAAACACCATTAATATCCCAGTAAAATCCCATCAAAATCCCATTGATATCCCATGAAAGTCACCAAAAATAGTTGGATCCCATGACTTCCGGGCCCCTCCCATCGCCTTCTGCACCAGCCGCAGTAGCCGTGGCAAGGCTCTGGAGGCCTTTGCCACCGAAGGGCCGAAGTTCAGCAGGGTCTCCGCGGCGGCTTTGCGCCCCGAGGCCTGCGACGTGGCGAGGTCGCTATGAAAAGTGAGGGAAGGTGGAAGTCTTCACAACTCAACCAAAAGCACAGTGGTGATACCAACCCAAAATGGCAATTTACAGTTGATTTTCCCATTAAAAATGGTGATTTTCCATAGTTTACCAGAGGGTAACAATGTAGAAAAACATGAAGAAACAAACTCTGGTTGGTGGTTTCAACCCCTCTGAAAAATATTAGTCAATGGGAAGGATTATCCATTATGGAAAATTAAAAATGATCCAAAGCACCAACCAGTGTACCAAGAATGAATTCTTCAAGAATGACATGTTCAAAAGGCGAATTAAGAACAAACAACTCCAAGCAAAAGCAACAGCAAATATACCCCAAACTACCCTCTGGTAAACTAACATAACTACGGAAAATCACCATTTTTCATGGGAAAATTCACTATAAATGGTGATTTTCCGTAGTTATGTTAAATTACCAGAGGGTAGGTCCCAAAAAATCCAAAAAGCGACCCGTTTCCCAGATCCACCTCCGGGTCTCGAAGACACCCGGCCACGGCTTCCACGATGTGAGCAGCGCGCTCACTGGAGGCAGTCTCCAACATGGCCGGCCCAAACCTGGAGGACACGATTTCTGGGATGCACCCCTTAAGACCCCACAACGAAACTTGGGCAAAATGCGGGATATTCCCCCAATTCCAAAGCAATCAGAGGCTACCTGGCTACGGCCAGGAAGAGAATCATAGAGGTGCAGATTGCCACGAGATGGACAGAGGTGCTTTCAGAAACCACCTGAAGCAAATACATCTTGGTCTGGATTCCAAGAATGTACAGCAGTAATACTGCAGTAATCAAAGTGATCATTCAATGAGGAAATAGGCTGGGAATGATGGGGTCAGCATTCCAGAGAAAATACCGTTCCAGGCCATGAGGTCAAATGAATGAGATTCCCGAGTGGTTGGCTGCGTTCGATCTGAAACGCCACATCTTGTGTCATCTGGCATGCCTTTGGAGTCTATGTGTTGCGATCTGCTTCGCAATGTAAACCCATTCCAAAGATCAAAAGCACAAGCACTACACGAGCAACCAATTGGGACCACCATATATCAGCATACATCATCATCCCAAATCCTTCAGTGATATACACTCCTGAAAACTAACATAGATGTGGACAACCTACCATGTGCAGATCATTTTCCAAGGGAACCCATGGGTTTTCCACATCTGTGTTCTGTTAGTTTACCTTACCCACAGTTGCTGGCCCTGGCACTCAGCCAGCAACCCCAGGCCACGCAGGCGACTGGACAAGGCCTCTTGTCCTGAAACCATGTGCGGTGATGTGTGGCCATAGGGTGGCCCCTCCAATGCATCAACACTTGTCCCATAAATGATGAAAATTGTCAAAAAGAACTACAACTTTGCCACCAAGGCATCAAAAATCCGATTCCAACTCAGAAAAAAAGAAAACCAATTCTAAAAACTGGAACCATACCACCCCCCAACCCCCCAACCAACCAACCAACCCCAGCCACCCCATCCCCAGCATCCCCAGCTCCTTCCGCCTCCGGCAGCAGCAGCTCCACCGCGGCGCCCCGTTGCACCAGCCACGCCGCCGCCGCCGCGGCCGGCGCCGCGGCGAAGCCCCGGGAGGCGCCACGGGACCAGGCCACCATGGCCTGCGCCTCCGTGCGGCTTAGCAGCACTCCTTGGGTCGCACACGGTGGGCTGGGAATATACATAAATGAAGATATATATATATATATATGGATAGATGTCTATGTTATATGTGGTAAACCCAATTATAATGGAATATATATATAATGGAATATGGATGGGGTAATAGCGAGGAATGTAACAGATAGTGCGGGAACATGGTAACAGTTGCAGGGAAAAAACAAGCTGTTAGTAGAACAACTATTGGAACTAACCAGCTAGTGTAACAGTTGGCTACGGAAGCCATGGCCCATCCATAATTCGATAATTTACCAAACTGAAAATTGTGATTTTCCATAGCTCTAAATGAACTGGTTTCCGAAAAACATGCAAAAACCTATGGGAAATCCCTAGGTTTCCCTATCGGAAATGATCTACCAATAGTGGATTTTCCATAGCCATGTTAGCTTACTGGAGGGGCTTACGGGGAATGAGCATAATTATGCACAAGAAATGAGAGTTCTATAAATGTAATAGATAGATATATTGTGATATACTATAGATATATATGTGTGTGTGTGTCTTTAACCTCCACTGGTGCTGTTTTTGAATCTCACAAGCCCGCCCAGCCAACCAAAGCAGGAATCGCATACAGCGGCTCACTTTCTTCGGTCTAAACTTGAAAAACTAACACCGCCACTTTTGCAATCCACCATGCAAGAAGATAGATACATGATTGTAGAATAAACATATTCATCATCACATCATCCCTTCAATTCTTGTCTAATTAGGTCCTAAACATTTGTGCAAACAAAAGGTACCCTCTGGTAATTTAGCATAGCTATGGAAAATCACCATTTTTAATGGGAAAATCCACTATAAATGGTCATTTTCAATGGCTATGTTAGTTTACCAGAGGGTATTGAACGTGGTGAACAACGATATCCTGGCAGGTTGGGTGTGGGGCTCCTCTGGCGTCGTCCGTGCGCTTGTGCTTCTTCGCAGGCTTGAAGCCCTCCGAGGACTGCGCATCGCTGCACATCTCCTTAAATGCACAGTGGTGATACCAACCCAAAATGGCAATTTACAGTTGATTTTCCCATTAAAAATTGTGATTTTCCATAGTTTACCAGAGGGTAACCATGTAGAGAAACATGAAAAAACAAACTCTGGTTGGTGGTTGAGCCACCCCTCTGAAAAATGATGGAGTTCGTCAGTTGGGATGATGACATTCCCAATAAATGGAAAAATAATCCAAATGTTCCAAACCACCAACCAGATAATTATTACATAAATGCATCTATCACTAACAACAATCACTGAGATAAACAGGACAAAAGTTGCAGCAACTCCAACCTTCCTTTTCTCCAGCCAAATTGGAAGGCTGTGTGGCTCTGGGTTTCACAATGTCCAAAAGCAGCATCTGGCAATTGTCCATTGATTTTCTTTTGCAGCATCTAAGAAGAGACATCAGGGCAGTCAGTGTAAACCAATCGACGCGCCTTGAGGGTGTCTGCCAAAAAGTCCTCATTGAGACCCAACTGTTCGGCCTCAGTCAAGCTTTGACGCGCCAGGAGAACAGACCTGGATGGGTCAAACATCCCAAGAATTTGGGAGTTGCATGCGCCCGTGAAAACTCAAATGGAACCCCTTAAAATTGCCATCCCAATAATCTACAAAAACAAAACAACATCTTCCAACCAAGCTCCACCAAAAAAATGGGAAAATCATTGAGAGCCAGTATCTCACCATCATTTTCCTAGGGTTTTTGTCAAATTCTATCCTTTTTGCAGGTCCCTTGGGGTCCCTTGGTGCTGCCCCAGAGACCGATTCCTGGTCGCCATAGATGGCCTTGAGGATGCGCATGCGCCCAGTGCGGCAGGCAATACGAAAGGCCTGCTGTTTGGCCTCGGTCAGGGGTCGTTGATGATGGCTTTGAGATGGGTACATATGATGTATTGCAGTTTGAGCATTCTGAATGTCATACAAAAATAACCCAAAAGTATCTCGCATATATATATATATATCATTATCATACAAGATATCCATATAACCATATGGCTAATATATATATATATATATGTGGTTGGTGGTTTGAACCCCTCTGAAAAATATTAGTCAGTTGGGATGATCATTCCCAATTTATAGAAAAATAAACCATGTTCCAAACCACCAACCAGATATATAATATATATATATATAATTCTCCCTATCATATCCAAAGTAGTTAACAATGCAGCCCACCTCGCGGCTACAGCGCGTCCACCAGACTGGCAGCTGACGTGTGCTGACGACCATCTGCAGCATACTGCGATCCAGGTCCTGAAAGCTGGACCCTGGAGGGATGCCATGGGGGTGCCAGCAAAAAAAGGACGCTATGACGGTTTCACCAACGTTAAAACGTCTACAGTATTCATTACCAACATGGAAATAGAGATTAAAAGCATTGAAACGTTTATTCGTAACATAGACAAAGAGATTTGATGAACAAAACGGGAAACGCAATGTCACTCCAAAATCTACATGTTGGATGGCTTCAATCTGCGGCTTTTGCAGATCTCAAGTTGCAACCCGTGCAGAGAGGTCACTTGCTGGAGGTTGGTGGGGTTCAAATCGAACACTGCAAAGGGGCTCTATTTTGTTGGAACCAAGTTGTCCTGTTTCTTTTAGTAAACACCTAAATAAATGGCTGCAGTTGTTGGATTCATGCGTAGGCATATTCAACAAATATGTGTATATCCGCCTGTGTGTGTGCTGTATCCTGTGTTTCCTTCATATCACTATCACTTGATTTTAATGCATGGATATAATATACATTGATTTTAATACATGTATTTGTATGAGTATCTAATATCAAAATATATGCATATGTGATTAAATATATGATATATATATATATATACAGTATATATACGTGTGTGTGTGTATTTATCTATCTATTTAAATACAACACATGATATGAATGATAATTTATCAGCCCCTCCCCCAGCACCTCCTCTTGACACGGCATGGACGTTGGCAGAGGTGAGGAGGCCGATTCTCCAGCGTCCTGCTGAGAATCTGGGAATATCCTGCTGGATCATCCATGTTCCATCATTTTCCATTAGAATGTGGTGATATCCCATGATTCAAGTTTAGATATATGATGATATATGCCTATTTCATGTTATTTCGACACCATAAATCATCATGTCCGACATTCATTTAAGGGTATGTAAGGACATTTGTCTCAAAATTGATCTGATGGGGATGCTTCATCAACCCAGGATTGTCCCAAAATTCATGAGACCCTCAGTGGATTAGAAGAACCTTGTCCCCCATTCATGGATGGCAAGCATCATGGTATCCCCATGCCTTGAATCAGTGTTTTGGCCGCTTCCTACCTGGAAGATGGATGGAATTGCAGGAATTGACATCTCTGCATATTTTCGCGGAGCACCCCTTATAAGATTTATAAGTGCCATTTTTCAATCCTCCACGATCATCAAAAGGCAAATGTGCCAGGTGGGTTTCTGAGGGGCTCCAGCGATATCGATCTCTTCAGAGCCGGACGGCAACTCCTGCACCAAGAGGAGAGAGTTGCGAATCTGCAACAGTTGCTGCTTGGAGTAGCAGCACACAGCAGCTTCTTCCTGTGCAGCAATCTCCTGATCTACGTGAGCTGCTGCACTGGGATTCGCTGCAACAGGATGAGCATGGGACCGAGCCATTTCATCATGACCCACCCAGCCAAATTATATATATGTATATATCAGATTATATCTTAGAATCTTATCATTTTAACAATACACTTTGACAATTAATATCAAAATGTAATTACTCTCTCTCTCTCTCTCCCTTACTACTATTAATATCTATTAATATTATCAATCTCCAAAATCCACCAACATCAGCACACCCCACACCCCTCCTCATCACCCTCCCCAGCCCATCCTCCTTCTTGGTCCAGCGATGGCTCCCGGTGCTCTCCGGCTTCACCAGCGCCACGCTGGCGTAGCTCGGCGCCTCGGCTGCCTGGACCAGGAAGGGCATCAGCCGCGCGTCGCCGGCCGGCGCGGCAGGCGCGGCAGCGGGCGGTTCGGAGCTGCTGGCGGCGCCCCAACGACCTGGCAGGGTGGGGTGGGGCGGCCCCTGGTGCTTTTTTTGGGCCGGGGAAAGCATCCAAAAAACGCCAAATTTGGAGATTTGATGAGATTTGACGTTTGAAGAGAGGAAAAACGGATGCAAAAGATGGGATTGGAGACCCTCTAAGAATCAAACATGGCTGGGAAGTCACAGTTTTTCAATGGGTGAATCATCCATCGATGGAAATACGTGGATGATCTCTCATTGCCAGCTTAAATTACCAGAACGTAGATGGGACTTCCCAGGTAGGACTTGGTGCACCCCAGTCGCCTTTGCTTCGCACACTAGGCGCAGGGGCCTCTGGTGTCGGAACAGGCTCCCTGACAACACCAGTGACCAGCTCCTTCAGGGCCCCCTTCAAAGTGATGTTGATTCCATATTAATCCCAGATCCTTAGCCCCTGGGCTGCTGTTCTGTTTCGCTGGAGGATACCATTTTGGTAGCAAACCATGATATTTAATATGCTTTGGGGTTTGGAATTTGGAAGTCTAGGCTTCACATAAATGGGGCAACGACGTTCTACCGTTCTACCATGTTCTACCCAACTACGGTAGCCCGGTAACCGCATGCAAACATCCCTGTCCAGTCTGTCGTCTCCTCGGCGGCAGCTTCCGGCACCACGACACTGGCACCGCGACCATTGGGGTAGAGCCAAACTACCTCAGGTGAGGTCGGCAGCTGATTTTTTGATCACCTTTGATGTGGGTTTCTGATACCAAACAGGGACAATTCCTGTGGAGATTTCGAACATGGTTCTGGGTCAAAACCGAATTTTCTGCCCTGGTGAACACCAGGGCATAAGTGGCAAATGGATGTTCATCCCCTCAAAACTATGGCTATGGATGGCTATGGTATTTCATTTCATAGGTTTTGACTCAACACCATATTTATAATACATTCGATCATAGTTGACGACCCTTTTTGGGGGGGCACATCATTGACCAGCGATAAAAAATTACCTGATTCAACCAGCAACAACAGACTAGAGAAAGACAGAGAAAGTGGGGGTTGAATATGGCTACGGTGGCCCAAAATGAGGTATACCCATGGGTCGACAAAATTGATCACTGCGGGCATTCAACAATCCATGTTACAAAACACGTTTGAGCGTTATGTAACGGTCAGGTTAGGCCACTGGATCATCAAACATCCTGCCAAGGCCGTGGCCAATAGATCACAGATCTCATCGCCCACAGTGATACCGCTGTATGCTACCTGCAAATGCAGAGCCATGGGCCCACCTTTCATTGTTTTTAAAGATGAGTTTTACTAGTTCTACTGGAGTTAACAGGAGGGGCGTATCAACTTATATTATATATATATAAATATATATCATACTAAGTCATTTTAACTCATATTAAAACACGCATTTGTATATATATATACTCGTTTATTTACTTATCTATTTATCTATTTATTATGTATTTATTTATTTACTTATTATTAACTCATGGAGTAACCAACTCATCTTCTCCCATGGTTCTAAGTCCTTACATCGACATGGTTGGCCTGGCGAGGCAGCAGGGCTGGAGCATCTTGCCTGACCGTGGGGCCCAGCTGTCTCTGTGCGTGCGTGTGTGCGTGTGTGCATAGCAGATCATGTATGATCTATGTATTGATATGTGATCTTATTATTTATAGAATCCGACGAATGATTCATAATATGTGACAGATGTGTATAAATATATAATATACATATATATATATGTATATAATATATATATATATATGTATATTATATATATACACATTCTGCTGTTGAATGAAAAAAACACTCTTTTTGGACCCTCAGCACCCCATATTAAACTCCAAAGATATCACTGAGCATCCCCAACTGAGGCAACTTCACCAGAAGTCCTTCTGCGGCAATGGACCTTAGATTGACCATCACAAAAAATCTCTTCCAATACGGCTTTCTCTGAAAATATGCTTGACCCTGTTGACCCTCAATCCGATCATCATGACCAGTACCCTCTGGTAATTTAACATAGCTATTGAAAATGGCCATTAATAGTTGATTTTCCCATTAAAAATGGTGATTTTCCATAGCTATGTTAGTTTACCAGAGGGTAGATCCTTCTGTCCCATTTTCAGACGCCCATATCTATCCAGCATCCCACATTGGATCCCCTACAAGGTGCGTCCAATGACAACGTCTCCGATGCGGCTCATGGAGGCATTGCCGGATTTCTTGTGAAAGGCCCTCTTGGGGGAAATGGCAATGGATTTTTTGACATGGGCTGGATTTTGTTTGGAAGATTGCCAGAGGTGTTTTGGCATGTCAATATCTGTCAATCCGTTGAATGGAGCCATTTGGAAGGGGTGCCATTTGGAAGGGGTGCCATTTGGATGCCAAAAGCTCTACTACAGTAACATGCCTGGAAAGAAATGGGCTCCGAAGCAAACAATATGCGGTTTGAAAAGGAAGTGCCTGAGTAACACTTCTCATCATATCTATTCATCATTCATCATCCGGTTTGTTCAAACAGTTTCTGAAGGGCCGTGCTCTCTAGGTCTTGGCATGTCGTGGCTGCTCAAAGCTATCTGCCACCAGATATGTGCCAACCGTGTGATGTAGTCCCAGAAGTGCTAGACCGAGTACTGAGTGGGGATACCCCCGGCTCTATCCCTTGGTTGTGGGGACCCCAACATGTCTAGATGGGTTGGTTATGGTTTTCAAAACATGAAAAGCAGCACAGCCCAAAAAGCACAATTCCAATCGGGAAAAGGATGATATCTTTGGGATTTGGACAAGCCCATATGATATGCGGATCCTTTGAAGCACCACTGGTGACCAAACGAGCTCTGGAAGCCTTTTGTTTCGCTGGCTGTGCTGTCTCCTTTCTCGAGGTAAACGAGCACCTTCAAAGCGCTCCAGCGCCACTGGGGATGCCAAAATCCACAAAAGTTGAACTGTTACTAGTAGTGGGAGATGTGGCAAATCCATCTCCCAAGAAAACCAAGAACCTACCCTCTGGTAAACTAACAAAAAGCTATTGAAAATGGCCATTTATAGTGAGTTTTCCCATTAAAAATGGTGATTTTCCATAGCTATGTTAAATTACCAGAGGGTACTCTAAACGAAAATATATTAAAGAACACAAACCTCCAGTGATTTCAATGAAGCTTTCAAGCGCGACGGTACCCGTTTTTCATTAATGGCAGCTTGGAAGTCTGGTCGACCTGCCACCCCATACGGATTCACAGATGGGCCACAACTACGACATCAAATCCGAAATATAGCAGTACATTATAGGACGGTAACCATAAATGGAGCGACTTTTTATGAAAGTAGATTGGAGTTACTGTAGATAGTATCGAAGGTGACGTAATCTCTCTCTCACACACATATATATATACATAACATATCCACATTGCAGTCCTGAAAGCATCTACAGAAATCTATAGAAAACATCTAGTACTTCTAGCCCGAAAGATCATCAGATCATATCAGATCTCCCCAGCCTGGTCAGGTCACTGAAAACCCACAGGACACAACCGGACCTTGGGGAGCATGGCACCATTGACTCCAGAGCCTCAGCTGGATTTTTCAGGTGCCCTCTGGGGATCAAAACTGGCTGGGAAATCCTCTGCAAATTGGATCAAATTGGCAAATAACTGGGGAAAATATGGGGAAAATCCTCCAATAAAATGGGCGGTTGGATGATTTTCATTGATTTTCCCCTCTCCTCATGGAAAAGCCACAATAATTGTGGATGATCTTCCCAGCTAGAAAGCTCCATTTAGTTCTGGGATTTCCATTAAGGTCAGGACTGTCCGAAAGTCTTCAGGTATCGGAGCATGTGCATCGACGGACCTTACCAAGGGAGAAGGCATCCGAAATGCGAACTGATGAAAAAAAAAACCTGAGGAAGGAAGTGCCTCAACTGAGGCTATCTGCTATCCCATCTATCAGGGTTGCGACACCATGGTTATCAACCAATTTATCCGGGGTTCCTTTGTCAACATAACCTGTTTGGATCTGTTTGGTCTTGTGGTTTGTTCACCACGTCACTATTTCACCTTGTGTTTAACTCCAGAATGGGAGAAATGTAGCATCCCCTCTGCTCACATTTACTCAGAGGGATGGACATCCAGCCCGCTGGGACAGCAGCACTTCATGTCACGACAGGACTCCCAAATTCACCGAATCATCCGCCAAAAGATGGCCAAATCACCAAGAATCTCAAGGTTTCCCATGATTTCCCAAAATGGGGAGTACACCCCAAATCATCCAAGTCATTGGACCTTTTTAAAGTATTTTAAGTATTGCGCCCCATGGTGACGTGCCTATCCCCCATTTTAGGAAACCCCCATAGCCCCTGGTTCATCCTTCGGCACCCAGGCGTTGCTAAACTGGGCACGTCCAGCTTAAGCCTGCCGATCGGATAGCTCAAGAATTGCATGTGGAGATCTTTGACTACCGGAAATCTATGGAAAATCACCATTTTTAATAGCTATGTTAGTTTACCAGAGGGTAAACCATGGATATCCAATGATATCCATGGATCTTGGAGGTTCCAAATTTCGAGACAACCAAAAAAAAATGTCGACGACAAAAGATCTTCAGATCCTGCCTGCTGGCATGCAGCATCACTCTGACCCAAGGTTTTCCACCTTGATTGGCAACTGATTCATAGCCTATCCCCATGTCCATCAAGTTGCTGGCACGACTGAGGCCTTGGCCGTACATCTCATCTCCCAAAAGGGGATGCCCAATGGAACTGAGATGTGCTCGGATTTGGTGAAGCCTCATTTAAAAACCCAAAACGGAAAGTGCCAGACCTCAGAAGAATATCTCAACTATCCTTGTCGTTTGAGCTATCGCAGTCACTGGTCTGGCGTGGAAGGTGACAAGAATTACTGCAAAAACATGTGATCATGATCATCCAAAAATATCCAAACATAATACCATCTGGTTATTTAACGTAGCCATGGAAAATCACCATTTTTAATAGGTAAGCCATCTATAAATGGGCAATTTTCCATGGCTATGTTAAATAACCAGAGGGTAAAACATATCCGAAATCCATCCTAGTTTCATCCCTGAAACATCCAAAACCCACACCGAAATCCAGGTTTTGCATTGGATCTCCCGAGGCGCGGCCTTCCGGTGTGCAGATCGACCTGAAGGGCCGGCTCCGATATAGAATCTGGTCATGAAAAGTCAGAAACCTGGAATCCGTACCCTCTGGTTATGACTAACATAGCTATTAAAAATGGCCATTTATAGTGGATTTACCCATGAAAAAATTGTGATTTTCCATAGTTATGTTAGTTTACCGGAGGGTAAATGGAAGATCATGGAAGTGAACATTTTAAAAAAACACATCACAATCTGGACACACAAACTTCTCTCTGTGATTCTCTAGGTTCGCCAGGTCCATCAGGTCCCGATTTCGGTGCACCAAGACCTGGAGCAAGCTGAAAGGTCTTCCAGACTCATCATGAAGATGCGACACCTGAACGACCTGGCACATCAGCGATTTGAAGCATCCCCATTTGACTCTTTGGGGAGTTTTCCAAAAATCTGGGGGGATGGGGGGGCAAAATTATCCAAATTTGGTGGTTATCAATGTGACAACCTGGGGTACCCATATTATTGGAAACCCCCTTTGATCATTTGGATGGGAAAATCAGTTGCTGTATAGGAATCAGCGGACTACCCTGCGGACGGGTCAGCAATCGATGGTGAAATCCCATTTGATGGAACATGCTTAATATGCTCCAGTCCTCAAAACCCTGGCGTGTGTTTCTCCTAGTCGGCCAGAAGCTGTTGAAGATCTTCCCGAGTCAAAAAGGAGGTGCCTTTCAATAGCTTCAGCCGAAGAAAGGAACGGGCCAAAGGCCTTCTGAAAGTCGCGCGTGGCCATCCACATGTGTAAAACTATGAGGCAGTGTGACCCCCCCAACACAGGCCACGGAATGGATCAAACCATGCCAGAAGGTGCTTCTGTCTTTGCAGTCTTCCCTCTATCAGATACAAAGGCTCTGCCACCTCGGAATGTGTCAAGACCAATGGTTGGGGGTGCGTCATTACAGTACTCCTCTTTAAGACATTCGACCCATACCCCATTTCAGAATCACGGGTCCAATCTCCAGGCACGCCAATTGTGGCTCTTTTTGGGGGTACTCCCTGACCTGGAGACCTGGAATGATTTACATCACAGTAATATGGTGCCCAACATGTTTGATAGCTGGGGCACCTGGAAGTTATTTATCATTTTTGTGAATCCAATCATCCCAATTATTGATCATAACTATCCCATTCGTTAAATTCATCGTCCCAATAATTCAATATCCCAATAGCAAAATTGCAATTCAATGTCATAGACTATCTCAATAGTTGATGAGTTGATGAACCCAGTGATATCCCCATCTCTCCATAGGATCCCCCCATTGCTCGCCAGAGCACGCTGGCTCGCCAAGGGCTTCTCAATGCACCAGGGGCAGGAACTGGGCGCGTGCTTCTCACAGATGCAGAGGTACGTCTTTCGAAGCTGTCGCGCCTGGAAATCCATGGGGCTTCTGGTGTTGTGGGATCTGCTTAGGGTTGGAGACCCAACTTTGGTTTTAAAAAGTTCCCCATATAATATATATATACATACAAATACTTAGATAGATAGATATATGTATATATACACAGTAGATTCTCCAATGAGTTTATGAATATTGGAAGAGTATACAAAGAAATCACCTGCAGCAAATCCAAGTTTTTTTAGGGGAAGATCAACAAAGATTGGGGCTACAACTATTGTTTGGTAGGGCTCTATCCGGCAAGAATGCGGAAGTTATAGAAATTACCATTGCCATCGAGAAACAAAAAATTACCATCGAAATAGTGTGGTAAAGCCCATAAATAAACTATCCCCGATATCACCATAAATGGTTTGTGTAAACCATCTGCAAATGATTCCAATTGGTAGGACGGCATTAGCATAGATTCACCTTTCATCTTTCATTGGGCGAGCCTTCTAGCCTTCATCCTGGCCCGGGATGCCTGAAATCTATGACTTGATTGGTTGGAGGTTGGCGCATATGGGTTCGTCTGAGCATGTTGACAAGGGATCGCCATCCTAAGAATGCCAAAATACAATGATCAACCGTCAAATTTGGGGGTACCATGGGGTAGCCTGTTTTCAGACACACCTGTCCTCCATCCCTGTCCTGTCTCCAGAACTCACAAACACTCTTCAGGGTGCCTCGAATTGAAGCTGCGCCATGTAGAAACCTGCAAACTCGTCAACATTGAGACCATGGCCGTTGTGCAGTTCTTATCTCAGGGTGGGGAAAAATGATGGGTCAATACCTATCAAACTGAATGATGTGAATCAATATTCATAACTGCTAGCTAAATTTTGGTGTCAGCGAGGTGCTGAAGTTTTGACCCACCGATATGATTCCCTTCAGGCCATTGGACATTGAAATGATGATGCTGAACCCAATAACTGGCGAAGATCGCCCTTGTGCTCTCTGGTAATCAAACATGGCAATGGCAATGGATTAATTTTCCACCTACAGATGGTTTCCCTGCTGTCAGCACATCACGCATCCGACTTCTTTTCCTTTATACTCCAAAGGTCGGCTTTTACTCTGTCACAGCTACCACATCCAGGGAAAACGAAGACACACCATGCAACAAACCCCTGGCCTAAGTAGCTCTTGGCACAAAGGATGCTTCCGGAGGTATCTCGGTCCTGGGCTTCCAGTGATGAACGCTGCAATATCCCATGGACGCGGTCGGAAGACTTCATGGTTTCTTGGGGGGCACATAAGCTTTCAATGAATCAACATGTCAACATGAACCAATAGATGTTTGATTCATGTTGAATGTCCAACAAACCATTCGTGTTGATTCATGACACTGCAACATCCAATGAATCAACATGAATCAATAGACAAAACAGCAATGTCCAACAGGAAAATCATGGAACATCACCCAGCTGTTGGCTCTTTTTTGGGATAACCGCGGGCAGACATGCAATGGCCTGCGGCGGCGGCTTGAAAAGCTGCTCTAGAGACATTTCGCAATAATTGGTTGGTGGTTTCAGCGGCTAAGATACTGGTTGGATGAATGGTCCAGAATGTTTGGTATAATATATCTATATATATTTATTTATTTAAGTACATGAATCATGTTGGATCATCATTTCCAACGATAAAATCACCAAACTTTCGAAACCACCAACCAGATCATTAGAGCAGCGCGGCATTCCACTAGACATCTCTCTCGATCTCCGTCTCAAGGAGTTCAGCCCCTCTTCGTTGGTGATGTTGGTGATATCGGTTGTATCTAGCATATTTTTTTGCCAGGCCTCTCTAAGGTTTCTGATTGTGCCCATGTTCATTCACGGGCTGGCACACTTCCTAAACGTTTGCATGGGAAAAGTATCTAACCTATAAGGATATATAAGGTACAACTTCATCCCGAAATCTTTGCTCATTGAGTCCTCATGTGTCTGTATCACCATGTATCGACACTTCGAAACTTCGTGGCTGCCGTGCTGTCTGTCTAAAGTCTAGCGACGCTGAGCCGTCCTTGCGGCAACTCATTCTCGAATTGTCAGAACTATCTGGGCACAGGATCTGCCAAAGGTTGAATCCCTATCACTCCTAGGAAGGGTCCCCTAATATCGAGAACATTGGAATATCACAAGGGGTTCTGGTTGTGAAAGTCACCAATCATGCAAGACATTCATCAAATGCCCGGTTTCCTGGCGTGTTCCCTGCAATTTGACCATCAGCACTCCAGTCTCTCCCAGCTCTACCTGCTACTTTAGCACATAGAATCATGATCACATAACATCACATGACGTAACCCTAAACCCAAAATAACATGACACCATGACATGGTACCAACCCCTTAAAGAATTGTCTACTTAGAACATCCTAGAACGACCCTCCTGCAAACTACACAGTGCCCCGCCAATCAGGTGGCATAGCCATGGCACTTTGGTGTCCAAAACGGATCCAAACAGAACCTTTTCAGATCTCTATTGCTGCAACTGTTTTTGATGTCAAGAACATAAGCTCCTTTAACTTCAAAGGCAAACATTGAATTGGGTGTCTGAAAACCCGAACATGTCGCAAACTCAGCCGGGCTGTGCCACCCGCCATCTGTGTCTAGCGGGGGGACTCGTGACTGCGCGGCGCCCGCCGTGGTCGCTTGGGATGGCTTTGGAAAGGTACCAAAGGAGCAGGAAAGAGCCTGCAACACTGCCAGGAGTGGTACGCGTACGGCCTTACGTTGATGGGAGATGGGGGGAAATTGCCCACACTATGGCCATTTTCAGGAGGGAAAAGGTTATAAACCATGACGTTTTGAGATTCCACAATTTCCGACAAACCCATACGGATCAAATTGAAAAAATGCAAGCATGTACATGTGCACATTAGCCTGCCGATGCCATGGAAAGACTCCATGTAATTAGTTTTTTTTAGATCTATCATGATCTACCATGATCTACCTGCATCAGTTCTTTCCACTGCAACAGGTCGAACCAGACCTCTAAATTTGCCCTCTGGTAATCCAACCATTTGCAATCGAAAATCCCTACGTTTGTCGATGATGTTCCCGGTGACATCTGAGACCGCCACGCCGCCAAAGCAACGAAACTATCCTCCCTGGCACGCCCAACGCTGCAAAAATACTCTCACAAAGTACGAAGGAATGGTCATCCAGCAATTCACTGGAGCAAAATAGCACCGGTTTTTGCTTGTAGGGGCTCATCATTGTTCATTTTTTGCCATGATCAAAGCACGTCAAATGGGAAGGCAATTCACTTAAGGAATTTGATGCATTCCCATCAGTCTCCACAGTCTCCCTCAGAACACGCCAGCAGGACGGGTGGCATCGCATGAGAAGATCCGCTCGAAAGTATCCCTGCATTCAACAGGGGTCGCTGTGCTACTTGGAGGATCATCCCATTTAGTAAGTGGTTGGTAACCCTGGTAAGTCCCCCAACTAGGGCTATCCCATGTATAAAAGGGTTATAATATGTTATAATCCCAATAAGTAAATCAGCTACTTTATAATTATGACCCATTTATACATGGGATAATCCACTGAATGGTGACTTACGAACCTCGTGACCAGTCTCAAGGACGAGGCCAAGAGCCGACGCCGTAAGGGCCACACGCACACACACACAATCAATATATATATATATATATTATATATATATATATATGAATATATATATATATATGAATATGGTCAGTGCCGGAATTATAGAACGGAATTGGAAGAGGACGAAGGTACGGTTATTTACCGTACCCTGTTGTTCCATAATTCTGTTTTCCTCGGAAGGTGTGAAAAAAAAATGTATCTGATCTTCCTCTTATTTTTTTGCGTCGTTCTATAATTCTTGTCGGAGCGCTGCTGTTCTATAATTCTGTTTTCCCCCATTTTTCTCACATTTCCCATTTTCGTTCTATAATTAATGTTTCCCGGGCCC
>Ga0126342_10006323_pt1 | contig 20966 bp, 20 predicted proteins | sample Cyp1metagenome_FD_92528 | JGI IMG/M metagenome (GOLD analysis project Ga0126342, IMG submission 92528) | Coral microbial communities from Lord Howe Island, Old Settlement Bay, Australia - Cyphastrea 1 metagenome | ecosystem: Host-associated > Invertebrates > Cnidaria > Coral ...
CAAAAATTCGAACTCCAAAGTGTTGCAGGTGCTGTCGAAACGGCAGCGTCGAGCCCTGCGAATGCTCGATTTCTAGGTCCAATGTCCTGCAAAAACCTTACGGGCGAGAGGCTCCACTTCCAACAGTTTTGTCTCCAAACTGTGGCAAAAACCATAGAAAACAAGGGATTCCAGGGGAATATTTTTTTTTGATGCCTAAAATATTTATTTTTGGATTTGCCTTAAATATTTTTTTTTGATCCCTCGCCCTATTGATTGACCAGATGACAAACATACGTATTTATGCCCATTGCAAAAAAATCAAAAATCGGGCAATGATGGACGGATGGTGAAACTGGAAGGGGTTACCATCAAAACAGTGCATATACACCGTATATATACACATATATCATCAGACACGCAGAACTGATTAGTAAAAATGATTGTGAACAATTGGAACATTTCTCATGTCTGTTGATGAACATCCGCCTTGTTGTTCTCAACCCCCCAATTAGTCAGTGCTTGAAGATGTTAAAATCATTTTTTTTGAAACGAGGTGAGCAAAATGGGCAGTTGTGAAATTCGGTCCACCCCTACTGATGGGATGATGTAACATGAACCCCCGTGGATCTGCCTGGGTGTCTGGGATTCCAATGATTATCGAAAGTTGTGCTAAAATGGCGCAACTTTCGTCAGTTCCCTATTTTTCACACGACTCAGTTTTCAAGGTATATGGTAGATTTCATATTCCATATCCATGAATCTATGTACAAATGTACATTATCCCACAAGGGTTCATACCCGCAAAATGGCAACTTCCAACATTGGATGATTTTTCACAGGTGCAAGAGTTGGAACGCGCCAGCGTGGCGCACCAGTGCTCGCGGAAGTGCCCTGATTGGATGGGGGTTGATGGGAATGGGGATGGGAATTTAAGCCGAAAAAACACATGAATCGTTAGCTACCCTCTGGTAATTAATCAAACCTGACAATGGAAAATCATCACCCTACAGAAAGGTTTCCCATTAAAACCTCCTTTGTAGGGGATTTCCCAGTGCTATCATGTTTGATTACCGAAGGGTAGCCACTAAATTCGGTTTCAGCAGCATACAGCCAAGAGTCACGAAGGCATTATGGGGGATTTGTTGTTGGTGATGACTCCCAATTGATTCAGCAGTAAAAAGGCCCGAAGGCTGCTGATGCCTTGGCACTTTGAGGATTTATCAATAGCTCAAGGATCAAGGTTTCCATCAAAACCACCATTGTATGGGGATTGTTTAGATGCTCCATGGGTTCACAGCTTAGGGTTTCGGTCCAGACCCAGTTCTGAATGATCATCCTGTGACCCCATGGACAGTGGAATCAAACATGGAAGGGGAACATTTTTTCCCTTTGTTTTCCCCACATAGAATTGGTTATTGATCTGTAGAGTCTGTACATATATATGTGTATATTATATATATGATACAAGACTAGTAATAATGAGAATGATAACAACAGTGATGATGATCATGAACATGTAAAAACATAGTAAAAACATAGTAAAAACATAGTAAAAACATAGTATTCATACCACTAATCATGTTAACAATGATAACACGCCAACCAAATCTGGTGAATCCACGTCCAAGCCCTTGGTGCCGCGAGGGCACAGCGGCGAGAGGAGGAGGCCAAATTGAAGAAAGATAACGTTTCGCGGCGTCAAGGTGAAGCTCAAGGCAGAAACATCCTTTACCATCTTTATATAGATCTATAACATGTATAATATATATAATATATTATAATAATATAATAATGTAAACATATAGTTTGCTGCTAATTATGATATATTATTGCACCTATTGTGTGTTCTACTATTATTTGCTAATGCATATGCACACACATATAGAGGGATAGACTCTGACATAGACAGATATTGATGAATTTGAGCAGATCGTGATGTTGGATTCATATTGACGTTGAGGTAACCAGATTTGGTTCCATATTTTGGGAAACTCGTGCATCTTCCATGACAGCCTGGATGGACCCAACGGAGATGGTGAAATCCACATATTTACTGGTCAAATTTTTACAACGACCATTGGTTAAAATCCTAACCTTCCCGGGTAAATTTCGATTGCTTCCGATGCGATTAAACACACATTCCCATTTTTAAAAATTTAAAGTATGTTAGTGTTTCGCCGACCCCAAATTGAGAGCATCCCATGCTGGGAAACAATTGGACCTCTGGCCAGTTGACCCTGGTGGACCATAGTTAGAGTTTTTAGTAACAGTTATTGGTTCCAGTTATAATTATAAGGTCAATATACCCTGGTCAATCTGTAGTTATTGGTTACACTGATTTACACTGATTACATCCTTTTTTTGCGTAATAGTATAGTTGAACGCAATAGCTGTAACTGATAACTCGTAACATGTGAACTGAAGAAACTTATACTTGATGTCAAGAACTCGGGATCTATCAGACACTAATCTAAGTGGGCAAGGGGGAAACGCATCCTCATTTGTCTAGATTTATCGATTGTTCTCCCACAAAGGACATGTCTTTATTGCAATCTTTGATTGCCACAAGGCAAATGCTAAAGTTCGAGATGTTAAGCTGCAAATGATGATAGGTTGTCTACCACCTGGTGCAATCAGGATTGCAATCGATATCCCAACATGAACCACCCATCAGAACCAATCCAGAATAAGTATTGGAAACTGCTATTAATATTTTACAAATAAGAGATTTCAGCTGCAAAAAGGTTCAAAGTACAGATTCTTATTTTTTTTTCCAGTGTCTTATTTTTTTTTCCAGTGTGGAGAGCAGGGGTGAACCTGATTTATTTTTCCAGTATATAGTCAAAAGTTTTTTTTTTCCAGTGTCTACCCCTGCTATTATCTGTACGACTCAGAATCCAGCAGTCAAAAATTGTGACTCATACCTATACGTCTGATTCTTGCTGGTTCATATCCTCATTGAAATTTCTCAAGACCCAAGACTGATGCTCATAGCAGTCGTCTTTCCGATGGCCAATGGGAGTGGTGGAAGATGAGAAGATCTTCAGCTGGGGGGCGGTTGCCCGCGATTACGAACAGGCTTTCTCGGAATGTGCACAAGCTTCTGTGGGATTCGTCGGAAGAGATGGATGGTTCCGACCCTTTCCCTGCTGTCTGGTGGAGAAAGCCTGAAGTTCTGATACCCTTTAGAGAATGAGCTTTGGATTGACGCCTGGGCATTCTTGTTTTGAATGTGTGTAGTGCATTGAAAAGTCCGCACTCATTGAAGTAGCCCTATGTTGGATTCTACTCAATTTCCATTTTCAAGCAATAATTATGTTCCCATTCTATGGCTTACATTCCAGATCATACATTCCATTCGTTTCGGATTGAATCCATTCAACCCCTATTTTTTGTTGGTTCAATCCTCATCAGATTTGCTCACATCCAAATCTGTGTTGCTTAAATCCCAAGTTCTTGTCCGTCAAATCCCGATTTTCCATGGTTAAAGGGCAATTTCCGATGCTAGAAAGATACACTTCAACAATGTGTATTGGTGAACTTCCCATAAATAATGCACAGACAAACGCCACATGACATGATCCATCCCTGAATCCAAGTTTTTGTTGACTCAACAAAACCGAAGCGCCGAGGTTCGGCTGGTCCAGAAGCTGTGCGATGTCGCGCGTGGTGCTGGCATTTTGTTAAGAAGTGACTGAGGTAGGAAATGCAAGGAAATCCCTATTATTTTGTAAGTGCATCCCAGTTAGTTTGTGGTTAATTAACACCCACAATATAACCCAGTTATATATAGGATATAGCTCAATTAGATTAGTGGGTTATAGCTACCCAATTACTAAATGGGGTGCACCCCCAAATAGTGGAATGCGGGTCCCATGTGATTCCAACTATCGCGAATTCATGATGGTATATAAGCAACAGTCATCAAAGTGGGGATAGAATGGGGATGTAATGGGAGATACAACCAACAATCACAAATTTTAATATCCCATGATATTCCGCTTATGTATGGGGTATTATAGGGAGTCATAATCCGCTAAGGAAACTCCACATTTTCTGTAAATTCAATAATATAAACTATCCCAAGTACTGTATCACCATAAATGGGTTGTCAGACATCCCCAATGGCTTTACCACTACCATCATCTCCATATTTTGTTGCTTAAATCCTCGTACTATCCCAAATTTTAGGGTTGGATCCATATTTTTCATGGTCAAAGCCCCATTGAATGCAACTTTTTGATGGTTAAGCCCCTTTAACCGTTCATTTTTAATGGTTAGATCACCACGTTGGAGGGTAAAATCACCATGTTCGTTAAAACCCAAGGATCAGGACCTTCTCGGACGCCAGGACAGTCTGAGAAACGTCAGGAAGCCATCTCTGTGGGGTGCCCCAGCGGTGCTTTTTGATAAGCCGTGGTGATGGTTAAGAAGGGGGTTACTTTTATCATCTTTTATGGATTTAACCATGGTTTATATGGTTTTAATCTGTGATTTTATATGGTTTAATAGGGGTAATACTGAGATATTCATGGGACAATGCGTATAGAACCATGGTGAAGGAACCACAGTAAGTTGGAATATAAGCTCTGTAAGTATGGTTATACCTTCCTCTTAGTTCACTGGAATTGCACTTCCAATTGGGGATGAGTCAAAAATCGTCAAACGCATTGGATCCAGAGGATGTAGACAGTAAGGAGATGGTAAAGGGGTACATGTGATGAACATTGTTACCAGCTACATCCAGATATTTTGATGTGAAGACCAAGGTAATTACTAGGGCCTTGAACTGTAGCCATATCTCTGAAAAATTGCCGGTTTTATTCACATGATGGCTTGCGATTGGGATGAACAGGCAAAGTTGGCGGTTTCATTTGCAATGTGGTAAACAGTGAACAAAATCACACCTACAGTTGTTGATAGTGATTTGTCTTTTTGTTTACGAAAATTGCAATAATGCAATATGGGGTTGACTATGAGGTGTTGACATGATTGACTATACCAAGAAATGGTGGGGTGTACATGGCAGACGATCCAAAATTTTAACCCGGCAGAAAAAAACATTATTTTCTTAGACAATTCCCTCTGTCAAATGCACACTGACAATGTTCTGTTGTCTGCTTGGAATTTCCATCTCCCATTTCTTTAATGTTTATAATACTTATATCCCAATTCTTTTGGCTCAAGCTCCCATTTTTGGTGGTTGATGCCCCCCATTCTTGACTGCCCAAAAATATCGCCCAGGCACGGCCGGATCCGGCGGGTGCCAGCGTCTTGAAATTCAAGCCTCAAAGGATGAAAAGGCGCGCGGCGCTTGGGCGGGGTTGGGAGAGGTAGCTGCAGTCTGGAGGTTGTGACCCATGGAATTGATGCTGAAAGGCTGAACCATTCGAAAGAAAGGTCATTTAGGTTCCAGGGATACTATCTACTAATGATATCTAATGATAACTGCGAAGCTTTTGGGACGCCAAGCGAGGCATGTTCAATCTAGTGATTGACCATAGGCCAACAGACATCGACAAAGCCTTGAATGCAAAGGGGTTCACTTGAAACTGATACACAATCATCGTTGATTGAGAGGATGTAGGAAGACATGAACCTTAGCTCACAGATCATTGTGCACCTGACTTGAGGAGGAAACTCATTATCTCACTGACTGCAACATAAAGTCTGCAAAGGTGTTTGTGAGCCAATCGAGGCACATACTTGTACCATGAATTATAGCGGAACTGATTGGCCGAGGTAACCTTAAATATCATGGTTTCCTGTATGTGTGGGGAACACTTAAATTAGGTCAGTGACATGCCCCATCCCTTATGAAAGCAACATGGCGAAGGAAAGAAAACCGCCTGGTGAGACCATCAGAAGGTAAATGTATGGCATTCCTATATGAAATCCTATGAAGCAAAGTTAAGCAATGGTTGAACTTGATGTGGATGGTTCAAAAGCGGTAACACAAGATATTTTGGAGAATCAACATCCATTTACCAGTTATTTTGGTGTGAAAACCAGGGTACTCGTGTTGGCCCCTGCTCCACCAAAACTGCAGGCAGCAGGCAATTTTCGCAGATAACTTGGCGCTGTCCGTTGTCCCAGCCGGAAGTGGCTGCTTAGGGTTGCTTTCGGTTATACTGGGATATATACTACACTATTAAAATGGGTTATTGTCATATTAAATGTAGAAAAATAGGGTTACCCATATAGTGTTACCATAGGGTCTGCATCTACGAGTGCATGGGTTTGGATGTGACCCAGTTTGTGATCCATTATAACCATTCTTTGTTTGACCATTATAACCATTACAACACAAATGGTCCAACCATTACAACCCATTATAATGGATCTTTGTTTGTGTTGGACCATTCTGAATGTTGCTGTGTCTTTTCTCCCGGCATGGGGCCAAAGATAAGCATACCATGATGTGGGAAGCGCTCGTAGTTCCCATCCCAGGATACTGGCATACTGCTAATCCGGCAGCATTTTCAGGACGTAGCAAAGACTTTATAAAAACAGAAGGATAGGAGGATAATTCGAGACATCCTCAAATTTAGGACATCCCAATAGCTATGTACGAATCAAAGTTGGGGAGAAGATTGGGATGTCTAAACTGGGATTGATATTCCCATATTCAGGGAGTGTGAAAGCCATCCACTAATGAGGTCAGAAAAAGGTTTACATGCCCAGCGAATTTCATCCATAGCGGCTGGATCGCCAGACCTCATCTTGTGTGTTTGGACCACGTCGCAGGGAAACATAATGTACACACATACCCAGCTCCTATTCTTGTTGATAAAATGTCCTGCTTAAGTCTCTTTTCATGTGAGTTGAAATCTTTTTGCATTGGTTCAATCCCATATGTGCATGTCTCCTCCGTCAATCCACTTTGCTGTTGGTCAACATCCCGACAATTCTTATGTTTTTTTTTTAAAACAATTCTGATATCCGATAGCAATTCTGATATTTCCGATTATTTGAGAATTAATGTCCATAATTTTGATATCATTCTGATATCATCATTATTAATCAGTATTATTGTTAACTATTATTATCAGAATATTTTATTCCTAGATATTGAACATATGGTCAGAAATGATAACATCCGAATTATCATGATGAGTTTTTACCATTCATAATACTGTCATTCCTAATACTATTTTCAATGGTATTATTATGTAATAACAATCTACTATGATAATATCATTAATAATACTATTATCTAGTATTTAGGATATTTGAAATGATAACATCCGAATGACGGACCGATGGACCCGCCAAGGCTCCATCGATTGGAGTCGGTGCGTTCCGTCGTGCCTTCCGCTTCGCAGGTCGGATTTTTTGCTGTGAATCTGTGGGTGTATCGTAGATGAATAGGAAAATCACTGTAATACATGTTGAATCATAATCTGATCATAATATGATAAATAATGATTGATAATATATCAATCTGAATCATAATCATATATATATATATATTGATGTATATATATATATATATACAGAATATTTACTGTATATTTTTCACATATAGATAGAATTATGATATATCATAATTGATAAGATCATCATGATCATAAAATGACTACAAAGAACAGATAACATGGAACATATACATGATATGATAGATGAACATATATGCATATAATTTCTGTGCCGACCTTTGAAATGAGCACGTGTTTGGTGGCACTTGTCCATACTTCCTTTAGGCAGGGCTTATCAATCCCAAGGTTAGCATGTCCGGTGCTGGGGGGCACCCATACCCAACAAAACAGCAATTCTTGGTCAGATACCCCATCAGTGCTGGTCAAACCCCAATAATTGTTGCCCATCAAGCACTAAAATTCATTGCTGAAATAACCAACTTGTGGATAAGATGGTATAAAGATGGTATAACATGATATGAACACACTCCAAAACCCTTCGCTTCGTGGCTTCGTGGCTTTCAATCGATTTGGGTTGGGATCAGTTCTGGCAGTGCGCCAGGCGGTCGAGTCGCACTCGCGACACCGGGCGCTGGCCAGGGGATCCAGGGGACACGGTGGATCTGAAGTCGAATGGATGAATGGATGACTTCAATGGATTATTGATTTGATCCATAACTATTCATGAAAATGGAGGTTTTAATGCTAGTTTAATCCATATTCATCCATGAAATATCTAGTGGCTTATTTCAAGAGATCTATTTGTAGATTTCGGTGGATTATCCCATTGATTGTCCCAATGGTTTATCAGTCCACTAGTATTCATGGGTTATTTAGTGGATGTTCCCATTGATATAGTCAGCAAATGGTGGCTTAATGGTAGTTTAATATGGTTTTACAGGGATAATCATGGATTATTCATGGATTATTCATGGAATTTAGTGGGAAAATATCGGAACATCCGCTATCAATGGAGGTTCTAGCTGGCAACATCAAGTCATCTTGGATTTGCTGACGGTGATTTTTGAGTTTCCCCAATGGGACATCTACTACTTGGTGAATCTATGGGGATTATATGTATTTTTTAGGGGTGTCCTCAAGCAAATCCAAGTAAATAGGGATTTTAGCCACAGAACATATAACATGATGGCAAATTGGTCTGTCGTCGGACGTTTTCGGGATTTAACCCCGCCAACATTGGAGTGTATTGGAATATGGTAGGGATTTAACCTGGAATGATTGGGATATTTTCCGCATTTCACCAAAAACATATCGGTATAATGATGTATAATGATCCTTTGATGATTGTAGGATATTGCAAGGATGGGGGAGTCATCCCAAAACATGTATATACATGTATATACGATGTTTGTAATTTGGGAATTGGAATTTGTTTGCTCGCGAGCATTCGGGTTTATCTGTCTTTCTAGAGCATGGAAGTCTTTGTTAGACTGCGCTCTACATTCGGGATTATATACAGAAATAAATGTGCTAAACCCGATAGAGGTGACCCCTTTCTGCATGGTTTCTAGTTGATAAAAGTGGGTTGAATGGGGTACTGTTTATTGTTCCGTTTACAACCTTATACTATTTATATACATCTATTAAGATCTAATTATTTTGATATTCTTCAGGGGTTTTAATCCGTAGCCAAATGAGGGCTCCGCCAGGACACTTTTCGGGGAACAAAGATGCAAAAAACAACAGTTAGATCCACTTCTTGTTTCCACGATGAATCCAAGAAACCAGGTGCCTTCTTGTAACGAAGTCGATGGCTGCGTTCTATCTATTTTGAACCTGGGATTTAGTCGGAAGTTTGGTCTCATCCCAGGTGAAAGTCAACGACAGGATCAAACACCTTTTGTTGTTTATATAATGTTTATATACGTTTTCCCTTTCTCCTGAGTTGATGTTCTGTTGGTTAAACGGTTACAGTAAACCATGCCAAGGCGGCGCGGTTGTCTCGCTCGCGGCGGCCCGTTGGAATGGTGCCTTGGATCCTACGGCCATTCTGGGGCATTTGTAGTATCCAGTATCCCCATTGGGGAGCTTGCAGAGACAAGACCAGGTTTTTCTTACAGAAAACTCGAGGACATGACCAGCATCGGGATGTACCCTCTGGACTTCAAATATGGCAACGGAAATCTGCGTTTGAGTAGGAAAATTATCCAGAACAAATGGGTGGGTTTTGGTTGCTAAGTTGGAGTACCCTAAGGCCCTAGGGCGCCAACTGTCCTTGAGGAAATCAGCAACAACTGTGGAGGATATCACCAGCACAGATCCAGTTGAGAATGACAGCGCTGGTTTGCTGATTTAACGCGTGAAGATCTCAGACAACGTCCTGTTTTTGTGAAGAATTGCAAGCATTTGGTTTTGGCCGTACCCCAGCAGATTTTGCTTGAATACCGCATTTGGCTGATATTGGTTGCTTTGCACATGTTCATTACGCATGTTTTTTTTTTTTTTAAATATATTCTTTTTTTTTCGACGTGGTTTGTCTATGTCCTTAGCATTTAGGCTAAATTGTGACGTGAATTGGGTTCATGATTCATACTTGATGAGGGATTCCGGTATTATTTCACATATGTTTTTTTTGCTTACATAGTGCTTCACCACTTCGCAACGTCCAGTCATCAAAGTGGAAACCCACTTTTGGCCATAAGAAAACCGAATTCCATGCAAACAGTTGGTTTCCCAGCTCTTCATCCAGCGGCAAGAATAGCCAAAAACTGTGGACAAGAGTTCAATCTTGCACGGATAGAACGATGCTCAGTTTAAGCACCACTTCATACCACTTCACCACAGGCGTGATCATCGAACATCTATATGTTTCTTGGTAATGTTTGAAGTCTCCAAGATGTGATTCTTACTACAAAGCCATGCGTATCAGACTATTGCTTCATATCCTTAATTGTGTCAAACCTCTGCTCGATCGAATACGTAAACATCAATAGTCACCATACTATTCTTCATCGATCATCGTTTGAACAAAATTGGACTCTGTTTGATCGAAATGCTTTAGTTAAGTTGGAGTTGGACGCATTTAATTGACACCTAAAACCATGAACCATCCAAACAAACGCCAACATCGTCAAGCAAACATCATGTGTTTTCTCCAATTGGATCTAAATACTAACAGTTCCCATATTTTTCAACGCGATTTGGAACCCCATTTGGGAGGCACGGCCCTTTCCACCCGCTCGGCCTGGTGGGCCACGGAGAGGCGGAACGAAGTCGACGAAGTGTTTTTTTTTGGGGGCCCGAGACATGATTCATCAAACAGTAAGTATGGCAATATATATATATATAATATAATATAATATAATACATATATATTATATATTCCTATATATTCCTATAATCCTATAATATAACTCCTGTATAAATACTATATAATTCAAAATATTAATCCTATACAAGTCTATGCAATCCTGTATATAGCAGTTCATTAATCAATCAGTACAAACTATAGTTACAATAGCTGTCAATATGTAAGTAATATTGTAGGAACGGATTAAAGGGATTAGTAGTATTGATGATTTAAACATTACAATTGGACCAAATTGATTATATCAAACATCAAATCATCAACATAATATTAATACATATGATATACAGTATATATATACACACCACTATATACCCTTATATATAGACTTAGTTACTAGCAGGTACTGTTGATAATTGTATATACTAAAATGAACACTTTTGTGATCTTTTGTGGATTCCTTTGGTGCCACAATTTGAGGAAAACATGCCAGGAATCCTGCGAATTTGCCTGGCAAGAACGCGGATCAACTGCACACATGGGGGATATGCCATGATCAACGCGGCTAGTTGCCGCTGTCAAGAATATAGGGGCTAAAACTTCCAATTCAGGGGTGTTTTGAATACACTCTGGCTTCAAAAAGGGAGTACTGTAGGTCATGGTGAATGTAAATGATTTCAAACGTGGAGAGTTCAACAAAACTGGGGATCCAGAATTCAAACAATGAAAAACACAAGACGCTTGCAGAATCTACCAGGACTTCGTGACACATTTGTTTCGCGACTCTTCAGGCCCCAGTCTCCAGCTTGTGCGGCCGGAGCAAAGTAGGTGCCGAAGAAGTTGGGGAAGTGGTACTGATGATGTGATCTTGGTTGGATCTCCATATTTCTAGTTGAAATCCAGATTCTTGCAGTTTTAATGCTAACTTTTTGCTGAGACGGGTTTCCTCTTTATCGTCTATGTCCCCATGTTCGTGGGTAGACTGGTCGATTCTTCGAGTTTGGCTAGCACGCAACATCCTCATGTGGCTGAGATCCAAACTGGCTAGCCCAACATTCTCCACATAAAGATCCCCAAATTTTCAAGGTAGCCCTCCTCCATTTGCTTCGCTGACCCATCCCAGTTTGGACTCCAGGATGGAGTCTCTCCCAGATGCACCGCAGCCGGAAGTGCCAGGGACCCCGATGGCTCCCCAAGTTTCAGGGAAAAATGATGAACCAGTGGATTTGGGCATACCTATGTATACCTTATTTTGGGATCAATCCCTATGGAGATCTAACCAAACATTTTTGGACGGGGATCTGGCCAACAAACAGTTGTTTCCGAATAAGAAATAATACAAGAACGGAGGGTGAAGCAGCAACAAGAATGATTTAGACATGATTTCGATTTCCAAAACGGGAAATGTACTTTCTGTAATCTCACCTGCAATAACAATCATCTTAAATAACCACCACTTTCGACAGAAACTCCACGAGCCTGAGATTGGTCAGCGCTTGAGCCCAGGACCTTCTCCGATTCGTCCGAGGTCAGGGAAAGCTATTGAGGGGGTCATGGATCGATTAGTGGCTTGGAGACGAACCAAAATTTTGACACCTAAATTGGCCCCATTTGCGGACCACACTCGGTTGGTCACTTTACATTTTGTAATTTTTTGTCAAACATTCAATGTGCGGGCATGGGGATGTGCCAGGCTGGAAGCAGAAGAGCTCCACTGCACTTGGCCGAAGCGGAGGTGCTGCTGGTGCCGCCAAGCGCTCTCTCTCTCTCTCTCGAAATGATGGTGAATTATAGGGATTACTATGGAATAGTATGGATATGTATGGATGAATGTGGAGGAGAATGGGGATTCCATAATTCATCCCCCAAAGTATTGCCAAATGGATAAATCCTGATAAATCTGGATTAGTGGAAGAAAGTAATATGGAAAAAACCTGATGACTTGATGGATTCAGAGAACAATTTATTCCCACACTGGGATGCAGATTGACACAGATGTACAGACAATGGATCATTTATGCATGGGGAAACCAGTTTGGATTGGGAATCATCCTAACCAGTCGGGAAACACCATTGATGGTTATGATTCATTCATATCGTAAATCAAACTTCACTAGAATTGGGGACACAAGTATTAATTTGGGATTAGCCCCATGCAAGGGCTTGCTACTTATGATTTGGTAACTATGATGATTTGCCCAGATTGATTAAGCGATGCAAACATCAAGGATACTTATTTATGGTGCTTTGCCTTGTTACTGGGTATATGATGGTTAAACAAAAGATGAGTGCAGTTAATCAATGAATTGATCAATTTTCCTTTTCCCCCGCAGATAATTTTAGCCAAATTACTGTATACTTCATATTGTCTCTACAACATTGAGCCCAATCACTCACATGATCTCATTTGCCACATATACTGCTACAGTAGTATATGCCATGCGATAGGTACTGCAGATGACAAACAGATCAGTGTGCAGCAAGAAGCCATGGAGCTTGAGGATCGCTTTGCAGCTGGCCTTTGCTGCCACAATGGCATTTTGCCAAACCCAGACGCCACTGCGGAGCCGAGACAGAGCTGTTCGCACATTGATGCACCATTTTTTTCGTTTGGTTCAGCAAAATTGATCGCCGAAGGTGCAATCAGTTGTGAACATTATATTCCTCTGGTAATCAAACTTAGCAATGGGAAATTCCCTATGAATGGGTATTTAAATTGATGTTTGATGAAGATAGGGTATGAACGTAAGACTAAACCACCTTCTGTTGGCAGACCATGTGCATTGCTTCTGAGGCAGACACACAAAGCAAGTAGGTGACTAGCATTCACATTTGAATCACGACTTTGGCCATGTGTAGCGTACTAAACGTTTAGACACCATACATATACCCCAGCTCCTCTCATGTATTGTTGTTTTGTGCTGCCGCATTTCTGGTTGGTTGATTTCCAAGTTTTTGTCGGCGCATGTAACGCTGTGATCATGTTCAAGCATTCATTTTCAGTTTGGGTGTTTACACCATCATTTTTCATCGGCTATCATCCACTGATGGCTATGTACCTTGGATCTTCAATGTCTCAAGGGTTCCAAGGGTTCCACCCGTAGCCCGCCTTTTTCTGCCGGCCACGTTCACAGGCGGTGCTGTTACTTCCAGCGTTGGAAGATAGGGAGGCAGGGCTCACCCTGTATGGTACGAAACGGGGGATGTGTTGGAACAGTATCACCCATTTCATCGATTCATATTGACGTCATATTGGGATGATTATTGGGTCATATTGGGATGATTATTGGGTCATATTGGGATGATTATTGGCTCATATTGGGATGATTCATCTACATATCAAAGTAATATTGAGCCAAATTTGGCTCGCATGACCCAGCGACATCAGATGGCATAGGCAGAATCATCCCGAGAATCCCTGGTGGAATGTAGTGGGTCTGTTCGGCAATGGGCTCCGCATACAGGGAGTGTGGGCTGGCTAGGATTTCCTCAACATAGACTCAAGCGGTGAAAATAAGGATATACCCAGACTAAAACATGAGGATTCAACCAATACCAAAACATGTGCCTTGGACCGATTAAGACTATCCACAGACCAGATGCATGTTTTTCAAGATTTGGGGGTATGCGGCCTGGACATGTTTCCGGTTTCAGCACGTGATAATCCCTTGTAGGGAACCCATCTTTGACCTTCACCGTAATAGGGTTTGAACAACTTGATTTAAGCCTGGGACTATTGATTCGAATGTATCACATGCCCCCTTTCAATAGAACTGGTAGTGAATTGCAATCACACCTCACCTTCTGCAGATAATATATTACATTAGTATATATACATATATTTATGTATACATATATATTACAGTATATATCACTATACATATTATTACAATTGGTATAATAACAATAACAATAATAATAACAATAATAATAATAATATAGTACTAAAGTTACTAGGCTATGGAAATCAGCATGGTGTTATATCAATAAACATCATGGGCCAATATTGCCACAGGATGGGCCAAGTCTCCCTGAGGATCTCAGCCGGATGCTTCCCATCACCTACAACGAGCACGGCATGGGCGAAGTGGGCGAAGTGGGCGAAGCTGCGTCGCCTGCGTCGCCGGCCAAGGTCCAAAAGGTCCCGACCCAAGGGAGGGTTTGGGTCAGGGGAAGTATCACCCAATGTGATTACAAATTTTTCTATGTTGATAAATAAGGAAATAGATACGTAAATAAGTGTATATATATATATATATATATATGTATATCAATATCTATCTATATAAATATATGTAAGCACATATACTTATGAGTATTTTCTTAGTCACATTTTGAAATGGGTGTCATGCCCCCCAGATCATAAAAAGAACACACACACACACCATTTACCCAACTTTACCATTTGAAATTTGGGGGTGTAAAAGAGATTCTTTTCAACCATTTTTGTCGGGTTTATCGTATTTCGCAAGGGACAATGATCCCCAAGAGGCTCATTTCAGGTAAGTGGTGAGCCCCTGGGATGGTTTGAACACGCCACAAACCCACTTAAACGCCACAAACCCACTTAAATCTTGAAAAAACATGCATATGGTCACTATGGTCTGTGAATAGTCCTAATGCGGAATCCCAAACTTTGCTTGGTAAATCTTTATCTTTATTGGTCCAAGTCAGACTGAATTCGTTATTACCTGACGTTTGAAGTTGACACTTTCATTTTTAAAGGATCATTCCATATTCGATATTCGAAGATAATCCAATACGTTCCAGGCTTAATTCACCAGGTTTTGTTTTTGGTGTGCGTCTATTGCCACCTTGATGGTATATGAATTTCATCCCTGTCCCTTGACCAGTCACTTCGCACCAGGAGACCAGCGATGCAGGCGTGGCGCGATGCGGAAACTTACGTGAGTTCTTGGTCAAGAGTCAAGAACATATGGTCATACTGTTTGCCTCTTAAGAGAACATGTTCTTTTTTCAGGTGAAATCCTCATTTTGAAAAACTAGTCCACATCACATGAATATTGGTAATTATCCAGGCAGATGAGATGAATAGGAAAGGGGGCAATTGATTGGTAAAAAGCAGTTTCTTATTGTTTCTCGCAAAAAAGAAATTCATTTGAGTCGATCCAGCTGGAAACCCAAATTGAACTACATTGTGAATTGTCCACAATTGTCCAGGATTTAAACAACAGAATCAATCCATATCAATCTATATCAATCCTGGATCCTGGATGTTTTCCCTGGATTTCCTTTGGGAAATTCTTGGAAGCCAGGCAGTGAATTTCCTGAAGATTTCGAGGATCCCAGCGAGTCGGAATCCGAGAGATAGGCAGCGACCGTAGCATACCAAGGCCGGGCAAATGAATGGCTTGGGAATCGAAGTTTTTCAAATGATCATAATGATACTATACATATTATATATATATGTATATATATCCACATGTATATGATAGTCATGGATGATATGAGTACATCATTACTAGTTGATAACGAAGTACTAGTGATATGATAGACAATATCAACAATATCAGTATAAGACAGCTATATGATATAGTTAATTACAATAATCATCATCATTATCATCATCACCACCATGATCATGAACGCTGCAAGAAGTGTTGAGGTCATCGAACCAGGGGGGAATCTGTTGTGGTCACCTGCTGCATCCTTTTTGTTGGTCAAATTGTTCCTCATTGAACCATTGACCACAATTGTTATACCACATTGGGGAACTAAAAAAACATTGTCATCCATGGTTCAAATTGGTGGTTCCGACTCAATTCCCCAAACACTAACATTGAACCACCAAAAAAACCATTGGGTTCAGAAAATATTCACTAAACTGAGCGCTCAGCTTCCATGTATGAGATTTCCGCGGTGTAAATGCAGCCTGTGACAGGAATCCTTGATGTCCAAAGCACTACAATTTGATTTCGTGAAATCATCATAAACCATCATTTTTGTTTGATGATTTTGATGTCACATTGTATTTGATTGAATCAAATTGAATCCCCCTTGTTCGAAAACACTAGAATCACTAGCATTTTTGCTGGCCATATCCCTAGTTTATGTGGAAACACATCACCTTGGATGGCAAAATCCTGATTGAAAATCCATCGAGCCCGGCTTTGCCAAAAGAGATGCACGATAGAAACGCATGGCCAAGGGTTGCCTCTGCAAACCAAATATGCCTTGGATATGTGGGATAAACCTGGAACAACTCCACAGATAGACCGAACAGGTAGAAAAGTAAACTGTGCTTGGCAAACTTTGCGTTTGAAGCGGGTGTTATGGGGGCTTGACCAGGGAATCAAAGCAGTTGCTTTGTAATTCTTGGTTACACTTTGCCACGCGACCCTTGGATTTGGGCCTGGGATGATCCGACAAATTCGTCAATGCTTCGTGGTGAGTGTGGTGTTCCTCAAGATATTGAGTTCTTACAGTCCCACCAGAAAAGATAGAAACACAATCTGAAAATCCATACATGATAGTAACTGACATTTCTGTTTGATTCATATCTTAGCAATTGAAGTTCAATTGCAACGGACGAACTTTCAAAGCTCATCCCACCAGGGCCCACAGTGTTGCAGTTCGTTTCACATCTTGTGTGGAGCCCATTTAAGTGACGGAGAGCCTTTTGACACGCCCGTGATCTTTTCCTTGAGCAATCAGTGAAGAGAGGGGTTGGAAAGTCCGTACATCAATGGCTCTCTGGTGCCCCACAAGGTCTAGTCTCGCCCTGCGTGTTTGAAAAAGAGTTGTGGTATGCGGATGTGAGTCCGGGATATGGAATATGTATGAAGGTTGCAGGTCAAATTCAGGGATGTTGCAATTGTTTTTTGGGAAAACAGCAACTTGTAAATTCCAGTCCTCTCTGACACTTTATGCAATCATAATTGTGCCACGTTCAGTTTGCCCTGTAGTTTGGAACAAGAGCTACGCTTAAGGCATTCATAAATGTGCGGCTGCTAAAGCAGAACACTGAGACCCAACTGAAATACGGATAAAGTTGGATCGATGGACGAGAACTGCAACACACTAGGCCAATCGGAGAGCATCTTGCAGGGGCAGGGGAAACCCAAAACATGTCATAGGTCAACACTGGGGGATGTCTACAAGAGTGACCAGTCAGTTTGCCAGCCCCTTATATTCATGTTTTTGACCCATACCCAGTTGCTGAACCATAGTGATTGGAGTCTTAATCTGAACGAGGCTCACCTGACGGTGCTATTCTTGGCCCGAGAGAGGTTTCAACCTGTTTTTTCGTGCTTCATTTGCCTCCCCCCGTTCCCTTTTTGCGGGATGGGTGGCTCGGGGTGTTTGGGAAAAATCACATTGTGGTGATCCCAACAGTTTGTGGAAGGCAGGAAGTTTATGATAGTTTGGTTGCAGCTCCTTTTCAAACTGGAACGCAGAGGCCACCATTTCAGAACTTTATGATTTATGATTCATCCGAGCATCTTCCAAAGTTGATGGAGCACTCCATCAATATTTTGAGTAATTCTCGAATTGCTTCTGGTAGTTCAAGAGGCTGCTAGTGACCATGTCAAATGTTTAAGCAACCGCATCGGCTTGGTATCCTGAGCTCCGTGTGCATGTGGGACTTTTTTGCAGCCTTGCATGCCTAAGCAGAAAGGATTTATCATGGATCCAGACATATACAGACCATGATGGTTCACAATGGTTCGCAGATTTTGGGTGAAGCTGTCCACCATGGATCCATTATATAATCATTGGGATATCATTGGGTAAGATGCTCAACTACAAATATATAGCTATTATAGCGTATATGCTCAACTACAAATATTTGATGCGTATGAAAATGGAAGAATGTAGAATATTGTAGAATGTTCTTTTGGAATATCTCACCACTTTTGAGGAGCCCATCGGTACCCACAAGTATGCTTCCCCATGGTGAGATTGTTGACTCGACTGCTCCAAACAATTGCATCACGCGTTGGTTGAACATGTTTTACCAGCAAAAAAACATAATGCCACCAGCAGGACTGGAGATTTAATTTAACCATCACTGTTCATTCTCACGGAAAAGCAACACACTTCCTGACACCAAATTAGATCCCATGCTGGGAAGTGCCTGACACAGGCGGGGAGGGAAGGAATCATGCACCCGGCAGCCCAGATATGCGGCTGCGCACTTCAAGGAGTTTAGGATCCCCTGAATCCCCTAGCAGGGATACAAAACAATGACTAGGGGAAGCAAGATACGATAAACATCAGTATATATATATAGGACATTCAAATCGGCTCTTCAAGCTTAACCCATAAGGAATGGCATGCATTTCAACATGGCTGTCCTGTTCACTTTTTGAGATGTTGAGGAGAGCATTTGTTTTTTTTTAGGATCCTTCCCCTCAAAAAACATCCTTTGACCCATCCTGGTCGGTTTCCATACTGGTCCTTGTGAGTTTGGCAGCTGTCGCCCAGATTACCATGGGACAAAGGCGGTTGGTGTTTTGGTCATTTTGGTAATGGGAATAGATTCCTTGCCGAGGGTCCAATTTCATAGTCTATCTGGCTAAATCTGGCTAATCTGCCAGGAATCTTTTGTCCATTCCCCCATGTTGATGGTTTCAAATTGTTTCAAATCCTTTTGTATTCCTTCCTGTCTGAAATGATCACACAAATTGTCATTTTGGGGATGGGTTGAATGACACCATACAGGTTTGTTGTTGAGCTCTATCCCACGAAGCGGTGACTGCAGATTGGCCAGGTGGAACATGCTGTCCGGCGGCAAAGTCTGCAAAAAAATTGGGAAATGTGCTGGGTACTGTCGCCATATATGTCATTAATCCTTAGAAGGTAATACCATTTAGATCCATTTAGGTATTTTTGTTCATCTAAACAATGTCAGTAGACAGACAGACAGGTAGGTAGGTAGATAGACAGACGGACCGACAGAGACTCAGACTGACAGACTGACAGACAGACAGACAGACAGAAACAGCTTTAGATACAGACATGGACGTGGATATTGAAACAAACAGATAGTTTTTATGGACATGTTCAGTCATTAGGAGACGCCAAATCCACACGTTGATCTTGACAGACCCCACGTGTAGAAGACGGCCCCCAAAGTATCAACTAATCCCTTTATCGCTGCGTTTCTAAAGTGACACAATCTCGAAATTGTGGATTTTCCCAGCATGTTGGGATGGTCATGGATTGCCAGACTTCAATTTCTACTATGCTCAATTGATTTCTCACTGCAGTTTAGTTCTCCCTCAGGCATTTGAACTTTGGTTCTTGTTTGGTCAAGCCATCTATTTGGACACACCCTCACTTGGTAGTGTGTTCTCAAAGGGATTGACGTATCAGTATCAGTATGAAATGCAACGCTTCATAGCAACCCCTTTATGTTTAGCGCAACCCCCCAGTCATAGCCGAGTTTCTCACCCTGAATCTTGGTTCGGGGCCCATCATTGTAAGTTGATTGAGCTCTCCAAGCCACTATATTGTAATAGTTTATAGATGATTTTCAAGAATGTAAGTAACGTAGGTACCGTGGTTTCTTTGATTTTCAGTGTTTCTCATTGAAACCAACATGCAAATTGCGGATGTCCCGCACTGACCGTGGAGCACTGCTCGTGATGCCGAGGCAGACTGACCGCGGTTCGCAGGATGTACGGGCGCTCGGGGCTGGGCCCGGTGGGTGCAAAAAATATGATTCTGGGGCTGTAAAAAAAATTGAACAAATATGAAGACATGATTGATTGGATGACAATGTTTCAGATGTTGGTTAGAGTGATTGATAGCGGTTTTCGATCTTGTTAAATCTTGTTCTTTTTGAAGCGCTTTTGGTGGGTGTTACTCTGGCCCGCCCCAGAACCAAGGTAGAGACTCGAGAGGAAGTTTGTAACGAAGCCCTTACTATCCAGATTGATGCTGTTTAAACCCAGATAGCACAGAATCACTGGCTGAAAATTGAATTTTCTGGTTTAAACTGTGAATTTTGGATAATGTGGAAGGGGTCTCGTTTAGCACAGGTGTTTTCCTTGGAGCCCGCACCTGGGAGTTTTAGAAACTGGTTAAGTGAGGTTTAATTATTTCCCCACCTGCCAGGTGAGGGTTGTTAGATTTTATGTCAGTTGCCTCCTCCTCCTGCTCCTCCTCCTCCTGCTCCTCCTCCTCCTCCTCCGCCTCCTCCTGCCTCGTCCTCCTCCTCGTCCTCCTTGTCATCCTTGTCGTCCTTGTCGTCCTCGTCGTCCTCGTCGTCCTTGCTCAACTGCGACCCGCGATCCACAGTGTTCTCTGCCGGACCTCAACCACGACCACCC
>Ga0126342_10006324_pt1 | contig 20965 bp, 21 predicted proteins | sample Cyp1metagenome_FD_92528 | JGI IMG/M metagenome (GOLD analysis project Ga0126342, IMG submission 92528) | Coral microbial communities from Lord Howe Island, Old Settlement Bay, Australia - Cyphastrea 1 metagenome | ecosystem: Host-associated > Invertebrates > Cnidaria > Coral ...
CTAGTTTCTTGCAAACAAAGAACATCGATCTGCTCAGTCTTTGCTAACTCAAAAACGCCACCCAACCGGCCACTCAATGACCGGACATTCATAGTTCCCAACCTTAAAGTGCTAGACGTACCCTGGTACCCTGGTACCACTCTGTTCTGATCCCCGAAATGGACAAAATGATAACAGGATGGTAATTTATCCAACGGATTGGTTGGTATTGACCCATCCCCTGATGTATTTGTCATTGTCATATATGTTAAAATCAATAAAATGTATATAAACCGTTCTTTCCAAACACTGTAGATTCTGTTGATATATAGTGTATATATATGTATAACTAATTGTACGGCCAGCACGTGTGCTATGCCCCAAAGTCTTTCGGGATGATTGTCGGAACCCTCATTTTTGGTGACCCTTACAGTACTTGTGGCTTTCTAGTATTTGGCGATCTAATAACCAGATGATACCAGATGGGAACTAGATGGCTCTGGGTTTGCGAACCCAGAGACGTTGTTGATGACCCTCTGCTGTGAATCTGCTGTCCCCCAAAACTGTTTTTTTGTCACTGTTTACATAAACCATTAAAAACCTAGAAAAACCCTAGAAAACTTTGAGTTGACTTTAAAGAAGCTCTAAATGAACCCTAAAGAAACATTACATAAAGCCTGAAAAAAAACCTGTCAGAATGTATACTGTGGTAAATATAGACACTCTTCTTTGCAAACACTATGGATTCTGAGGTAGCCAGGTAGCCATCAAACCCTTTTCCAGAAAACGGCGCAGGTCCACCAGTGGGTCAAAACCCCCCCTTCTCTGCACAAGCATCGCACGCCTTCAACAGGGTGTTGTAGCTGACTACATCCACAAAACCCAGCTGTTTCATCTCCTGTTTCTACTCCAGGATGACTCTATATATATATGTGTGTGTGTTCTATGTGGGATGTATGATATGTTCTATCAGAAAACACTCATATATATATATATAATATATTTGTATAATTACATGATATTGAATATGATATAGTTGAATCTTGATATCGTGATACCCATGTATTCTATCTATCTATATGTGCTTATAGGGCTTTACCGATAGTCGCTTACATATGGAATGTATCCATTATCATATATAGTTCTAGTAAATTGCTTTATTCCACTATTGTTGATTATGTACAATGGCCATTGAATGGTGTGGTTTGGTTTGGTTTCACTGTAATTTCCCAATTTTCGGAACCATGGCAAACCCACATCATGCGTTTTCTGCATCAACATTAAATTTGTCTAATTGGTGTATCTAATGTGGGATACAGTAGCTATCCTTGAGGTGTAATTTCTTCCATCTAATTGGTTAAGTATCACGTTGTAATATCCGAAGGAAATATCCCATTCGATCCCCTTCTTGGCTGCTTAAATCCTATTCAATCCCATCAAATCCTCATTTCTGTTGGTGAAATCCCATGAAATCCCCTTTTTTTTCGATCCCCATTAGATCCCCAAGCAGCACTCCTCGAAGAGTAGCAACGAAGCTTCGATGTCATTGCACTGCACGCATGCATCGAGGAAACCTTGGTGGAATGGCTTGGGGAAGTTTTCAGGGTATTTTTATGTTTGGGAAATCTTCCTCTAACTTTTGGATACTTTGGGGGTATATCTCTAACTCTCTAACTTTTGGATACTTTTGGAGTACCTGGAATATTCTGATGTAGATTGATAATTCAAGAATATGATGGAACAAAGTATTGTAAGTATTGCTTGCTCCTTTCAGTGCGGGCCCCAGCTCAGGGTGGCGTGACATGACAGGCGCCGGGCCCAGTGGGTTGCATGATTCCCAGCCAAATTAGCCCCCAATTTGCTCAAAGCTTTGTTTTCCGAAACCCAAAAAAGACCTGGTAAGATCAGGCATGGCTCAGGTTTGTAACCACTCTCCAAAATCCCAAGACCATATGGCAGTGTGTCAAAACCTGGTACCCCTAGTGAACATCAAAATAGCTGGTAAATGGATGTTCATCCCCTAAAAATGGTATTAATAGGTATTGATCCATACCCAGGACCCCTTTGTTTCGGGGAAAAAAGGCAGCCCGTGATGTCACCAAGGATCAGTTGTAGACCTGCGGTCGCATCACCACGCCATTCTTCTTCAGCCGATTAAAGGTGGCCGTTGCACTGGGAAGGTCCTACGAAGGGCGGAAGTGACCTGGGCATTTTTTGCCACTGAAAAATTCAATCGTCTGAAAATGGCTTGAACATGGTGGATCTAGGCCCCATGTTCAATATGGCTATTCAACTATGTTCATGGGAAGTTGTGAGAACATCTACAGAAAAATAGCCTACCAGTTTCATGGGAAACAATGTGGAATTTCCTGTAATGAAATTGTTCCCTAAACCACTCCATTGAATTTTGCATACTGCTGGTCACTTGGATATCACCATCAGGACGAGATCTCGAAAAAGTTGAGACCCGATATCTTCAGAGGAATCATCCACTTCGGAGTAGATCTGAGCAACGAATTATATACCCTCTGGTTATGACTAACATAGCCATGGAAAATCCCCAAAATAAATGGAGGTTTTAATGGGAAAATCATCTATAAATGGGCTATTTTCCATGGCTATGTTTAATAACCAGAGGGTATATATATATATATACGTATATCTGGTTGGTGGTTTCAACCCCTCTGAAAAATATGAAAGTCAGTTGGGATTACTATTCCCAATATATGAAAAAATAAAATATATATAATTCACGAAATCAAAAATGAGCCATGTTGGGGGATGGTTCCTCCTACTCAAACTTCATCTATGGTGCGTTCGGCCAGTCAGGGTCTATCCATTGGCCAGCTAGATTCAGACGGAAGATAAGAAAACTTATGATGACTCTTCGCAAAATTGAGAGCCGAAGACAAGCCACAGTGCTTGGTGATATCATGACCTTGCCCTTCCAGGTCTCTCACACATACATTCATAGCTTCGGGCGAAGAATCTGAGAGAAATATCACACTCCCAAAACTGACATGAAAATGATCATTTAAAAATATCTTCCCTAGATTCCCCAATCATGGTGAATTTCTCATGGGGAAAAAAAAATCAGCATGGCACAAATCCTCGCAGTTAAGGGGGACTTCCTCCAAATACCCAGCAGCACCTCCAGTTGCCACCGGTCCTTATTCTTCACATAGGCCTTGATGGTGGTCACTGCCCGCTGGAGCTCAGCGTTGCTGTCAGTCTTCTCCTCTTAGATGATATGGATAGCTGGGTTGCAATTCCCAATTCTTATATAATAATACGTATTGTATAATATATGTTTCAATCCAGTTGCAAAAAAATGTTTCATGGATTGTGATACTTAAAAATACATTCGATAGGCCCATTAGTGGATTAATTGCCTATTAAAACATATTAAAACGGTGATTATCCACATCTATGTTAGTTTGCCTCAGGGTAACCCCCGAACTCAGCAACCAACAACAAAGGTCTCCTGCGGCTGAACGCCGATGCGCAACAACTCTTCCAAGATCTCGGGAGCGCGCTGCTCCCGTTGCGCCAAGCTCATGATCTGGGCAGCAAAAAGCCCTGGGGACCGTTTTTTATGGTGATTTTTTACCGTTTTACCAATCAAAAAGTGAGGGGTAAGCCTAAGCTTTACCCCCAAAAAGGAGAGTTGGAAGATTTTGTTAGGGGAATAGCAATCTCATCCCCAAAGGAAGCTTCACCAGCCAGACCTCTTGCGGGCACAAATCAGTGGAGGAGTATGGACAAATTACATTGAAATTATATTGAATTGACCAACATGGGAGGTACAAATTTTCCTTGATCCATCTTGCCTAGGAGCCTTGCACGGTTGCTTAGCAGATTAACCCAGGAACATGTAGCCGCCAATCAAACATATAAAACATCTAAACCCACAAGCAAATATGTACACGTACATATATATATATATATATTATGTTATATATAAATAAATATAGAAAGAATATGTCCAGTGATTCAGTCACTTATGCCTGGATATCTCAAGACCAACGGAGAGACCCCGCGGTCTCCGGCCCTTTTTTGCCGCGCCTGTGCAGCCGCGGAGGGAGTCAAAATTCGGCCAGCATCGCTCGGCAAGAGCTGCAAGTAGCGCAAGGCATCGTCTAACTTCTGCCTGTGAGCTGCCTCGGTGTCAATCAGGAAAAAAAAGAAGGTAAGGTGATCATATGTAGAAGCTCTCTACATATACATACAAACATACTCTGTATATTTATGTGTATATATATATATAGATAAATTTTGTATTGTATTAAATTATACTACATTATATCATATGATATTATATTATAGCATGGTTGATTAAATTACATATTACATTGTATTATATCATATTATATTATATATAATATTATATCATATAATATCACACTATGTTATATCATGATATACATATATTATATTATATCATATGATTATATATCATATCATATCATATCATATCATATTATATCATATTCTTTTATATCATATTATATTAGTCTTTTATTATATTGTATTATATTATATTATATCATATTATATCATATTATATTTGATTATATTTTATTATATCATTTATTATATTTACAAGTATATGATGCTATATTGTATATTATATATGATATTACATGATACTATATCATATACTGTAATATATCATATTGTATTGCTGTATTATATTAGATTATATCAGATCATATCATATTATGCCTTGTACAGAATATGTTTCTGCAAGCCTGACGACGGACTTGCACGGCATCATCTTTCTCGTACTAAGCAGCCCTAGTGAGTGGGGCATTTGGATTTGGCTCAGATATACCCCGAGATTCGTACCTAAAAATAGCAACCTCCAACTCCAAATAGATTTCAGAAAGGTTCAATATATAGTACTACTGTAGTTTACAGTAGTAGGAAGTTCTACTTGGCATGTTCTGGGGGTTGCGTTACCCAAATCTCAACAGCCCATCCTTGGATTCAATGCAAAGCCGCTGTGGTGGCCAAGATCGCATGCATCTTTGGCCTAGAGACAGCATCAACACTTCGGAAATGTTCATCGACCCATGGTTGAGCACTTAAAATTCTTCGACCCAGAAAACGGATGGTTTATTACTTTATACAATATCTAAACATGAATCAAATCTAGTAAGTGAATGTGAATGATGCATCATTTCAGGAATTGGTTGAGAAATGTTGCTGGCTGCTGTTTTTTACCAATAGATCCAATAGATTCATTGAAAAAACCATTGGCTTTCCTTGGTCGTAACCAATCCATTGACCACTGTCATCCAACCTGGCGGGTCTCCAGCTTTGCTAAACGTTTCACTTCTAGTGGCTATGTATAAATTACCATTATCCCCCAAAAAAACTAAATCCATTATCCCCCAAAAAAGCTAAATATCTAAGGGAATAAGGCTTGGAACTGCCATCTTCAGCAGTGCCATGTTTCGGTTTCGGCTTCTTTCGGGTCATCTTTCTTCCAACCACCGGCACGTCTTTCGCAGCCCAGGGACGTCAGCACATCTTCGGGCAATTTGGAGGCTGTCAAGTTCACTCCTGGAGCGTCCCGAGATCCAGTGTGGTAAACCTTCGTTGCTGTTGAAATGCTGGTGGACTGTATTGGATCACTGGTGATTTCTGGTTCTTGGGAAGCAGCACGTCATATCAACGGGGGATTTTTCTAAACCCAAAAATACCCAAAACCCAAATGGCTTCGGTGGGTTTAAAAAGCTACCCTGATGGGGTAGCTAAGGGGGGATGCTTGGGGATGCTTTCGATGAGATTTCATCATGGAAACAGCTGGATCGTCCCATGGTCCAGTCGGAACAGGACATGATTTATCGCTTCTGATGCCATATGCTCTAAAGACTCTAAAGATATATATATATATATTATATTATATATTATATATATATATCCCATGGGAAATTAAGATGATCTAATATGGCTATCATTTCATCTAAAGTCGTAAGTTGTTCCGATCGTTGTTTCTCTCTCCATCTTTGGGACGATTGGGTCCTGCGAAATCTCTTCGACGCAGCTGCGCCGCCATCAAGGACGCCTTTGGGGATGGGTGCGCCTTTGGTGTTTCTCAACCCTTTCAGAACAGGTCTATAAGAGTTCCAATGTCATTCTCCAATGTTTCAAAGTTGTCCAAACAAGCATGTCTCAAAACCATCGCAAAAACAAAAAAACTTATAACTTAATGTATATAAATGTATAATATATATATATATATACATATGTGGATTTGAGGGGATACGCTGCATATTTCCAGAATGGATTTTCTGGAAAGCCAGGTGATCAAATCACCCCACGACTCCAGCAAGGGGAACCAGATTTGACCGGGAAGAGCTCTTGAGCTACTGCAGCTACTTTTATTCTAAGCTGTCTAGCCCATAGATATGATGAAGATGAAGAAACACGCGCGGCTTCGATATGATCAACTGGTTTCTGTTGAGCCCTCCAAGAACACGCCGAATTGGCCAAATCCTCCGGAAATGCTGGAAACAAATGAGTGACTTGTGTTAGAAACTGAAGCTTTAAACTGGTTGGTGGTTTCAACCCCTCTGAAAATTGTTTTGTCAGTTGGGATTATTATTCCCAATATATGGAAAAAATATGTTCCAAACCACCAACCAGTAAAGAAAGGTCACTAACAGCCTACATTCTGTGTCTGGCCATACCCACTGAGACCCCCAGACATACACGGTGACCTCCGCACGCTTGCCCACGTCCTGACCCCACGGTGCGGCCCCCGTGAATGTCAACTATATATATATATATAAATATGTATTGCCACGATGTGTATATTTGAACTATTTATATAAACATCTAAATTCTATCTCATATTATCTTATCTACATCTAATATAAACATATACCACTTAGGTAGGCACACCCATCATAAAGTAGAGCATGTCCTCCGGCAATCAAACATGGCAATGGACAATGCACCGTTGATAGATGATTTTCCCAGCTGTTTCTTTAGGAGTTCTGTTCCGGGATTTCCGGCAATGTTTCATAAATTACCGGAGGGCATCATCGGACCGTCCCCTTAGGACCCATTGGGACAAGCACCCATTGGGACAAGCGCCCAAAAATGTATGAACATCTGGCAACGCAAAAATATGAGCTAAGCATTACATCTAACATCAAAAACATGTTCAGTTTCTGAGATATGCATACATACATTCGTGGACGTATTTATATGAATATGTATGAATATATATATATACATAGTTTCTTGCACATATCCCACCAAATTGCTCCATGTAAAACACCTCCATCCCATGCCTGCAACACCTGCAGCACTGGTGGAAGCAGGTCTACAGCCTTAGCTCATCTCCAATGGTGGATGTCAGCGGAGAAAGCCAGCAAAAAAAAGAGATAATGCAGAAATTAGAACATCTTGGTATAGGAAATGTATGGGAAGGGTGATGAAGAAATCTATTAATACTTTTCAATGGATACCCTCATATATGTATATTTCGTTGGTAAAGTCCCCTCATCTTGATGGTTTGATCCATCTGAGGGTTCCCAACATCATCGCGAAGGAGGGTGGCAGGCAGCGCCTACCATGGCTGCGTGCGCACCAACAAGAACTGATAACTGGGTATGGCACAAAAAGGGGGATGTGGACCGGAAATTGGAGGTGCAAAGACCAAGACTTGCTGAAACTAAGGAGTTCACCCAGAAACAACAAGGAGTTCACCCAGAAATTGTGGGATTTGAACATTTTTCAGATGGCTGCAACTAACAAAGATTGCTGAAGAATGGGGATTCGACCAAACATAAACTGGGGAGTTAAATGGCAAAGATGATTGGCAAATAACCATAATTACTAAACTAAAAGAAACCGTCCCTGTAATTTGTAGATGAATTTCCTGTTTCAACCAGTGATTTAGATTGAATTACGGGAGGGTCATGGACCGGTCGCTCATTTGGGGCTGTGAAGCCATCGACCTTTGACGCCCTACACTTACAGAGATAACTGGGGGTTTCCAATCCATGGAGGTACCCCATTAGCTGGATGGTTCATTTGTCATTTCGTGGAAAATCCCAAAATAAAATGGATGATTTTAGGGGGTACCCCCATTTTAGGAAACCTCCAACTAGTCTCAGGATGCATCCTTCACTTTCAGAGAGCTGCGATCTTACAACTTCTCCTTTTGCTACAGTTCTACACAAACGTGTTTGGTTTGCACTCCCGGCACTCCCTCCTACTTTTGCAGTCTGGCTGGTCTCCATCCATGTGTGAAAGAGAAACTCTGGAGAAATCCTTTTGCCACTTGACTTCTTTAATCAAAGAGTCAAAGCCATCCCCCGATCATATGCATCTAGGCCCAATCCTGCGATTCATGTGGCCTCTCATAATATAGTTGGGGAGATCAACATGGATTAACATCCCTACATACCAGCTTGATCATAGCATGAACAGCTGGCTACTTTCTTTTGCGAAATGACCCAAGAACAAATTCATATACATATATAATTTATATAATATATACTGTAAGGTATATAAGTGTACATATATATATATTTACATATATGTATACATTTATATACATCATAGTATTTACAACATACAATTTGTATTCGCCCCCCCGTCATCATCCGTTGGATTCGCATCCGTCGTGCCTCCAGGTCAGGCAAGAGATGCTTGGCAGCGTCCAGGCCGCTGCGGAGTTCACTCTCGATCTGATCACGGCATCGACGGGGTTGTTGCAAATGTCAGGCCAAGGTCGGGAAAACAACGGATGAATTTCTGAATAGTATACATTGTATACATGTATTATATGATATACATGTATAATGAAATGCAATGAATATCTTGTGAAATAGTAATGAATAGGCAATTGGGATCTATAATGATCATATAATGGCTGATTTCATAAATTACTCTAGTAATTTCCAACATATATAATGAAATGTAATGAATATCTTGGGAAATGACATGTAATGAAATGACTTTGACACTGAATAGTAGTGAATATGTATATTCAATGAATAGTAACGAAATATAATGAATATCTTGGGGTGTTAGGATGTTCGAAGCTAATCTATCACTTTTCATAAAACACCCCTTGATTATTATTGAGCCTAAGGTTATATATAGTTGAATATATTCATCCGAGGTTGACGGTACTTGTAGGATCTTGTAGGCGTCGTTGAGATACCCGGTACGAGTACTCCTGCGCATGGGATCTGTGTTCCATCCATACGGAGACATCAAATATGAATACAACATCATAGCTACATGGATATCACATGTTATTTTTGGATATCACAACATCATCGTATCATACAATGTCATGTCTATCTATATATATATATATATATATAAATATATATATACCATTATATACCTATACATCGGATAAGTTTATGAATAGTACATGGGGAATTTCCCAAAAATGGGTATCATCCAAACCATCGTTTCCCCTAGATGTTGGACTTTGGGAGGTAGATCCCATGCCATTTTCAGACACGCCCAAATCAGATATAGTTGGTTGTGTGTCCCATAAAGTATTCCTAATGTCCACTAAATCCCACTAGATTCCACTAAATCCCATTAAAATCCGACTAGATTCCATTAAAATCCCACTAGATTCCACTAGATTCCATTAAATCCCACTAGATCCCATTAGATCCCTATTGTTGGATGGTTCAATCCCATTGAGCCCCTATGGTTGATGCTGAAAAAATTCCCCAGAAATCTCGGCCGCGCCTCACTGGGAGACTTCTTCAATTGTCTCATGGAGGTCAGGACCAGGTAGAGCCCAGTGGCACCAGACAACTCGGCTTTACCTTTCTTCACCTGGCGAAAAACGAGGAATTGACTGGACAAAAATGCTATTTGGTAGGGGTGTTAACTGGCATTAAGAATAGGGATATACTGGGGATTTAATACAATTAATGGGATTTGACCATTAAGAATAGTGATTTCATGGTATTTGACTATCAGCAATAGGGATTTCATAGGATTTAACCATCAAGCACATGGATTTAATGGTATTTTAATGGTATTTAACAATCCAACATGGGGATTTAGATTTCACCCACCTTAGATTTTGGGATGTAACGCTGGAGATCGAGGCGTTTGATCGACCCCGCCTGCTGCCATTTCTTATAGGTCTCTTCGGCTTCATTTGAGGCACTATCCTCCATGCCGTAGCGACACCCCAGGACTTGACTTTTGTGGCACGTACCCTCTGGTAAACTAACATAACTATGGAAAATCACCATGTTTAATGGGAAAATCCACTATTAATGGCCATTTTCAATAGCTACGTTGAATTACCAGAGGGTACTATCAACACAGACTCTCTGGGGGGTGCTTGAGATCAGGGTCACTTGTACTCGACTCATAACTGGCATTGAACTTAGTAACGTTCCGCACATGTCTCAGCAAAATTCTGCAAATTCATCCAAGTTTCCCCACCATGTTTCACAGGAAATGAGTTGGGGATGAGAAAACTTTCCACCATGGTTTGGCTGCCATGGAACCGGGATTCGAACTGGGTGGAACCGGGTTTTCCAGGCCAAGAAACAACAAATGTGATACCGATACCCCCTATAGAGACCCGACTAATTATTCTAGCCATAAACCAGTTGGCGACTGGCTATATAACTAATATTCAATACAATATAGGTAATATATACATATAGTCAATATTTACCATGGTCATATATTACTATATATATATACATATGTTTATTATATAAGGATTATATAAGCTTATACAACTATATAATATATTTCACAGGACCTCTGACCTCTAACGATAAGTCCCACCTCATAGCCAGGCTTCTTGGCCCGTTTCTTGGGCCTCAAAGTTGCGGCTGCGACACCATGCCACCAACCAGCTATGACTCGTGGGGTCATTGTGGGGTCAGTGTGATGTATTGTTGATATATATATATATATATATATTGTTGATATATGTGGATATGGAAGCTACATGTTTTGGAAGTCCCCAATTAAAAGATGTTCAAATGGGATGCTGATCTGAAACAGCCAAGCAAAAATTCCTTGATGTGCTTCCGTCGGAATTTCGTTGGATTGCACACAAGGATTCCGTCAAAAACCCTCTGTGTGTAAAATCTAATGGAGAACCTGAAAAACGAGACAATTTGGAGATCCATTCTGTTGATCCATGGTGAAGGAACTGAAAGGAACTGAGACAACCATGACTTGCCAAGTGTAAATCACCCAGCAACAGCCATTGAAGAAGATGACACCTGATACTTCAACAATATAAATAGAAGAGTTATGCATTGAAACTTCCCAAATTAATTATATATACATATTATATACATGGCATATCAATGATAAGCCAGTTGGAAGGGCTTTTTCGTTGCTCACATCAACCACACCCCCCGGTCGAGTCCCACGTCCCACCGCTGAGCTCCCGTTGCCCAACTTGCGGCAAGCCGACCACCCTGGGCATCGGCGCGGCAGCAGGACCAAGGCGTCCGGAGTCCGGAGGCCTATAGAATTTCTTGGGACACATCCAGATAATTCCATACGTATAAATACATGTGTATATATATATATATTGTATATATATATATATATTGTATATATAATGTATATATTATGTATATTGTATATATATAATATTTAATATAATATATTAATTATATATATATTACTACATGCATTGATCTCTCAATACAGTATAATGCCAGCACACGATCATAGGCAACAATCATAAGCCACCTATCCTGGTGCTACGGTGCAGAACCTGATTGCTCACTGGATTGTGCTGTCAACCCACAAAATGCTGGCCAATTCAACTGCAATAGGACCTAGAATTCACCTGCCATTCCGGGATCATTGTAATGCGAAAACACAAAACACCATGAAATGTCTTGAACTGTCCGAAACATGTATAAAAATGTGACATACCACAACCACGGGCTTCCCCCAAAAGCCAGACATTTTCTTGTGTCGCAACCCCCGTTGTTTTTCCCAGAAACGCGACGTAGACCACCGCGGCGACAGCGAACATGGCAAGCTCCATCCACACTAGGGATATGGCCTGCAACCACCGAGCTACATCGATGGTGTGTCTGAAAATAGAGAAAACCCCTAAACCCAATGGTTTTGCTGATCATTATCCCTATGAAATGGCTATTTGTTTGGGAATATAGCCTATTTTCAGACAAACCCACATGTGTATGTAACTTAATGTCATTCGTATTATTGTATGCAATGTGTGTATTATGCTTATTAGCTGTACATAACACTGAGATGTACTGTATATACTCAATAGTGTATGTGTTGTTTCATACAGATGTAGAAAGGCTAAGGTGTTTGTATGTATCATCTGCCTGTTTTTACAGAACAGTATATGCTGCATCTCCATCTCTAGTGGATTGTGGGTGCTGTCCTTCCCAAGTTGTGTCCAGAGCTTTACCCGGAATCCCTACCAACAGTGGCCTTTTCAAACAGTGGGCCAGTTCGGGTTGCCAATCATTGGTAACCATCATGGTATCCTCTATATATATATGTATATATATATATATATATATATAATATCTATGCCCAACAAATAGATACTGTTAAAAAAGAGATAAAAAGAGAAAAGTTCTGGGTTTCCTACATATTTTCGGGGCTGGTCATGTCCTGCAGGTCCTTTGTGAGCTTTGCGGGTCACAACGACACGCCAATTGCGCCTCGAAGGCTGTAGATGACAGGAAAGACATCCTCAGTGGATCACCCCAGTTGTCGAGGAAAATCCAGCACTTTGGTTATGACTAACAGTTTGCCATGGAAAGATCCACCATTTTTAATAGGTAAAACCTAGGTAAACCATCTATTTCGATTAGGGCCATCTATACCATGGCTATGTTAGTCATAACCAGAGGGTATGGGTCAATCATCGAAGTAAATGGGCCATGTTCATCCATTTTCCATAGCTATGTCAAAATACCAGACGGCAAAGGATTGAGACGACAAAATATCTTCCAAGGCAGCGCAAAGCACCAAACAAAAACATGTTGTTTTGTGGAAATGAAGCTAGCGTTATTTCTAAGAAAATGTTGCTTTGTCAAAAACCAGGGCTTTTTTCAATGCGCCACCAAGCCACCTGACTGAAAAAGTGTCCAACATGGCGCCTCCCGTTTTGTCATTCACATGGCTAAAAGATTTCCCCAGATTTCGTAACCGATCCTTTTACATCCTTTTCCCAGCTATAAATTATCCATGGATGTAATATCCATAGCTGGTAAATCATAGGAAATCCCCCATCAAAATGGATTTTTACCTTTTGATGGGGGATTTCCATATTGATGGGGAATTTCCTATGATTTACTTTGATGGGAAAAATTCCTATGATTTACCAGCTATAAATATGCTTGATTGCCAAAGGCTACGAAAGAGAGCCGAGCAACATGTCCGCGAGAGCCATAGTCTTTCTTGGTGGCAGACCTGTACCATGGGGCAACCTTTTTACGTGGCAGGGCCAAGCTCTACAGACTGTTCAATTGGGATTTGCATCTCCCTGATTTTCCTGATCGCTTGTTGGAGAGTAACTCCTCGAATCAGCCGGGCTTTCTCCGTTGAGGTTTGAAATTAGAACGCACTAGGACACAGTATCAGCTACCCAATAAACACACTAAATGGGCATGTTGAAGGTCGTATTTCGTACTAGACCATCAAATTTGGAGGCAATTCATTTGAGACCCAAACAACGCCCAGGTAACACACGAGTAACACATCGCCATCCAGACTTTTCCATGCATCCATGAAGATCAAGCCTTCCTATGGAGGTTTTCTGGAAGGAGAGGACGGCAAGATTTTTTCCCACCTCAGAACTGGCAAATGTCCAAGTGGAAAAACCGCTACTTTCCCATGTCAGTTTCACCAACATATTTGGAGCTGGTGCGCTTGGAAGAAGCCGGTGGAAAGCAAATAACCTCTGTGAATACAACAGTTTGCAGTGGAAGCCATGGCCTATCAGGACTAGCAGCGCTATCGCATAGCAAGCAAATGCATAGCAAGCATGGGTGCCTGGGAAAATGGGGGTACTGTACCCCATTCCATCCTCTGTATACTGATGATATTCCCCATTAATAGATATTGATATTAATAGCAGGCCATAATTGGGGCTTAAGTCTGAGATCGTCTTTGCAACATCGCTCAGTAGCAATGGCACATCATCGTTTACCAACAGTGGATGGATTAGGCTACCATTTTTGAGATTGTCGATCATGACTTTTTTCTTTTTCAGTGGTACCCCGTGTCTGAGACATACAAATGGTTGAGCAATTTAAAATCATTTATACATTATATTAAATATATATATATATTATGTTATATATATATATATATTATATTTACAGTATATATTATATTATATATTATATATTATATATTATATTATATGTATACACACCCATGATTTCCATTGATTACCCACGCTTGCTGGAGGATGGTCTGAAATTGCCCCCATGGTATACTCGTGTGCCGCAACATTCCTAGTTCCCCAATCCCTTCACTGCCGCGCCAAAAGACGCACTGACAAAGCGCTATGGAACTTCAATGGGGCTTCAATCAGAGCCTCAGGCGTCTGGCATGAGGCGCCCTTTGGGGTGAACTTAACATAATGCGGCCCTGAAAATCAAATGAACAGCCTTGTGGCGGCCTTGAAATGTGTCAATAAGTTTCTATGGTTTCATGATCTGAGGATATGCATCATCTATACGTACTATGATAGATACAATCTGTGAATGTGAATAAACTCCATACAGTGGTCCATACACATGTAAGGAATCCCCATGATGGTAATCTGGGACTAATCATCCGAATTGGATCAAAAACGGTATGAAAATGTATGAAAGAAGCCACCAGCCATGTCGGACCTCCCATCTTCGTATGTCCATGATAAATTGGTATCTGGCAGACTGGTGGTCGGTACGAATGCATATTGGACATAAGTTCGATATAATTAATGGGGACATCTTTATTCGAACCAGGTGGGGTTCTTTGCAGCAATCTCTTCAATGATTTTAGGGGATGTGTCAAAACGGGTCCAAACTCCAGTACCCTGAGTTTAGCGCCAAAATAGCTGGTAGTAGTTCTAGAAGTATATCAAGACTCGATGGTCCCGTTGCTATCCACCCACTCCCTCAAGTCGTTCCTGCGATCGAGTGGCTGATCGTAGCACCGAGGCTTGAACAAGGCTTGAACCGATCAAGCAGAGTGACAGCGAGTAGCAAAGGATGGTGGTGCAGATGGTGCAGTGGTGGGAGGAATGAAGTAAACTGATGACGCACCGCGCAATGATGGTATGGTTTCAGCCCCTTCAAAGGCTGATTCTGTTGCTTTAAAGGTGCCGAGTGGCTTTGTCTCAAAGCGATTCAAAGTGGAGGATATCCCATAAACCGGTGAAATTTGGGGTGCAAAACCTCCATGTTTCGCTAATAAAAAAATCACACAAAAAATAGTTTCAAATAGATATATCTTTTGAGGCTAATATAAAAAAATGGGATGAAACCATCCTTTCAGAAACTATCCTGGGATGACTCCAGATCTTCCCCACTGGCAGCGAAAAAATCAGGACCAAACCCAGCTTCTTCGCCGGCTCGAGGCTTGGATTCCAGCGCACCTCGCCGGCCGGGGTCATCGGGTCATCCGATCCACGATTCGTGGGCGAGGAAATCATGTTTATAAAGATATGGGGAACCACAGGTTGTTGGTGATTTAATGGAATTTAATGGAATCTAGTGGGATTTAATGGGATTTAGTGGAATCTAATGGGATTTAATGGAATTTAATGGAATTTGATGTAATCAACCACTCAACTTTGGTCAATACTGATTGATTTCAGCAAAAAATCCCACAATCGGAGTTGATGATTCCCATCAAATTCAATCACATTGCACAAGCTCAAAAAAAAAAGGGGTGTCTCAAAACGTGGTGCCCAAAAGTTTTTTTTGATGAATCATCATTTCCGGAGGTCTCCCCATGACAAACCCATGGCAGACTCATCATTTCCGGGGTGCACTGCGCCCCCGACCAGCTCATCAATCTTTTCTCGGATCATGGACCTGAGGAAGACTGGGGATCCACCTGTTGGATGGCCTGTCCGTAAAACTGAAGCCATATGGTTGTAACAACGGTAGTAAGTTGATGGTGCCTCAACAAGGATAATATATAACAATACATGTAGTTATGTACACAAATATCTGTATATATATATATACATATATATTGTCTACAGCAACCCTTGGCTCGCTTCATGGGTTAGCTAATGCGATGCATGGTTCGTAACTATGGTCAATCTATCCTTCATTCCCCCCTAAAGGAACCCTGTCATTTAGTATTGGATCTATTCATGCGGGAGAAATCCCATCATATGGGGGGTGTGCCTAATAGTACCTTAGAGAGAAAGGATTACACCAATTTGCAAACCTGACTACTACCGGTGGTTTTGAGGATGCTGGGGCTCTGCCGCTGATAGATTCTCACCATCCATGGCTCATGAGCGCGTTCAATATCACCAAATCTAGCATCCTTAGCCATTTAGGACGTGCCACTATATGAAGTGTATATAGACAAATATATGTCTTGGGAATATCCTAGAAATATCTACATATCAACATCCTGGAAACATCTTTGAAACATTTATCAATAGCCTGCAAATATCCTCAATATCGTTTCATATCTCTTCAATATCCTAAAAATACTATCTATCATCTATGCAATTCCATACATATCTAACTGCAAGGTACTATCCCCACATGCAAAAAGGTACCATCCCCAGTTTTTTGTTAACTGCGGCCGCCGCACCGTTGCTCCTCGGTGGCTGAGAAGCCACGATCCACGGACTTGATGCCCTGCTGTCTTGATGCTTTGTTGATGTTGATTTGATGTTGATACTGTGGATGGAAGAAATCCTGCACCAGTTGATAAGTTGATAGATGGTTTATCCCATTATTTATAGGGTTTCAACCATCCAAGGGTATGTGATGATGTTGATACAGGATGGGCCCCTCCCCAGTTATAAGTTGGTTTATAAACCATGAAAAAAAAACATGAATACTATAGTTATGATGTATGTTGATTTGACTGATGTTGATGTATGTTATAAGTTGGTTTATAAACCATTATAATCCCCATTAACTATAGTTATATCTACCATAAACTATTGATATGAACAAGATGTTGAATTTTGTTGTCATGAAAATGCGACTTGTTGATTTATGTTGATTTGTTGGCATCTTTTGGTTTTTAGCTGCAAGATGGTGGAAGCTCATTGACAAATTCTGGTATCCCAACGAAGAGGAGGTGAACCCATCAATGAAGCCGCACAAAACTGGTGCATCACCAATCTCCACAAGTAAGAATGGGACATGGAAAACACAACAATGAGCGTACAAAGATGTATGATAGTACGATCAAGCATAATGTGTGTATATATATATAACTGTATATATATACATAATGTATACACATGCAGAAAGAGAGAGAGAGAGAGAGACGAACAAAATGCATACAGACGTGGGGACAGAATCAACAGTGGTAGCGTTTGACACCCAGCTGGACAAATAGGGGTTGGTGATCCGGGTAAGGCTTGGTAAGGATGCAAAGGTGATAAAGCTAAAAGCACCAACTTTAAACTTAAACTGCATCTGCGTCAATCATCACAATCAAATTAGATGAACTATAAACATGCAACTTTTGCCTAATGTACATCTCTATGAGCTATCATCAATAAGTAGAATATCAAACCGGCATAAACGATGTATAAAACCGAACTACTCTGGGCCATGGCTTCCATGGCGCCTCCAACAGGGCCTCTTTCGCGGCCAGTCGTTGGCTCTTCTCCTGGTAGCTCCCAAATTTCACCCCAATTCAACTGGAGATTCGTTCAGTTTTGGTAGATCACCGGCTTCGAACTACCCTCTTGTAAACTAACATAACTATGGAAAACCACCATTTTTAACGTGTAAATCAACTATAAATGAGCATAAATGAGCCAGTTTCCATAGTTTTTTGTATGTTTACCAGAGGGTATCATTTGATGTTTTCGCTTACTGCCACTTACCCAGAAAATTCCAACCAAACCACGATGGCCCCCAGGGGCGCCTGAGTGCTTGTTTGAGCGCTGGGTGCAGCGACCTAGTAGGATTTCTGTGGATTTCTGGTAGATATCTATCAGACTTAATGGGCTTTACAAACCAATATAAATATATATATATATAAACAGTGGGCACCACCTTGTGTGGACTTCACCTACCGGATTTTGGGACTTGGGGGGTTTGCTTCAAGGCTGCCTTGAATCATGATAATCATGCCAGTCAGGGAGAGAAATCATTGAAAAGTTCAGCCAGTTTGGCCCAAGAAATGGACCCAGAAAAGGTGTGGTCATAAGCCCCTGGGCGCCATGGACCCAACAGGATTCGCCTGTGCAAACGTTCGGTGCCACCCAAATAGGCCCAGGGCAGAAAAAAGCACCTCCGGTTTCGGCAGAAGCGGCGCGCAGGTGATGCAATGTGAGAACAAATGAGCGAATAGATCTATAGAATCTATGGTTCTAATCCGATCTAATCTGATCTAATCTGATCTGATCCAATCTATATCATCTAATCTAATGTATTCTAATGTCATGTAATCTAATCTATCTAGACAGATACATAGCCAGGTAGATATGCAGGTCTTATAGATAGAGACAGAGGCAGAGGAATCATCTGCCCCAAATGCATAGATCCAATACACCAAGGGAACCACTTGGGGAAGGGATTGCAATGCTAAAAATGCCCAAAGTGTAGAGCAAAAAGTATCCCAAATTCTAGCTGAAACACTGATCTCCACCCCAGCATGGTTCGTTCAAGTAGAGTAGCTTGGAAGAATATACGTGGAGTGTCTTGGAGTCTGAAGAATAATGTCAGAGAAATAATACCATATGCAGTATACTTTTACAAACATCAATCCCGAATCAGAAAACCCGCAGATGTTTTCTCAAACTAAATAGATCCACTACAAGACCAGGGCTTCTCGGCTTTGTAAATGATAAAAAACTGTTTATTTAGCCGTCCATGCTGAGCAGCCCTGCAGTTACAAGCGATAGACCTGGGGCCCATCAGGTCTCCGCATCACAAAAGGGTGGTTCACTAAGAGAACGCCCGTGCAGAACGAGGATGGACCGCCAAATGTTGGCTTAATGGATCTGGGTAAGTTATTATATATCTGGGTAAATTATAATATTTCACTAACCTGAATTAAGGTCATTTGGGGATGATTTTCCTTACTAACCATGATTCCAGTGAGGTCAGAGTAAGGTCGTTATAATTTACCCAGATATATATAACAATTCACTGACTGGAAATGTGGGGCAATTTTGGGAGAGTTATCCTTACTGACCGTCTTTCCAGTGAGGTCGCAGTGAGCTTGTTATTATGCAAAAAACAATCATCTATCTTTCCAAGGACATCCCCAAATTGGTCCCCTACTAATCAAAAATTAGCAATTTCATTTTTCCCGGGAAAAAAAAAAACATGCACCTGTCCCTACCCCATTTTTGGGGGTCCTGGGTTCCAACCAATCCTGGGATGCCACGCCCTGTGCACGCGACTTACGCGACATCACTGCAATGGCATATGATGGCGTATGGTTTCAAGTTAAGTTTCAGGATCATCTGGTCCCAGTGAAGTTTCAACTGTTCGAAATGTAGAACTGGAAGAAAATGGCGACACAACATGAAAAAAAAACATCAAACCTTTGCTGACAAGGCACTTTATTGATGGGATGCTGGTTGATTTGTGCGTCATATTCCCTTATGACGCTCCGTGCGCTTAGGTGACATGAAATAAGTTTTGACATCTGCGGGTGATGAAGAAAGATTCGGCCGACGTATCAAACAGTAAAGACACATCTCTCATCACCTTTGCAATGGCCCATGAACACAACATGCTCGCCAAGAATTACGCATACCCTGGTATGAACACCTCCCGCAATGTTTCTCCGAATTCAATCATTTTCGAAATATATTGGAATAGTAAAATGTCCAACGTTCCACCCATGCCACTTTAGGATACTTTAGAGCCATAACCAATCAAGGGAGATCCTGTTTGATTGCTATGAAAGACCTGAAACCTCGGTTCTGTGCCAGGAGCATGGCCAAGCACCACTTTATTTTGGACGCCGCTTTCGGAACTTCAGCGAAGGACAATCACCGCGTTCAGATTACAGGCGTTCTTGGACGACAGTCGCGACATAGCCCTGTCGAAGACGACGCTTTGCTGCATCTCGATGGCCGGAAGGTCCGGCGTCCAGCGATTTTGGTCGAAACAGGTCGAAACGCAAAGACCCACGCAGTCCACATCCGTTTGGTCCGCACATCCCACCAAACAAACCATGGCCGCACTCAGCAAACAGCACGGGGGTTGCCCCATGGTTGGTCCATGGTCACCCCTTCCTCGCTTGCCGCACAGAGCCTGACCAGCTGAGCAAATCCACCCAGCGGCTGCCGCTCAGAAACCGGAGCTCGCTGCTCCAGTCAAGACCTGCACTGGTGGTAATTGAGCCGTCACTTCCCAACTATATAAAGAGATGAAGAGAATGAAATGAGTTGGGAAATGACTCATTTATATAGTTGGGAAATGATGAAGTTTATAAATAAATGAGTCAACTAGAAAATGACCCGTTTTTTAATCTGCGAAATGGGTGGATTCGTAGGGAGATCATGGGGACAGCAGCGACATGTTTGGATTGGAAAATGGGCATAATTCCTCCATCTTGGTGCGATGGAACACAGATATGGAAGATCCATGGTTTCCACAGGAAATGATCTAGAAATTGTGGATGTTCATTTATTGTCCATATCATTCCACATCAACGTCGATGTTTAGATTATTGTATATGATTGATTGGTTGATTGATTCATTCCTTCATTCCTTCATTCCTTCCTTCCTTCCTTCCTTCATTCATTCATTCATTCCTTCATTCCTTCATTCCTTCATTC
>Ga0126342_10006325_pt1 | contig 20964 bp, 16 predicted proteins | sample Cyp1metagenome_FD_92528 | JGI IMG/M metagenome (GOLD analysis project Ga0126342, IMG submission 92528) | Coral microbial communities from Lord Howe Island, Old Settlement Bay, Australia - Cyphastrea 1 metagenome | ecosystem: Host-associated > Invertebrates > Cnidaria > Coral ...
CATACATACATACATACATACACACGCACACATATACACATATACACATATACACAAATACACGTATACACATTTACACATATACACATAACACATATACACATACACACATACACACATACATACATACAGACATACAGACATACAAATATACAGACATACAGACACACAGACATACAGACATACAGACACATACATACATGCATGCATGCATGCATGCATGCATACATATATACATACGTACATACTCACACAGACATACATACATACATACAAACATACATAGATACATACATACATCCAGGCACATACATACAGACACATACATACACATACATACATACATACATACGTACGTACGTGCATACATACATACATACATACATACATACATACATACATACACAAACACAGAGACATACATACATACATAAATACATACATACATACATACATCCAGGCACATACATACAGACACATACATACAGACACATACATACATACATACGTACGTACGTACGTACGTGCATACATACATACATACATACATACATACACAAACACAGAGACATACATACATACATACATACATACATACATACATACATACATACATACACGCATACAAACATACATACATACATACATACAGACAGACAGACAGACAGACAGACAGACAGACATACGCACATACGCACATACGCACATACGCACATTCGCACATACACACATACATATATATATATATATATACATATGTATATAATATCAAATGTATCAACACATATCAATACTAAACGGTCATCACCAAAATCAGTCTTGTCCGGCCTGACACTTTGAGCCGTAACCATATGGGTCCTGTCTGGGTCCTGTCTGGGCCAGGGCATCGTTGGCCAAAATGAAGCCGGGGTGGGGGCCTCGAGGGCTTCGAACCAGGACTGGCAGTTTCAGCATAGCGAAGATTCTCTGGTGTAAAACATGGTTCTTTGGTGGAAGAACCATCAGTTTTTTTGCTTGCCCGATATCTAGACACATATTTATCAGTTGTTTTCATCTTGCCTAAAATCCCGAGGAATTTGTAGTTATTTATGCTGGTTTGGGATTCCAAGGAAGAGATCTTTTGGAGTTTCCTCCTCTTGGTGTCAGGCCAGACACCCTGATTTGTGCTACTGACTTCAGACAGCGTCCCTTGATGTTCTTGCGCGCGGCACCCAAAGGGTGAGGACCAGTCCACGAATACGGGATCTACAACATATGGTCACCTTATAGGGTGATTTCGGCATTTTTTTTGGCCCATACCCGGGCCCGAGTAGCGCTGGAGCTGCATGGAACATGCACCAATTGCGCCAGAAAAATGAAGGAGAGATCATCCAGAATATCCGAGAATTTAGCCTAGGAAACTTAAGAACAAAAAACTGTGGTGACTTTGGAAGATTCTGAATTCTTGCACCTGGAAAGAGAAACGAAATCCTGGGTGAATCTTTGCCATCGAGATAGTGCTGTAGGCCCAGAGGAGTGGTTCACTTTGCTCCGAGAACTACCTCAACTTCGTGTGGGGACGCTAGCTCCAGATGGGGAAGCGGGCTCAGAAGCTGACGGGCAGCAGGTTTTCTTTGGGTCAAGCCAGTTTAGCAGTGGCCGATATGGAGATGGCTCACGATTGGGGTACCAAGGGGCCCAGAAATTCGGCCATTTTGTGTAGAAAAACAGCCTCCATCGGGGGTCAACGAATCGTTGACCCATAGCCATCCATGCCATTTTTGTGGTTTCACAAGGAGAAGTTGCGGCAGAAACAAGCTGAGATAGATGCCTTGGATGAGCGAGGCCTGGGACTGGCGAAGCCCTGATGGCCTTTATGGGATTTGGCCCCAAGATTGGCCAAATGGATCAATGGGGATGGGTGGCATTGAGCAAGAATCCAACTGTAGCTGCTTCAAGCTTGATCAGCCACTTTTTCTGCCCACAATTTTTGGCAAACATTGTGAGCCACTTGCAAATCCCGAATTTGTCCGCTAGAAAGTAGATGCTGAATAATTTCAAATGTTTGCGGCCGTACTCCCAGCCAAATCAGGCAGCAACGATTCTCAAACCAAGAATTGACATCCCACAAAAACGAGAATCTGGCTTTGAGGCAGAGTTTAAGACCGTCGAATTCCAGTACTCCCCCGCCAATTTTATCCCACACCCCATGTAGGTTCTCATGCTTTCAAGCAGCTGTTAAATAGACCAACTTTGCAACACACCAGGTGAGCACATGAAAGATTACCTGCTCAGACGAAAATATGCCGCCAGCTCAGCAATGATGGGACTCAGTGGCCTAGGGTCCCGTGGGTGCCAGGAAATTTGCTCGGTGGTTTCGGCCACACACATTTTCAATCCGTACATGTGGGATGATCAACCTCAAAATACTGAGATTATTTTGTTGAGGTGAATGGTTTGAAAGCACCAACCAGAAATTATTGACACCCCACAATTCAATCGAGATGGTCAGAACAAAAGGGTGACTTCGACCCTCGAGGAAGCACTTATTAAGATTCCATCACTGCTCCTGGCGATGATTGGGACCGGCTGTGATGTCCCTGGTAGAAACAACACCTTTGAGGCAAAATTGCCTGGCTTTCACTTCTTCTCAGATCAGTTCGCCGATACCATCAGAATTTTGAGATGGAACCCCAAAGAGACCATCTTCTGTTAGAAAAACTCTCCTCCAAAACCATAGTCCAGTAATGTCCTAGATATTTAAACTCCTCCACGGTGGATTCTCCGGCCCAACAACGTACCCCCAATCGCTCTTGGCTGCCAAGATTGTGGACAAGTACGGGCTCCGGAAAATTGGAGGTGGAGACTGCTGGCGAAGGGTTGAGAAAAATGTGGCTCCTATGGTACCCCATGAGTCAGCCATTTAGCCCAAATTTGGCCAGGCCACATCCATCCATGAAAGAATAGCTCATGGCAATTTATGGCAATCAATTTCCATTGACACCTAAATGTCCTATGATAAAATATATGGCTATGGATTAATACCTATACCATTTTTAGGGGGATGAACATCCATTTACCAGCTATTTTGATGTTCACCAGGGGGATAGGGTTTTGACCCATCCCCATATTGAACAACATCTCCCTTTACAAAGGATTTTCCCTATCCACGCCATCACTTGGTGTGGAGCGTGGCCGCAGTTCCTGGCTATGGAAAGATGAGCCGACCGTACTTCAGCAGTGGAGAGGGCATTCGTGTCCGGGACCTAAATGACTGTTTTTACAACCATGGCCACGGGGTGGTGTCAATATGTGTCAATGTTTTTCCCCCCTGGAATCCTCATTATTGAGATAAGAAGACAATTAAAGATCGCTCACCGATGTGGTCAGATGTCTCCTTCACACCTTTCTCAGCATGATGATTTTTTGAGCTGGATTGAAAGACACCCAGTTCTGACAGCGCAGAAGGTAGAGGCGGCCCACACGTGGCAGCAAGAACAATTCACAGTTCTCATTGAGGGTTCACTCTCACCAAGTGAATCACTGGATTTTCAAGAGTACATACCCCGTGGAAAATCTTTAGGTCATTTCGAAGTGGTGCTTAAAGTTTTCCATCTCCGTTTTGACCACGGCCACCGCTTCAGGCGCGTGATCGCAAGATCAGCTTGGCCAATCGAGTCTTAGAAGAGATCAACTCGAGGTCTGAGTGACCGAAGTGTCACAGCCGTAGACGCCCTTGATGTTTCCGAAAGGATGGGCGAACAAAACGAGGGCAAGCAGTACTCTGGTAAACCAAATGCCATAAACCATCGTAAACCTACCACTTGAGGATGGTTTTTGCCACCCACTTATGATAGTATCGGGGATGGCTTTTTCTTTTGGTTTACCACGTTACTGCGGGCTCTAAAATGAAAGAGAAGGGGGTACAGTACAGTTGATGTTGAGGGCAATGGGTTCACCAAAATGGAGATTAAACCTACCAAAAGGAGGATTTAACTAACCCAAGATGTTTGTTGCCCTCAAGATGATGCACCTTGGCCTTCCACATCAATTGTATTTCAACAGATTCTCGAGATACCAGAAGTGTTTTTTTTTTTTTAATGGTTTCATCCAGTCAGCCTTAGTGGATTGAGGAGATTGACAATAATTTCATGCGTGATTCGAACCGGTGGTTTGTCTTGGCTCAAATGTGACAGTTTAGTGCTGCAGGTAAACGTGATGGAGTGATGGAGAAACTGTTGCGCCACAATTTTTAAACAACATCAACATTTCAACATATTTCAACAAACACATGACTTGAGAACTTTAAATGCTTTGCAAGTACTCAACCATTGGAGGGCCTGCTGACCCTGAGAATCATGCCGCCAAAAGCGAAAGCCAAGTTTCTCCGGCAGGGTTGATGGGCACGCTGACGAATCACAAGTGAACGAGGGATACATGCAACTGGAAATGGTGCACTCTTGTCTAGGAGGCCATCAAGAATCAATGGATCCCCTATTTAGATCTATTTAGGCGAGTGTTTCTCCGACGTTCTGGAAATCAACCTGCATCAGACCCTGTCGCAAAGTCACGTACCTCTGTGTCCATTGCACTCGTAGACAAGACCACCTGGTTCGGCTTGGAATTTTGAGAATGTCCACATGAAACATGGATGGGAACTATCTCGAGACAAACACATGATTTGTTTCTGTCAGTGCATGTCTGGGAGAAATTCAAGAAGCTTGGAACATTACACATAATTACCATCTGGTTATTTAACAATATTTAACATAGTCATGGATAAAATCCACCATTTTAATAGGTAAAGCATCTATTTCTATGGGCCATGGCTATAACCAAAGGTGGAATCATTGAGGTCCAGCCGTAGAGCTGGGCTCATGATCTTGACAGATGCCAGGGGGAAGGCCAAGGCCAAAGCCAAAGCCAAGGCAGCCGTAAAGGCGGTTGATTGGGTCGGGATAGTCGGGAGTTCACCGAGAAAATGGTGAGTCAACCATCAAAATAGGGATTCCACATGATTTAACTATCAACAGTAGAGATTTTACCATTAAAAATATGGATGTACCCAAGACAAATTCTCATTGTAGTACAAGCACATTTTTAAGGAAGGACATTCAGAAAAAATGGGGGACCATCAATCGACAGCAAATCAGAATTAAGCCAGCCAAAGAAACATTGAACCAACAACATAGGGGGATGGGGCCAAAACTTCAGACATCTTCAGACCCCAGGACTGTCTAGAGATTTTCATCATTTTTTTCATCATTTTGGCGCAGCATGCATTTTTTTGTATCCAGGGTATCCAGATAGACCCATTTCACTTGCGATCTCGTGAGGCCAAAGCGAAAGCAAAGGCCAAGGCGAAGGCTTCTGCTCCACCGAAGGCCTGACTTTTTTCATTCAAAGAAAAACACGGAGGTGTGGCCAAAACCTCCCATGATGTTTTTTTTTTGGGGGGGTTTAGTATGTTTAGTGCAAAAATGAGATACCAAATCTAGTGGTTCATCAGTGGTTCATCATCCCCAGGCGATGAAGGTGAAGGCTTCAGAGCCGGAGGCCGCCGCTTGTTCGTTCGCCGTGGAATGGGGGAAGAAGCTACAGCAAGTGGTGGTTTTGAGGTCAAGAAACAGGAAATGGATGGACATGGTATCTAGTCAAGTACAGTAAGAATAGCATTAAACCATCTATAATCAACAGCCAACCGCATACCATTGGGATATAATGAGAATATAGCCAACAGTATTGGGTGGTAGGCAAGTTGCCCTGGAGTGTATAGGGTGGTCTTCACGGCGATTCAACTTTGCTCAAGACGTTTTTGGAGAGGTCAGCCACACCATGTGACCATAGCGTATGATGTTTCGTAGATGGAAGCTGATGGGTTTGTCTAGACATGAGGTATAACCCCAATTCCAATGGATTATGATCATTTTTGTGTTATCAACCATATTCAATTCCGAGCTACAATCCCCCATATTCCAATGTGGGAAAACCAGGAGACCGAGCCTGCCGAGCCAGCTGACGAGCCTGAAGAGGAGGCTCTTTGAGAAAATCCCCTGGTGATGTTTTGTTTTGTTTTTTTTGGGGCCTTCAGCATCAACAATGGGAAGTTAGCCACCAAAATCCTGGGTTATAATCCCGAAATGATGCTGAAAACGACCAGGCCCAAGGCAAGAAGAAAGAGAAGAAGGAACCCAAAGAGGGCAAGGCCTGGAGCTTCCACCAGATCGTTGCCAAGAAACATCAGGAAAGATTGTCCAGAACGCCTGCGAAAGTCATTGGCATTCAACAAAGTCCCAACATTTAGGGACACCATAAACATCCACCAACGATACAACTGAGAGTCAATCATGATGAGGGCAGCCGTATCCCAAGTGCTTGAGCACACTCGATATCACCTTTATTCTGAGTAGGATTCGTGGGCCCACTTTCCGAACGCAAAGCATTTCCTTAGTTTTGTCTGAAAATACCTTGCCCCAAATCTCATGCTTGATCATTCAATATCATTTATTTTCCTCATTGAAATGGCAAGTTTGATTTCTATTGAGGTATTCTCCCCCACCTTTGGACCAACCACTTTGATGCGGGATTTTCAAGCTACTGCTGCAGATGGGAGCTTTCCTGAAGAAAATCTTGGATGAAGCAAAAGGCAAATCCTTCGAGGAAGCAGGGAAACCCGGGAAACCCGGGAAACCCGGGAAACCCAACAGTTCTTCCGGCATTGTAAATAGGATATCACTATTTGATTACTATTTGGTTGGGGGGTGACAGGGGGAAATCACCATTGAGTTTGGGTGGATCCTTGCCACATGTTGGCTACTCATTTGTGGATTTGTGGTGGGATTCTTGTAGAAGCCTGCGACGACCGTACCAAAACAATGAGGCGGAAACTCAAAGACGCAGTCACGTCAGCCCATTCCTATCCCGTGGTAAACATAGCAACGGGAAATCAAGTGGATCTTTTTTTTTGGCAGATGATTTACAATTGGGTTTACCTGCTTATAATTGGATTTTTGATGATTTTTGCATTGTCATGTTCCACTGGTTCCACTGAGTATGACAGTCCATGGCGCGGCTTTTGGAGCTGTGGCGCATGTGGATGCAGAATGCCACCGGGTTCATCATGACCATTTGCCAATGGTGACTGCACTCTGTAACCACATGCATATAACATGCATATAACATCATATAACAATGGTTTTACAACCTACGTACAAGTCAGTTCTTTGCCAACTCTAACCATTCACATGTCACATATAGTATTGAGGGACAATCCCCGTAGCCCTGCGGCAGATGGCTCAAAGCTGGGTGACTGCACCCCTTGGATATCTTGGATGAAAAAGGTGCCAATTGATATCACCTTTCCTGTCTCAGTAGATACCCTCTGGTAATTTAACATAGCTATGGAAAATCACCATTTTTAATGGGAAAATCCACTACAAATGGCCATTTTCAATAGCTATGTTAGTTTACCAGAGGGTATCAGTAGCCACCCAACAGCTTTCTCTTTTCTGCCGCTGAAGTCGGCCCTGATTCGCTATGGTGAATCAGGAGATTGACACCCCGAAGGCACCAAACTCGGATTCACTTCTATCCCTCCCAGAGTTTGAACAGTTCCTTCCCCAAATTGGATGATGGGAACATTTACAGGGAAATCCCTCAAGATTTTGGTAAAAACATATCAACAATCCATATGAAAACCAGGGTATACCAGGGTTATCTGTAGATTTGCAGCCATGTGGCGGCCCTTGGCTCTGCTGTCGGGCCTGACAGTGGAGCGCTACAAGGCCTGGTTTTGGCGCCCAGGATGGGCTGATGAATATATGGGGCTTTAATGGGCTTTATATATAGCTAAATGTGGGTTTCTATGGTTTGATATGGTGAATTATTAAGTTTATACAATTTGGATCAATTCATATAGCTAATATATGCTAGTATGAACTAGCGATTTCTGGTTTACTGTCGCTTAAACTAACTGTCAAAAGCATCAGGGGTTTTGGTGATACCAAATGAGAATCCCAGAATCCCTATGATAGATGGGAAAGACGTCTTGATATCTACAAATCCATCCTTTTTTTTTAAAGCAATTTTTACAAGCCATTTTTTTTCCATCATCAAGCACCCAACCACCAGCTTAATCCCCTTTTTTTAGAACGGAGCCCAAACTAGGTGCAAGTAAGCAAACAAACGGAAGGTATAACGCTATAACCAACACACTGAAAATCCACTTATATAAAGATGAGCAGATAGTTTCGGACCCCATTTCCATCCCAGTCGTTAGACTATGCTAAATGGGTGTTTACTCATAGGGGGAGGGGCATTACACATAAAAATGGTCTAGTTGAGTAGAGAAATCTGTGGATCAAAAGGGAAGGCCCCATCTTTGCATCACCCATAGAAGAAACGAATCCTAAGTGCAAGCCAGCAACAATGGAAATCAGCCTCCGGCCATATACTCCACCGGACAGTCCAGCACCAGCCCCCTGCCATCTTCTTAGATTCTTGATTCCCGAATCGCCAAGATCTGTAGCGATTGATGCGCGCACATGCGTATTATGATATATCATATACAGTCCGTATATATACATATATGTCCAATTCTATCTATCTCTCTTTCTCTACATATAATAATATATATATACATATCATATATACATAACTAGCCTAGAATTCTTGAGATCCAGGACCGGGCGCAGCGGACACGGACACTTCTGGACCACCGAGAGGTGCCGCGTGGCACGGGGTGATGGGTCCGTGGGAAAATCGCAATGTTATAAAACCGGTAAGTCATCTAATTATAGACAATCTATAAGTATAGATCATCTATGAATATACATGATCTATAAATCAATGGCTCATCTATGCTATAGCTATGTTAAAGAATCAGAAGGCAAATCTAGATACTTATATATTTCATAGAATACTGCGTGTTTTTTGCAGAAAACTTCGAAATTTGCAAATTTTCTAACACAAGTGAATTCAGTGAATTCATCTAGTTTTATTTATAAAGTCTATTTTCCAGGACTTAATGACCTAAATGCTCCTGCCTGTAAATTCATTGAACTCATTTAGTTCACTGAAACTGTGTTAGTGAATTGAACGATATATTTTTCTCCTTTCATTTTCATTCAATTCATTTTATTTTACTAAATTTTTAACTGATTTCATCCATGATATACATGGAACTATATGAATTTCACAATGCTTTCTTTCCCCTTCATTTAGTCCATTAGATTCATGACATTCTCGCAAAGTTTCCGGCCCTCTGGATCCTGCCCGGTCCCGAATAGAGTGGCAGTACTGTACCAAGATGGAAAGGTCACCCGGTTAGAAGGTGCCGCGATCGTTTTTTTTTCCGATTCAGAAGGGATTGGATGAAGATTCGTGAATCTCTGCGTTGCATCTTAGGAGATCTCCAGTGGAAGATCGCGGAACATTCAGTTTTTTTCCTCTAGATTTTAAAAGGAACAATTTGTAAACAAATCAAAGCACAGACAAGTTTGAAAGTTCAGAGAATTCGGAAAAGTTAGAAACAACGTAAAACTCACAATTCAGAGCAAAATTTCAGAATATTCGGACACATATCAAGTTATTATGGGCATTTTGTATTTTCGAAACAACGTAGACCATTTACATTTTGTTTTATCCAAGAATACACATTGCAAGTTTGAAAAACACCTGACAACCTTTGAACAGCACGCAATACAAAGGACGCGTGAAAAAAACAAAGAACAAATTTTGAACAGATCACTAGACCTCCAGAACTTCCAGGAACATCCAAAATGTTGTTTAAACATCAAGTTTAAATAGGCTCAAATAGCGTGAAAAGAAAAACTAAGTAAACTTTAGACAACCTCTAACTTCTCAGATAAGTGCCTCAAGTGTTGACAACTTTAAACAGAGGTCTTCGTATGTTTTTGCCAGCATGATCGAGTGCCGGGGATGGATGTTTAATTTTTGATGGATCCTTGGTTTTGCCATTCTCTGAACCAAAGCACCGGACTTTGCAGCAGAGAAGTACTATGAAAAGCAGATGTGCGCGAAACACAGGTGCAAAATGGCTACAATCCTCTAAAACTGCCCTATACCAACAATTTGCCGGGGTCATTCCTTGGCACTTGCGCCCATCCAGTACTCTACGATGACAATAGAAACCTTTGCAGCAGTTGAAACCGTCTACAGACGATGAATTTTTCCAGTGCTATCTAAAACTTGAAAGCAAACTTTGTACCCGTTGATGGCTGTTGGGCTGTCACCGTTTGGTGACAATCCCACTTGCTGTCGGTGGAAACAGAAACCATAGTCAAGTCCCCCATCCATTTTTGAACCGATGGGATTCTTATCCAAGCAGTGTGTTTCCCTACTCAATTGTATTCCTTATGGATTAGCAAGATAAACATGCTGACACAGTTTCTTTTGTGGGTTTGGTCACAGCAGTGAAATTTTAATGAAGTAGTCTAGCCGATGGATTGAAATCATTGGATTGAACTTTGATCCAAGCAACCATTGGCAAATTCCTCACATTTGGCATTGTCCAAGCACGGCTCACAAAGAACTAATCTGTGCATGGAACTGATCTGTGCAAACAATAAACGGGGACTTCGAATCCTGCAAATTCCCGGTTTGTTTTTGAGCATTTGAGAGTTCAAAACAACGTCAGGGGCTGGCTGCTTGCAATTTTTCAACTTGGAATTCCCTCTAAACGTTGAATATCTCATTGTTGGATATTCGACTTGGAAGCAATTCCGTTCTTCACACATTTTTGTGAGTGCATCTATTTCAGTGCAACTCATTTTACACACGATGGACCAGCCAAGACTAGCCAGCCACCTTTGGAATTATGCGAGGTGTGCCGTCGCAGAACCTGCGTGCATTGCGAGTACCAAAGCACTCTACAAGGCGCGGCCATCTTTCCAATGACCGTCTCTTTGGTCAGCAGGAGTCTCCTTCAGATGTGCCAATGAAAAATAAAGGATACGTACATAAAGTACGAATCTGTAAATTACGTTGTAAATGCACATTGTATGCTTCTGTATATAAAACAACTTATGTAACTCCATCTGTGAGTGCCATCCTTTTTTGCGTGGAACCACAAGTTAGAAAAACGCGCCGGAAACCAGGTGTCTGTCCCCAGACGGGTGTGCCCCTCGGCAGGGACAAGGTGGTGTTTCTAGTGAATAACGAATTGTGTTTATTGTTGGAAGTACCATGAACAAACAATGGACACGAGGTTTTCTAGTTGGTGCAACCTATGTACGGTTCTTCTAAAGTCAAACACTGTTTGCTGTAGTTGGGGCAGTTGGGACTCATGGCAAGGTGAATTGGGATGGGAGGGGGGAAAGGGGTTTTGCCGCAACTGGCCGCAGACATGCAGAAGACTAAGTGACTTGACTCACAGAACCCCGGATGCTGGTTTGAGCAAAAGAAAACATAAGAAAACACTGTATTCGAAGGTACTCCTTCTCCTTCTCCTTCTCAGATAGATATTTTCCAAGATCCAACTTTTTTTGAGCTCACCAAGTTGAGTGGTTTCTGAATCAAATAGCCACATTTAGCCACTATTGATCCTTGGGTTTGTGCTGTTGTGTTGTTGGGCCAAGACATCAATGTCCATGGAAATTTCACCCTGCCGAGGCGCTATTGGGTGGCGCGGCCCAGTGATTCTGCGGGCCGCGTGGGGGTTTTGGAACAGCAGCATTGCTTCTCATTGGCCGAGGGAGGTGCGCACTGGGAGATCCGGAGTTTCATTTGTCTGACAGGGATTTGTAGGAAATTTCATAGTAGTACTATGTATATCTATGTATTACTAAGCATTTGGTAGGGCCATTTTTGTGAACCGTTCGATATTTGCTGAAGCATTTGCCTCCACCAATCAATTGGTCAGGCATTGCTTGAAGTCGTTTGCAGATCCATACCCCACAATTTGGCTACAACTTTGGACAATAGTCCACGCAGAATAGGACCCGCCATGACCCGCCCCAAACGAATGACTTTGATTCTAGGAGCAACATGCGCAGATTTGGGCCCAAACATGATCTAGAATCTAGAGAACGCAATTTTTTGAGTTTTTCTTTTCTCATCGTTGGCAATCTACCATTCAACAACAAGATTGCCAACACATTTATGAAACAAAACACAATCAAACAACATTCTTACGTATGAATGTGTACATATGTATATAGACAATACAACAACACTGGACTAATGACAGTCTTAACAACAATGATGATAGTGGTAATCATGATGCACATGTACACACACACATATATATATATATACGCACTATATTATAATATATGTATATATAATGCCACTTGTAATATTTTGGACTTGGAAGTTGCTGGCAATCTGTTCTTGTTGGTCGTTGGTCTGTGTGAGCACCTCCAGGTCCTGCTGCTGCCGTAGCTGCTCAGTTGCCACGCTTGGCGGTGGAGTGCTTTGAAGAGCGGCAAACGCAGGTCAGACCTGGCATTTGGATGGGGAATGATGGGGATACATATGGGTGTGCGGGTGTCTGGAAATGGGGTATACCCCCAAATAGCAATTTTCTAAAGGGAACATACAGTACTTCAGGAGGAACACCTTTTGCTTCTTGAAAGCTTTACAAAACATCCATCTCGGTCGGCTACGGATCACATATCCAAGTCCGTTTTGTGTGGCAGGTGTAGGACGGTCAATTATCAGCTTCTTTTGAATCTATAAGTCTTTAAGATTTAAAGCTTTTGGAGGGTGGAAATGCGACCGGGGTACGACAAAGCTCCATGCTAGGATTCTAGGGGAAAGGATGTGCAGAAGCCCCGTCAAGTCGGACAACCACCTCACAGTAGTGTCTTTGGTTCCCAGCCGAAGGCACGGGTGACGGGGTGTACCTGCAACGCGGATAACAGATTTCTCTCTCTCTCTCTCTCTCTCTCTCTCTTGTCTTTTGATCTTTAGTGGGATTGGAGTGTTCTCTTTCAGAAGGTTTTTACTCAGTTGCAGCTAACAGTAGCCGCAAGGGAAACTGTCTGTCAGTTGGGTACGGTGCTCATCCTTTCGAGGGTGGGCTCCCTTTCTTTGGACAGTTTCTGACGGGCTTGGCGGCCTTGCAAGCCGCCTTGCTCTTTTTCTTTTGCACCTGACCACATAGGAAACAACGGCTCTAGTTTTCATCCCGCAAGCCGGCCAACTTTGAAGGCGCCCATTAGGCGCCTGAAAGGTCTTAACGGATGGAAACGACATACCACCAAACTTCGCTGTGGAGCACTTAATGTACGAACTTTACACACAACCATTGTAAACAACGGAGGACATATGACGATTGACGGAGCCATGCCAGATAAGCCATACCATATGTGCAAAACATTCAGAGACCACAATTTCTCTCTAGTTGCTTTGTCAGAAACTAGATGGCGTGATGAAGGAATTATCGACATTGATGAGTATCAGATCCTGTTCAGTGGTCTCCCTGCTAATGCCCCGGTAGCACTACCAGGAGTTGGAATCGCCCTCAACAAATCAATGCAGTTGGCATGGAACGCAGCCGGACGTGTGCTGGATACACGAGGCGGTCGACTTATGCGTATTACCTTACTTTTAGCTAAACGCACGTACCATGTCATTTCAGTATACGCACACACTTTCCGTGCCTCAGAATCTGAAAAGGAACAATTTTATAAGGATCTACATAACATGACTGCCCTCTGCAAGTCTGGAGAAGAATTGATTTTGTTGGGTGACTTCAATGCTCGAGTAGGCATTGGGGAACCTCGTATAGACGCTGCAGATGGGGACACAGAAACTCTTTTGGGGTCTTTTGGTCTGCCTGAAATAAATGATAATGGAAGGTTGCTCCTTGATTTCTGCCGTCAACAAGGCCCACGTCCTTCAGAGTGATGAGCACCTTCTTTCAACACAAAACATACGGCACATGGCAACATAACTTAACAAAGAAATGGCATCAGATCGATCATGTTGTTGCTAAACCCACGACATGTCCTTTCATTGAAGATGTTAGAGTTATGCCGTGATTGGATTTTGATAGTGACCATCGGATCTTTAGTATCAATTTCCGAGTTCTAGCGCCAGCTAAACAATATTGGGGCCGACAGACACATGTGACGGAGACGAAACGAATACCACGACTTAACGTATCTAATCTTTCACGAAATGATACTGTCGACCAATATAATCAGCTTCTACTTGACATGACCAGGGCTGACTTGGTTTCGGATGTAGATCTGTGGCAATATGCCGCTCGCAGGGCAGGAGAGAAATTCTGCGGAGATCAAGTTGGGCCGGCCCGACCAGCCTGGCAGGAAGATAACTCAGAGGAATTAGCCCAGTTGGCTTCGCAGAAACAACAAGCCTACCGACGTAGCAGATCGGACCCTACCACCATACCCCTTTATAAAGCTTTAGTCCGTATGCATAAGCATAGGGTACGCCAGATTCTCAATGAATGGTGGGCTAATAAAGCTGCTGAAATTCAGGCTGAGGTTGACACCAAAAGCCCAAATTATCAATATGCGGGGTACCGCCAGCTAAGAAAAGTTTTTGTGATGCCCAAAAGACCGGTGTCCAAACTACGGGGGCCGAATGGGGAATTTCTCCAAACGAGAGTGGCACGGGTACAGCGATGGGAAACATACTTCCAGGACCTCCTCAATGTTCCCTGACATGTCTCTCCAGATTTGACTTCTCATCTTGCCGCCTTTCCTCCGTGTGACACACTTGGGCTTACCCCCACTTTTTCTGAATTTCTAGCAGCCGTTAACCAGTTAAAACCCGGGAAGGCTCATGGACCGGATGGTATCCAACCAGAACTTATTTCCGCTTTAAGCATGCCAAATCAGCGGGTCCTGTATGAACTATTCTGCCGAATTTGGGACGGGCTTGATCCTATGCCTCCCTCATGGAAAGCAAATTACCTAGTACCTTTGCCCAAATCAGGGGATGTTACTCTTTGCACCCGGTGGCGTGGCATCCTGTTGTCCTCTGTTCCGGGCAAGGTCTTTAGTAGGATTATCAATGGGCGTTTGCAGGAATATCTGGAAAAACATCATATCTTACCCGAGACGCAATGTGGTTTCCGCTCCGGAAGAGGCACAACGGATTTTTGCTCTCCGTATGATCATGGAAATTGCCCGAGTCAAACAACACCCTGTATATGTCCTGTTTGTGGACCTGGCCAAAGCTTATGACTCAGTACATCGGGAAACCCTGTGGAAAGTATTGGAAAGAAAAGGTGTTCCAGCCCGACTTATTGCATTAATAAGAGAATTCTTTACAGGTAAAGAGGCTCGGGTTAGTGTCGAAGGAACCGTGTCAAACAGCTTTAGCTTGAATACGGGCCTCGGTCAAGGCTGTTGCCTTGCTCCTACACTTTTCAATATTTTCCTAGCTGCAGTTATGGAGGATTGGTTATCACGGGTAGAGGATCCAATGCACTGGGTGTACCGTATTGATGGGATCCTGGGCCGACATGTTGACGATGCTTCTTTAGCCAAGTACAGCAGGTGGGAGACAGTAACAGTACATGATCTGGGGTATGCTGACGACTCCGCCTTTTTGGCGGCGTCGTGCGAACAATTGGCCCGGTATGCTCTACAATTACAACAGCAATATACTGGGTGGGGACTTAATCTATCAGTGCCCAAAACAGAAGCTATGGCAACGACTGGGGCTCATGGACATGACAGCATAACGGTATCACCTGACTCTGAGGGACATAAATGTATCAAGTATACTGATGTTTTTAAGTACCACGGGCAGGTGTGAGCACGAGATCACACATAGGATTGACGCAGCGCGAAAGGCTTTTGGAGGTTGACCTCTTCAGTATGGGATGTCAAACAAATCAATCTTGGATCTAAACTGCGAGTGTACCGCGCATGTGTGATATCTATTCTCTTGTACGGAGCCGAGACGTGGACCACTACTTTTAGCTGTCGATACAAGCTTGAAAAATTTCACATGCAGTGCTTAAGAAAGATTTCTAAAATCTCTATATTTGACCAAGAGCACATGCATATCAATAACCATTGTGGGTGCCTACCATCATACAACTAGTTTCTCAGGCCCGTTTAAGATGGTTAGGTCATCTTGCAAGAATGCCCGAATCCCGACTCCCGAAGGAGTTGCTGTTCGCGTTCCTCCCTCCTACACTAGGGCAGGTACGAACTCCTGGTCGCCGTGAAGGAAAATGGTTGCAGTATGAATTTATTGGTGATCTCCGTAATGCAGGCATAGGCACATCTACATGGTTACAAGCAGCTCAACATGAACATGACCACCGTTGGGTCCAAGGTCTTTTCTCTAGCTGTGTGGCATCCCCCCTTACAGCCCACAACTGGTGAACCCCCTTCAATCCGCACCCGCGTGCCCCGCCACCCACCTGTTAAACAAATCAAGCTTAGCTTCGCCCAAAAAGTAGAACGGGCAGCCGCTCACCTAGCATCCCATCCCAGTAACACATATCTAGGGTACGAACATGCTGCCGGTGGACGCCACGGTTTTTTCACGGTTTTGACCAGCTATTTCCAGGAACATTTCGGAGCTCATGGAGAGTCGGACAATGCTGAGCAGTTCCGAAGCCTCTTGGAGACCGAAACAGATGCGGTTCTGACAGCCTTCACTGTAGGAACATTACAGCGTAGTCCCGCCATGTCCACTAATACCACTGACCGAAAACGCTTTCGCTTGTCAAAAAAGCGCCCTGCAGAGCAGTTGTACCTTCCCCCTGCTGAGCACCCTCCGTCCCCGCCACCTCCGATAGTTCGGGTCAGAGGCGTTCGCCAGAAAAAAGCTGATCACCACCGGTATCGAATGTACCAAGAAGGCGATTATGCTTGTACTATGTGTAATCGGGTATTTCCCTCAGGTGGCAGCTTAGCTAACCACGTTAGATCGGTCCATACAGAAGGTACCTTCCGCGAAGCTGGTTTTAATTGCCCCTGCTGCCCCAGAGTATTTCAACGTCTCAGCAGACGGACCTGGCATCTTGAACACGATCATGCAGCAGGTTCCACGGCCCTGACATGCCCTCATTGCCACGGAGTTTTTCCAGGTAAGCCCATGCTCCTCTTACATTTTGCACAAGATCATCCTTTGAATGACACTGATTTCCCCTCTCCATGCCCCCTCTGTGTTAAGTATCACAGGAACCCCGTCCAATTCATGCGGACACCCCTGATTTTCAAACGCCACCGGACACACGACCACCTCCATGACATCCCCATCACGGTTCACCACCCTCCGCCTTAACATCCTCCATTTGTTCGCAGCAATCTCAGCTCTTTAAGTCTTCTGCCCTCACTCAATCGCATGGCGGCACGCGATGAACGCGGCCGACGCAAACCTTCCCCGGTCTCCCGTACCGAGTTCGATCGCCAAAGAAATCAGCTGGACAAGACCGCAGATCGTCTCGACAGCGTGGAAAAGCAAATTCGTTGCGTGGGGCAGCTGGCTGTTCAGACAGCAAATGACTTTGCGACCCACAAAGCTGCGCTGCAAGTCGTATTCTTCTTGGCTGGGGGCGCTAAGCAGACCTGCTTGCACCTTCTGGAGAACTACAATGCTGAGACAGAAGCCGTCCGCACAGGTGTCCAAGAAAAGGGTGCCCCACTTAAGATCAAGCTGTATACCCAAATTTTACACCTGGTGGCGGAACAATCTAAGCCCTACCCGACCTCCTCTGCCATTGTACAAGAGCTATGTAAGACTGAAGCTGGCTACTCCCTGCAGAGTCTGTCAAACGCCACCCGTCCACCTGAAGGCGATACCTCATGGGTTATGGTTGCTCAATTTGCCCCCACAGAGTCCGGACGACAACTCCGCGCCTTATGGGCTAACCCCAATCTGTCTCGCACTTTCGCCAAAGATGCAAACGGAAAATGGCCTGAGGTGGGATGCAAACCGGGACAACGGGAGAACCTTATCGTCTGCCAAGAACTTGGCATCCAACCCAAAGGAAAGGGCAAAGGCAGACGGGTATCCCCAGAAAAACGCCGGCACAGTCCAAGAGGGGAAGGGGACGGCCGTCGCTCCAGGGCCAGAAAGTCTGAAAGTATGGACCGTCGACACTTAGCATAAAATGGGGTGCGGCACTGGTCTGAACTGATTCATAGCATTGGACCGGTCTCGTCCGGCCAAGGGAACAGGTCTTGCCCTGTATCCCAGAAACAACCGAGTTCCGGTCCTGTCCGGGCTCTAGGCAGGTCCCTAGGTCCTCAGGTTCTATTGCCCTGCGTACGCAGAACGTTACATCCCCTGTTTTTCAGTACTTGGCCGACGCCCCTAGCTTTCAGGCTCCCAGTGTTCAATGCCCCCGTTTATTTCTGGTATGGTTTCCTTCTCTCGCTTCCTTGAGTTCCTCATTTGCCCTCCGTGTCCTATCATGCGTCTTCACACTCACTCCGCATTTTTGGTTGTGTCTTTTCCCCATTTTCTGGTGTCGTTCCCCTTGTGTATGTTTATGGTGGTACAAGCTGAAGTTTTAGTTTTAAGCAGTAGAATTGCATCCTTGTGTACAGACGATTCACCTTACGTCACCTTGGCCGGGACCGACGGTGAATCTAAGGATGACTTTCTACTTTCCTCTTCGTGGACGCAAAGCCCTGATGAGGGCATGATGCGTGGAACACGGATGTGCAGAAGAAGAAACCAAATGTGTTCACTGTTGGAAGCTCAACAAGCGCAACTTTTGTCTTACCAGGAAGAGCTAAGTTTATGTTACGCTTCTTGAAAGCTTTACAAAACATCTGCGGACCACATGTCCAAGTCCGTTTTGTGTGGCAGGTGTAGGACGGTCAATTATCAGCCTCTTGTAAACGTATAAATCTTCAAGATATTGAAGCTTTTGAAGGGTGGAAATGCGACCGGGGTACAACCCAGCCCCATGCTAGGATTCTAGGGGAACGGGTGTGCAGAAGAAGAAGCCAAACATTTTCACTGTCGGAAGCTCAACAAGCGCAACTTTTGTCCTTCCAGTGTATGGGAAGATGATGATAATTTATTGGGACTGGAATACCATATTTTCAGACAAACCCATGTAGTGTTTTTAATAAATATTTCTACTTTTCGGGATTAATGCGGATATAATGGAGATATCGAAATTAATTAGGAGATAAAATGGGATATGATGGAATATCATGGGACTCACTGGGATTTAATGGGATATAATGGAACATAGTGTGATTTCAACCAGATTTTTTTGATAGCGGCCCAACATGAGTAGATCCAGCATGAGTAGATCCAATGCTAAAAGCCACGGGTTTGTTAGGTGGTATTTCACGTTTGGGAGATGGGAGAAACAATAGATAGATGTGGGAGTATAAATTCAAAACTGGTGATACAATGGGATATAGTGGGTATTGGGATATAATGGGATATAATATTGAACAGTGGCATTACCTTCCCTCTACCACGTCCCCACGTTCCACCACCAGTTGGAGACATTGGAGACATTCACTCGAGTTTTTACTGGTTTCAGAAAGTGCTTTTTAATTTGGGATGGTGATCCCTTTTATTCATGGACTTGATCATTCACACAACTAGTGGTGCTTGGGGGTTCCCTTTGGGTCCCTGGTGGCCCAGTGCAGGTGCCTTTGTGGTCTCGTCAAACTGAAGAACCTGCAGCCGAAGCCTGGGCTGAGGCTGTGAAAACCTGGGGATGGGTCCCAGCTCCCAACAAATATATAATATTGCCTGGTAACAAAGATGGAACCCTCACAACATTTTTGAACGATAATTTGCTAGTCATGTCAGATCTTCACATGGCCAGCATGTGTCGGTTGTGTGCTAGTCTTCATTTTCAGACCCCAAAGGTTCCAACCCCGATAGGGTTTTGGATTTAAAAACTAAACTAAAACTGGGTCCCATAAATTTCAATCTTCTTCCGGACCCCCAAAACACCTCATGTACCCATGAACTAACTATCTGACTCAGCAGATCCTGTTGGTCATCTCCCCGCATTCCACGGGCCAATCCACGTTCCGTATCGAATCCCAATTTTGGTGGCTAAACGCCTTAGTCTGATGACTTAAGTGCACACAAAATGCTGGGTTGATTCTCTCTTTTTTGTAGCTAAGTGCTAAAATCAAATTTTCACGACTGAAATCCGCATTTTGGTGGACACCTTCACCGGCACAAGGCATTGACCATGGCCTTCGTGACATGCGACCAGCAGCTGCCTGACACGGAGTTGTGCTCGGCGGTGCTCAGTGTGATAACCAGGCCGGACCATTCTGGTATGAATGGATTGTAAAAATGGTTTGTAACATGGCTGGAGGTCTAGAACCGTCTTTTGGGTGGTCCAATCTATGCTCAACCATTTTGAGCAATTTCTAGCGGGAGGATCATTGTTCATGTGGACATGACTGAAGAAAAAGGGGTTTTCAGTCAGAAAAATGGGGAGAATAAGTGACAATCATTGGGATAGATGGTAAATACGCGACAGATACTGGATGACTCGCCCTATTCCCAGGTGAGTTTTAGCCCTTTTTTTTTTTAAATACCACAGTTACAAAATCCTGGCGCTGCGTGTGTATGTGTGTGTGTGTTTGTGTATATGTATATGTATATGCAACTGTAAATGTTAATGACAACATGTATATGTATATGTGCATGTATATGTATTTATGAAAATATATGTACGTATATATACGCGCAACGCCTGGGTTTTGCCCAGGCGTTGCAGCGTAGAGGTTTCCCATTCACAAACAAATGATGTTGCAAATTGCCGCAATTCCTATGGGGAAAATAACAAAGGTACTAGGGACTATTAAACAAACAAGGTCAAAACACCCGAAATTCCTATGGGAAAAACAAGAACGGCATAACATTTGAAATTCCTATGGGAAAAACAACAAAGGTACTAGGAAATTATAAACTCTCAAATCGTGAAACTTAACATTCAATTAGGAAGATCAACAAAGATATTAGGGAATATTAAACTCCCACCCCCGTTAAACCTTAAATTCCTATGGGGAAAACAACAAAGGTACTAGG
>Ga0126342_10006326_pt1 | contig 20964 bp, 8 predicted proteins | sample Cyp1metagenome_FD_92528 | JGI IMG/M metagenome (GOLD analysis project Ga0126342, IMG submission 92528) | Coral microbial communities from Lord Howe Island, Old Settlement Bay, Australia - Cyphastrea 1 metagenome | ecosystem: Host-associated > Invertebrates > Cnidaria > Coral ...
TCTCTTCTCTCTCTTCTCTCTCTTCTCTCTCTTCTCTCTCTTCTCTCTCTTCTCTCTCTCTTCTCTCTCTTCTCTCTCTTCTCTCTCTTCTCTCTCTTCTCTCTCTTCTCTTTCTTCTCTTCTCTTCTCTTCTCTTCTCTTCTCTTCTCTTCTCTTCTCTTCTCTTCTCTTCTCTTCTCTTCTCTTCTCTTTTCTCTCTTCTCTCTTCTCTCTTCTCTCTTCTCTCTTCTCTCTTTTCTTCTCTCTTCTCTCTTCTCTCTTTTCTTCTCTCTTCTCTCTTCTCTCTTCTCTTCTCTCTTCTCTCTTCTCTCTTTTCTCTTCTCTTCTCTCTTCTCTCTTCTCTCTTCTCTTTTCTCTTTTCTCTCTTCTCTTTTCTCTTTTTTTCTTTTCTCTCTTCTCCTTTCTCTTTTCTCTCTTCTCTTTTTTTTTTTTCTTTTCTCTTTTCTCTCTTCTCTCTTCTCTTTTCTCTTTTCTCTTTTCTCTTTTCTCTTTTCTCTTTTCTCTTTTCTCTCTTCTCTCTTCTCTTTTCTCTTCTCTCTCCTCTCTTCTCTCTCCTCTCTTCTCTCTCCTCTCTTCTCTTTTCTCTTTTCTCTTTTCTCTTGTCTCTTTTCTCTTTTCTCTTTTCTCTTTTCTCTTTTCTCTCTTCTCTCTGCTCTTTTCTCTTCTCTCTTCTCTCTTCTCTCTTCTCTTTTCTCTTTTTTTCTTTTCTCTTTTCTCTTTTCTCTTTTCTCTTTTCTCTGTTCTCTGTTCTCTGTTCTCTGTTCTCTGTTCTCTGTTCTCTGTTCTCTGTTCTCTGTTCTCTGTTCTCTCTCCCTCTTCCTCTTCCTCTTCCTCTTCCTCTTCCTCTCCCCTTCCCTTCCCTTCCCTTCCCTTCCCTTCCCTTCCATTCGCTTCTCTTCTCTTCTCTTCTCTTCTCTCTTCTCTCTTCTCTCTTCTCTCTTCTCTCTTCTCTCTTCTCTCTTCTCTCTTCTCTCTTCTCTCTTCTGTCTTTCTCTTTTCTCTTCTCTCTTCTGTCTTTTCTTTTCTCTCTTTTCTCTTTTCTCTTTTCTCTTTTTCTCCTTTTCTTTTCTCCGAAGGCCGCAGGCAGTGCCGACGATGCGCCATGATGTGGCCACCGTTTCGCACGAAATGAAGTTTTTTGCGTGTTTGGTTGGTCCGGCAGTAACGCTTTCCCCTTGTGTGTGAAAGCTTTTGTGTAAAAGCTTCTGTGTGGAAAAGCGTCTATGAGTAAAAGCGTTTCTGTGTAGAAGCTTCTGTGTGTAAAAGCTTCTGTGTGTAAAAGCGTCTGTGTGTAAAAGTGTCTGTCTGTAAAAGCTTTTGTGTGTAAAAGCGTCTATGGGTAAAAGTGTCTGTGTGTAACAGCGTCTGTGTGTAAAAGGTGTCTGTGTCTAAAAGGTTGCTGTGTGTAAAAGCTGTCTGTGTGTAAACACGTCTGTGCGTAAAAACTTCTGTGTAAACCGTCTGTGTGTAAAAGGTGTCTGTGTGTAAAAGGTTACTGTGTGTAAAAGCTGTCTGTGTGTAAAAACTGTCTGTGCGTAAAAGCTTTTGTGTGTAAAAAATCGCTGTGTGAAAAAGCGTTTGTATGTAAAAGTGTCTGTGTGTAAAAAAAATTTTGTGTAAAAGCCTGCTGCGTGTAAAAGCGTCTGTGTGTAAAAGTGTCTCTGTGTAAAAGGTTCTGTGTGTAAAATTGTAAAAACTTTTGTGTGTAAAAGCTTCTGTGTGTAAAAACTTGCTGAGTGTAAAAACTGTCTGAGTCTGTGTGTAAAAGTCTCTGTGAAAAAGCTTCTGCGTGCAAAAACATCTGTGTGTAAAAGTGTCTGTGTGTAAAAGCTTCTGCGTGCAAAAACATCTGTGTGTAAAAGTGTCTGTGTGTAAAAGGTTCTGTGTGTAAAAATGTACACACTTTTGAGTGCAAAAACTTCTGTGTTAAAGTGTAAAAACTGTCTGTGTGTAAAAGCGTCTGCGTGTAAAAGGTTCTGTGCGTAAAAACGTCTGTGTGTAAAAGTGTCTGTGTGTCAAAGCTTCTGTGTCTAAAAGCTTCTGTGTGTAAAAGCGTTTGTGTGTCAAAGCTTCTGTGTGCAAAAGTGTCTGCGTTTAAAAACTTTTGTGCGTAAAATTGTAAAAACTTGCGTGTGTGTATAAGTTTCTGTGTGTAAAAACGTCTCTGTGTAGAAACTTCTGTGTGTAAACGTGTCTTTGTGTAAATAATTTCTGCGTGTAAAAACGTTTGTGTGTCAAAATTTCTGTGTGTAAAAACGTCTGTGTGTAAAAACGTCTGTGTGTAAAAACGTCTGTGTGCAATAGCGATTGTGTGTAAAAACTTCTGTGTGTAAAATTTTCTGTGTGTAAAAAAATTTGGGTGTGTAAACATGTTTGAATGTTGGGGAAAAATGCCTTGTGCGTAACAATCTTGTGTGTAAAAACGTCTGTGTGTAAAAAAAATCTGTGTGTAAAACTTTTGTACAGGCTTATGCGTGTAAAAGTTTCTGCGTGTGTGGGTTTGTGTGTGTGTGTGTCTGTGTGTGTCTGCGTGTATACATGTGTAAACATGTTTCTCTGCGTGTGTCTGTGTTTGAGAGCCTATCAACATATCTGTATGTTTGTATTTTTGACATTTTTCATACAGCATACCTTGTCGGTCTCTTGCAACTAAAACCCTGACATCTTCACATGTTCTTATCTTGACATCTACACAATGAACATATTCACATGATCTCATATAACAGTTTCATGAATATATTCATGTAAGTCCTTGGCATCTGCAAACCATACAACTACATAACACATCTGGGTACCTATACATCTACTCGCTCTCGGGCCAACCGTCGTCTAGTTGATCTTTTGGGATTCTGTTGGATCTTTTTGTTTTTTTTCTATGTTTGCCTCTCCATCTTGCATCAGTTTTGTCTGTGCAAATATTGGATTCAGGTAGTCATTTGCATCTGACATCAGAGCTGATGGTCGAGATTGTTGAACTAGATTGGAACATATCATTTGAGTCAAAAAAACTTGAAGAAGTGACAAGGACTGATGTCCTGGGACCAGTATTCAAAGTCTTGAGCTGTGCTGGAAATGCGCAAGATCAAGTTTCGCGCCAGGTTGCTGTATTGTACTTGCATGATTTGCATGTATTTCCCGTCCAGCATGGGTTGATGTCAAGATACGAAATATGCTATTGTCACACAAAAGAAGACGTACTATTTAGACCATGAAAGACCAGGTTCGATTACCCAACATTGGAACTTCCTCAACTGCTATGATCCCTGACGGACAAACTGGGCCGACAAACAAGATAGCCATAGATAGCCTATACTTGTACTGAGAAGATCTGAGAAGATCTGAGAAGTTGGTACAGCAGGAGGCCACCCCGACCAATTGGAGAAACTTGCCAGGTATCACGATGTGGCTTGCCGCAGTTTCCGCTTGAGTGGACTGAACCAAACGCAAAGTGTGCCATCCATGCATCATCCAGCCCTGGGCAGCGATAGAAATCTGGAGTAAGGAATCGTGTGATGTCATGCAATCTACTCATACCCAAAATGTACTAAATGATTGAAACAGTTGGAACTCGAGCCAAACTTTTTCCAGCAGCCTTCCATGTGGTAGAGATTAGAGCAATTGCAAACTTCTTGCTCACTGCTTGACTTTAGTGGCACAAGGACCATTTGTCAAAATCTTGTGATCTTTCATCGAACATATTTCACCGGACACTGTGAAGTCTGCAGAAAAATCTACCGAAGTTGCTTCTAAGGTCTCCTAAGTGTATCTGCTACAGTACAGGTGTGACACGAAGTCTAGTGAACTCGCAAGCCCCCAATACATGTAGTCTTCATCAGTCTTTATCTATGCGCTTTTTATATCTTTTTGTTTGCTTTTTCTTGCTCGAAGTCACAGCCCGGATTTCAAGGATCCAAACTGGATTGGCATCGTTGTGGGATTTGATTACAAGGCACAAATGACGGCGCCCTGATGGCCCTGATGCAGGGAGATTCAGGACGTCTGTGTTGTGTAGTGACCTTGAATGTGGCCTTGTAGGCCTGCTTTGCAACACAACGGAGCGAATTCGGGTCATTTGCAAAGATGCATTCACAAACAAGACTTGTTCGCAATGTTCTCTCTGCACCTATCCTCAATACCCACAAAATCGTGTACTTCCTGCCAGCACTCTGTTTCGTTTGGCACGTCAATTGCAGGGAACCGCAGTTGTAGAATGGCATCAGGGTGCCAAAAAGGGCTCAAGGACTACATCCGGTGGGAAGTGAGCCGGCGCAGTTGACTTGCTGCTTCGCTTTTTCTTCGTAGATAGGTACACCGCCAAACATGTGTTTTGGATCTTTTTGGATGTTTTTGGCGAGGTTTTGCAAGTGTTTCCTGATGGCCTTGTCTTTGCCTGCTACGATTTCATGCCTTGAACCAGCATTTGATGTGCACAAGTTTTGGAATTTCTGAGAGGATACGATGAGGCAGAACGAATGAACTGTCAAAACCCACACACACACACACCCTATCATACACTTCTCTCACATTATATAGTTACACACACATACACACGCACTGTCAATTAATGTCAATTTAATTCATTTGTACGATCGTACAAGGTCGTACACCTTTTGTAGCATCGCATATCCATACCAGTACATCCACAAACGTAGCGCATACATGCGCATACTATATGATCTACATGCACCTAACTCTCTACCTACCCGGACCTACCTATCTAATCTATTTGCCTACATGTTTTTCTATTTGTTGTCCAGTTGTATCTGTGTACAATGTATATGTGACATGTGCATATCTACATACTGGTAGAACATATGATAATATATAATAAAATTGATATACAGACACACGTGATATCAATGTGTATTTTATGTATCATTTATGCGCATCTACGCATGCAAGTGAGACAGATATCCAGAGCCTTTTCAGGTCCGATGTGGCAAGCCTTAAGACATGGCTGCGTGACAGGTACCTGAGAATTGTGGAGCAAGCTACAGGTGCAGCAAGTTCACAGGACAGAACTCGATCAGGTTCATGTTGTTACTCCACATTACGTCTGACACCTGTTACGTATTGTCATGCTGGATTTGTGCTGTGTTTGGGGTAAGCCAGTTCCGCGGTTCTTACGGTTGTGAAGCCTGTCAAGCCCAACAAAGCATACGTCATACTCTGCTGCTCCAGGAAGTGGTCCTGCCAAAGGAGCAGGCCACGACTATCGGATACTGTAGAGCTGGGGGCTGGCCTTGAAGTGCTCTTAGCCAAGTATTTCAAGTAAGGCATACTGATACCGTAAAAATGGTGATTTCTGACTTCAATTTCCTTCATTTTCCCACTTTGCGAATCTTGGGTCTTTGAGCCGAATCAGGCTTAGACAACCTCAAATGTCAAATTACTGTTTAAATCAAACGCTAGTCCCTTTGTCTCTCTCCTCTCTCTCTCTCTCTCTCTCTTCACACTGCAGGTCTGACACAAACACAAACAAACACACACACACAAACACACACATACACACAAACACACACACAAAGAAAGAAAGAAAGAAAGAAAGAAAGAAAGAAAGAAAGAAACAAACACACACACACACCCACGCACACGCACGCACGCACGCACGCACGCACTGACAGACGTAGATTCTGATGGACGTGGCAAGCATTCCCAAGTCTAGAGTCAGTCGTCCTTACATTGAGTAGTTGGACTCCAGCACACTGAACTCATTTGAAGTCATTTGCATACTGAAATCATATGAAATCTTGTCCTGAGGTCTTGAAGCATTTGTTTTCTTGAATGTGTAGCAAGGTTTTATGATTTTTCGTTGATGAGAATCAGTGACTCATGACTCAGCCTTCAAAAAGACTCACTACATTGTGTTCTCGTCCAGGCCAAGCCTGCATGGGAGGAGATTCAAGCAAGGCAATGGGATCGATGGGCGAGGCAAACATGGGCAAACTCCTGTTAGCTCCAGCATGCTCCAGCCCCTTATGGATCCTTAAGTTTGATTCGTGTTGATTCTTGTGCGGAAACAAGTCTAGACTCACAGCAATAGATAGACTGATAGACTCAGATAGCATCAGCTGAATTGTGAGAGACTCAGAGACCCTTCAACTCATAAACAACATTACCGGTACAGGACTATATTACTGGTACAAATCTTCTGATGTGTTCTGACAAAAACACGGCACCTCTATGTTTCCAGAGAGAGAGAGAGAGAGAGAGAGAAGGATGGCTTACATACTGTACATACTGGTACGGCGAGATACCGCGAGCATGTTTGCGACAAAGATAAACGTGATCTCTGATCAGGTATCTCCCTCCAACGTTTTCTGATTTAAATACATGCGTTCAACCCCTGAGAGTCAGCCTTATAATTATACTTGGGATGTCTTGACTTGAGGACCTGACTAAATAAAAACACCCGCCATTCAAGATATTCAATCCAATCTCTCTCCTTACTGGACGATCATGAGGGTTGTGTTGGTCGGCATACTTTCAAGGTGTCAAACATGATCAAACATGTACAAAACATACCTGCCGATCTTCGGAAGCTTTTGAAATCTTGAACCAGTTGCACTCAGTTGCTCAATTGTGCCCATCGTTATATATACCTGGACCGAGCTCTTCGAGTCCGGCAACACCTTCAGCCGGCATTCGTGTTTGTCAGGTTACTAGTACGATGAAAGTTGAGAAGTGTCCTTGCAAATGGATCTAAGTTGTACAAAGAATCCAAAAAAACAATGTGGTACTTTGAATTTGCTTTGAAACGTATCCAGTCTGTCAGGGTACTATATTGGCTCAGATGGCCAAATTGGTGAAAACTTGCCACGTTTGAACACACACTTCTCAAGCTTCCGTACTCCCCCACCCACTTCTGTTTGATGGAAGGACACTAGCAGACAGGGCAGGACTTGTAAGGGAGCTCAAGAGCATAGGGTCATAATATGTCATATATAATTCACTTCTTGTGCAAGTACAGAGTAACATGGGTCACCCACATGAGTCACATGATGAAATGTGCCTCTGTCACCTAAGTGGTGCCTGGCATGACAAGCATAACACATATCGGTGGAAATTTGCCACGACGATTGCAGAGAGGCTCTTTCCCAATGCGCCTCCTTCAAAGCCTTCTACAGTGCCATCCAGGCGCAAAAGCTCCAGGAAAAATGGACTGCACATTTTTATTCTTCCGCTTTTGAGAGAGTCATAGAATACACATTGCTCAGCTTAAGCATGACAAATTCTGCTCCAAGCACTGGAGAAGTTTGAGCCAGAGCAATCAAAGCAAGACAATCAAGAGGACCGAGTTGAATATGTTGTGATGACAATTTCCAATGGCTGCTTTTCAGATTTTTCAGTTTCCACCACTGAATCTTTCCCAAATTGCTTCGGTACCGGTTTGTGTCCACGCCACTGCTTTTCCTCAGACAGCTAGCTGTCTTTTCTATGCAGAGGGACATTCCTTATAGGGACACTCCTAGAACATTCCTTTTCATTCATTTTAATTCCAAAACAATAATTTTGTTCCACATAATTCCATTTCATTCCAAATAACTATTCTTCATTCAACATAGTTATTTTTCATTCATACTTTTTAAAATTATTTTAAAGAAGTATTTAAAGAAATTTTGATAATTTTCAAATATTTCTGGATTTGTTTCATTTTCTTCTGTTCTTTTTTGTTGTTTTTGGAATTATATATATACATATATCATATACCTGCAGCCTCCAACAGGCGGACATTTGGGGCTGAAACCAAATAGTAGCCATTTTGGGACTCGGGCTGTCTTGTAGCCTGAACATCAATTCAGGCAAGATTGTCCATTCAGGCTGGAAATGCCATCTTGAGCATAATTGCAGAATCATTTCCAGGCGAGAATTTAGAGGCAGGCGAGATTTCAAAGGTCAGGCAGAAAAAAAGGTCCGAACACGTTAAGTCGTTCAGGCTCAAATTCTAGCCTGAGGGTGCTCTAGGTATACATATATACCGTTATATATATACACACATTATGTATATTTTTTTGAGATTTTGTGCTGATTTGTTTTTATTGTTGTTTTTTTGTTTATTTTTTTTCTTATTTAGTTATTGTTTGTTTATTATTATTATTTTGTTTTATTCTTTTTTTTTCGATTTTTTTGGGAATGCTTTGGATTTTTCTGGAACTTTTTTTTTTGTTTTTTCCTTTTCAACTTGTGTTCCCCTTTTATTTTTTCGTTTTTTTCTAGATTCTAGATTTTTTTTTGAACTTTTGTTTTTTTTTGTTTGGAGGTTTTGAGTTTCTTTTTGTATTGTTGGATTGATTTTTTTTTTGTAATGTGGTTTTTGTTTTTTCTTAATTTCCCAGATTTTTGTGGAATTTTGAAGATTTTTTTTGAAAGGATAGCAACTTTAAGGAGTAGCCCAGCCCTATTAGGAGTAGCCCAGGGCTCTCTAATGAAAATGTACCATCCGCCCAGCTTTGATATGACTCTTTGGAGGCCTGAAGATGTGACCAAGGATGAGACCTTCAAGAGTCAGGCAGTCGAAAAGACATGCAGACACCACAGATATCATCAGACATCCTGAGAATTCCTGAGATGAGATCAAGTAGAGATTTGATAGAGAAACGAGATGAGAGTGATGTTTCATGCCAGACTTCTTCCACAAATCTGGTTCCACATGGTTTCACTGTGTTGTGCCCAGACACGAAACATGTTCCAGTGTTTTGAACTGGTGGCCTTGATCGAGGCCCATTGCGGCACATTGCATAAGCTTGCATGATGTGTATCCGAGATTATCTGAGTATCTAATAGTTCTTCATAGTTCTTCAGTGGGTCCCTGCAGGAAGTCTTCCCTAAGACATCGCAGCTCGGTGAGATCCCTGTATCCAGACGAGATGCAGGTGAGGATTCGTGAAGATGCAGGGTTTGTCATGGTTTGTCATGACTTACTTGTGCAGCCCAGGCTACTGTAGTAGGGCCGCGATAATAATGCATCGCATCTGATCGCGTGTTAGAACATCTTTGTCATTTCCAAGGGGAGCATGGCCTGCGTTTGTGACACTGCAATTCTGCAATTCGCAGACTACGAACTGTCAGGTGCTGGAACTGAGGGCCAGGGCCAGGCGAGCGTTTGGGCTGTTACAGTAAATGGAAACACATGGGAAAGCCTAGCCTCGTCAGAGCCAACTCAAGTGCCGTTCGACTCTGTTATTAGTCTGAATATGTTTTCCGCATTTTGCTATGAACATTTTCTATCAGTGCACCTGTTTTCTATCAATGTCTATATACTAATTGTTTTCAGCCAGACAATCATCATCAAACCATCAAACTACCAAACCACCAAATCACCAAATCATCAAACCACCAAATCATATCATCAAATCATCATCACCATCCTGCTCATCGTTGCTGCCACTATCCAGATTCTACTTTCTCTCTCTCTCTCTATGGTGTTGCTATGTATATGTATGTACATGTATGTATATATCTATATATATAGATATATACATTACTACATGTGAGTGGGTTTTCTTGGCGGAGGTTGCAAAGGCTCGAGATTGAACATACCAAGCTTCAAACGTTCCTGATCTGAAGCCTGAGAGAAGTATGAATGCGGTATTTGATATTGCGGCAAAGGTTTGATAGCATTTGATAGCACAACCAACGCAGCCTGCAGCTTGCAATCACAGAAACACAATGAAATGCAATTCATGGCTGCTATAGCCCACCTGTGTTCTCTCATGTCAGGCGGAGCAGGAGACAGAAGCAAACGGTTCATCTTTCCCCTCCAAGCCAAGCTTCTACCAGGAGAGGGAATGTCCACCGACGTATCAAACTGTATCAATATCAACATCCTTGCAGAAGTTTGTAGATCCTGAGTTCATTTGACCTTGCGGCCACTGTTCAACTTTGAGTGGCCTTGTCCAGTCCCTGTTTTGTCCTGTGCGCAAGAGTAAATCCGGGTTTGGCAAGTCAAGGGCCTTTGTGAGTCCTGCGATAGCATTGTCCAAGCAACAGATGTCTGACGCAAGCTCCAGAGAACAGCAATGGCAATGATACCACATGATACCACTTTAAAATACTTGTGATTTACAATGAAAGTGCCTGGCAGTTACACGGGCGTCGGACTCCCAGGAACCTCGTGACTGCAGGGGTGTGCCCTTGAAAAAAGACGATAAGGTGCAGTATTTCGGCTGCAGACAGCCTCGCACGTATTTCTGGAAGACTACAGTACATCGGAAATCTTCGGAATACCTGCGAGGGAAGTGGAAGTGACCAGAGGTCTTTTGAAGCACATCCACACCCAATCTGTTTCTTTTGCGTTCAGTTTTATCATGTTTTATCATGTTTTATCTAGAAACTCCATGACGCATTTGGACATCCGAGGTATCATGACGTGCCTGGCCTGTATTGGTGCTCGGTGATTCTCCTTCCTGGCCTCGTTTTGAGGGTATGTCAGCGAAGCAAATGGCAACATTTCGATGTGTCTGTGGTTTCAGTTGAGGTGGACACATTTGAGTTTAGTTTAGATTAGTTTAGTGGATCGAAACCAGCCTAGAGCAGAGCATTGCATCCTCTGCTTGAGACAGTGGATATGAGGATGCGGTGTGTTAAACTAAGCAGCGCCACCCCATTCTGCCTGGACTAGGACTCCTCCTGGCATGGAGATGTCATTGGCTTTTCGGCGAAGGACCCAGGGTTGTAGATTACAGCGGCTTGCCTCACTAAGTGGAACAGGGATTTTGGAACTGTGATTCTGCAAGGGAGTGAAACAGCAAAACATCGCAACTGACAAGCACATCATAATCGTAGACGTCGCAGAATATCCAGGATGTGTCGGGATTGTCAAATATCCATAAATATATATACTATAATTTTACTATAATATACTATAATATCGTACAAGATCGTATTATACTGACTTGCTGCATTAGCGTCAGCCAGATTGCCCAACAGACAAGCAGACGCTGGAGACAGTGCAAAACATTTCAATGAAACCGTGCTACTTCAGACATGAAACGGTAACTCTTTAGGAGACATGTGTTTCTGCTGAAAACCCGACAGGACAATTTGACCGTCGTCAGTTGGATCACCGGTGGCAAAGCAGGCAAACGAACCTTTGCCAGCGGAAGGCGAGCCTTGGTGATCTGTGGTTCATCGGGCTCCATTCCAGGAAAATCAAGAACATAGAATGACATCGAAGCAAGCTTGCTGCCCGTGTTTATATTCAAGCACAACTAGCGTGATGAATTTTGTTTATTCAGTGTCCAGATATATCCAGACAACAAGCCCGCTTTGATTTGGCATATCAAAGGTGCTTCCATCATCTTCCATCCAAGTTCAAGCAACTAAGAAGTGATGTGAACGATGCTACAGGGTGAAAGGTACGGGTGCGAGATTGCCACATCACTAGCACTAGCAAGCATGGCAAAGGCAGTCCGTGAAATAAGAACAGACTTCATACTGCTGGAAGACAGACAACTTGCGTTTGACACAGGTTCTTGCGCATTGTTAGCCGGCAGGCATGTGCAAGTGGCTGGGGTGGCGGGAAGGTAGTGCAATACAGGAGCTTCTGTGCTTCACCTTCAGCCACTTCACACAATTCCTGAAAAGTCAGTTGAATAAACTTGTGTTTTTGATTGTTTTTGTAGAATCTCACTCTTCAAAGTTTGTGTTTTTTCGGCTTTAACCCAGTAACCAACTGCTACTTTCAAACCTGCCACACATCTTTACACACAATAGATCGCGTGTGCCGCGGAAGTGCAAGCGAGAAGGGCTTGAAAGTACAGGGCCTTTTCACGTGCGGCAGCGATTTCACTGTTTTCTGCCCATGCGCAAATTTATATATATATATATAAACTTCATATAAACTTCATAAGACTATACCGTATCTTCCATAGAAAGGATTAGAAAGGTAGACGGGTTGATTGGGCTATTGGCTATTCACATTTATTCACATCTAGTCATATCTATTCACTATTTTTGTCGTAGTTGCTCTAAATGTTATTCTTTTAAACTCACTTAATTACTGTAATATACTGCAATACAGTTATAAGATGTTATAAGTTATATTATATTATTATGTTATGTTAATAATACAGTTGAATGCTTTGCTGGAGTTCCAGGTCGAAAGCACTGGTGCCATTGGGCGTGGTGAAGACAGGCGAGGCATGGCCAGACATCAAGATGTGAGACGGTGCAATGAAGAAACACACACATATATATATATATATATATATAATACATATATATACATAATATATACACAACAAATTTTATACAGCTATAGATAATAAGTAGATAAATATAATGGGATTTGTTAATTTGCATTTTGTTCGGGACACGTCTTTCACACAGTAACCTGGCTGCAGTGTAAAGATATAAAATGAATGAGAGAAAGCCAGAAGCCACCTGCAGTATTCATTTATTCGATTTATTTTCAATGGCATTGGAGCTGTCAATTATCTACAATATACAAGTCATCATTTAGCCTTTTGTCGCTTTTGTTAATTGATGCATCGTCTCTGGCAGTCACGCTCTTGGCAACGCTGAAGCACCACTCTGGCATGGCCTTTCTGGCCTTGCGCCAGGCAGCGAGGGCTAAAAGTTGGACCAAACACCTGATGGACTTCAGCCATATGCTTACACAATATTACAATGATATATTATATATACATACAATATGTTTCATGCATCATAAAATACATGTATACATATATTGTATTTCACACATATTATTTTCATAACTTATATACAGTACACACATATATATAATTACATATATATATATATATACATAAACATACATACAGCAATATACAGCAGCATAACATATAACATATTGTGAAATTTGGCAACTCTTCAAACATGTTGTGAAATTTGGAATCCGCCAGGAGGATCTTTGGCAAGCGGGCCCTGAAGCCTTGTGTCACCCATGTTCCAAGAGCAGACTTGTGTAGAGTATCGATTCAGCTTGGTGATGGTCTGCTCATGTTTATTATGCGCTCTCCATTGCATCAGGAGAAGTGATGTCATGAAATGAAACGAACCAAGATCCAGGATTAATTATTAGATACACTTGGAGAGTCTAAACTGCAACTTCCTCCATTTTTCGGGACTTCTTCGATCATAGTGAGAGCGAAGGAAGGAGATCTCTTGAACCATTAGCATGCTAACATTGTATTTGAACAATTTTGAACATATTTGAACAATTGAAATATATGGAAATATGACTTAAATATGTTTCCGTCACGTGTCTAATGAGAATGTTTCCCAGGAGAGCCTCCCCTTCTGAGAATATCCAAAGCTGAAACCGACATGAAGCGAATGAAGCTGCACCGAAAGCGACTATTCTCGTGAACTTTTCGTGCTTCATCATTCACGATGCCGTGATGTGACCAGTTTCAGAGGAACAGACACGCGCGGTCCAGACTTGAGGTGACGTCCTGCCAATTTTCATCTTTGCAGGAAGACCAAGAAAGAGCACAGATGAAAATTCTTGGTTGGCCATAACCACGCTGGTGTGTATGGTGTGTTCTAGTCTCGTAGTATTTGCAAGGACTTGGCAAGGTCTGTTTCAAAGTGCGGCAAATGGTAGGTGCCCGAAGCTGTGTCGAGCTAGGAAAGGACAGGAAAAAGTTGCCTCGAGGACTGCAAAAGCTAAGCGGACTTGCACAACTTGCGCAGGTACCCAAACACTTGCCATACATACTTTGTTTGCGCTTCTCAGAGTTCAGGAGACACTTCACGACAAGGCATTACCAGATCCTTGCTTTGGCATGGTTTGGCCATGTCATGTACAAGAAGGGATGATGATGTGGAGCATTAAAGATGCTTCCTGTATCTTCGTGTAGTTTGCAAACGTTTGCAAGTTGATCTGAATGCTCGTGCCCTCAGATTTAGGATGGCCTTTCTCAACGGAGGTGGCGATGTCACAGCCGCCACAGCCCCACTCTGTGCTGTGTAGGCCAAGCCCCAGAACTCGGCTGGAGCATTCGAGAGGTCTGAGCGCGAGTGAGTTCTGGTCGTTGTGGATGTCGCTTGAAATCAAACAAACAGTATTAGCTTATGGCTTACAGTAGCAATGCTGAGAAGACTTGCATCTCCCATCCAAGATTCATAATATTTTATAATTATGTAATAGTATACGCTATTTTGTGCTATATAATACCATATGAATTCACATGTTTTGTTTAGAGGTTGTTGCTGACAGATCTTTTTGGCTTCTAGCCTTGGATGTGGGCTCGGGCCCTGGATTTGATCCTTGCGTGGGCTCCACTTTGCAGCCGCACCAGCACCCCGGCAGAGTGGATCTTGCTGGCCCTTGGTGCTTGGGCGTGCGGTTTTGCTTGTGGAGCGGCCACCGTAGGATTTCTCCTGAGCCATCGGCTGCGCCGTGTTTGCTCAGTGGTGCTCTGGGAGCTGCTGAGGGCTGATCTTCCACCTGCGCCTCGCCCTCGATCAGAAGACCGACTGGCGGGCTATCGAGATCAGTGAGCGCCCTTTTGTCCCTGAAGCCCTGCGGATTCATCTTTGTCATCCAGGCCCTTCCCACTTGCTTGCCCACAGCTGAGCTCGCCTGCGGCTAGCCAAGACTGAGGACTTGACTGATTGTTTCTGACCCGGTTTGAAAGACCCTGCAGACTACAGCTCCAGCTTGAAAAGGCGGCCATGGCAAGGCAGCTGGCACAGCGCAACGTGGCCAAACTCAAGCTAGCATCTGCTGGACACAGTTTTGATTGGCTGCAATGGAATTTGTCAGACCGGAAGGCCGTGGCTTTGCCCATCCTTCGTCGGCGAGGAGGTTTGCTTGTGGCAGTGCCTTCAGAGGCCATCATGGCCGAGGAGGCCGACACGGCCATAGTGGGAGAAGAGATCACGGACCTTGGTCCAACTCAACGCACCGAGGTTTCGGCGACCATGGCTGGGGACGAAGCCGAAGAGCCCCCATTCTTGGTCGAAGTCCTCCTGCTCGACGTCCCAACTGCCAAGTTCTCCACATTCAGCATTGTTGCCGGTCCTGCGGGCATTTTGGAAGATTGTTTTCATTTTGGCGCAGACGCTCAGTTGATCCCAGATGCTGGAGAGCTCACTGCCGCTGCACGGGAGTGGGTACAACAAGGAGGCTCACATTCAGAGGCCTACCTCACTGCTATCGAAGCGGACAGACCGGCCCGAGCAGCTGCCGACCCTATGGCATTGGTGTTGGATCAGTTGGGAAGCCTGTCTTCAGCCCTTCAAACCTTGCAGGGAGATGTCGCCCGTCTTCAGGCCACTGGTTCAGCACAGCCAGCTGCCGAAGTTCCTCCTCCGCTTGCCATGGGCGCTTTGGCCAAAGCCCGTCAGGTTGTTGGCCCTCCACCGCGCACAACGGCAAGACCCACAGTCCCAGAAGTCGAAGAGCTTGGCCCCGCAGAGGAGGTCGACATGAATGTGGCCGATCCCATGAATGCCAATCCAGAAGATTTGGACCAGATGATGCGGGTCGCTTTGTTGCAAGTCCTGCAAGCTCAGACCAGGAAGCAGTCTCGCAAGAGCAAGTTGCCAGGGCTGCCTACTGGCGACGACGATTCCGAGTCAGATCTGGAAGACGGCGACAGCTTGCGGAGGCTAGCAGGAGCAAAGGGCACTATGCTTCAAGAGAAGCTCAAGAAAAGCATGGATGCCAAGCCCGGCGAGTATGTCAAGGCCATCGAGCTGATGGCAGCGCAGGCGGTGGGGCAAACCGTTTCCGATGCATCGAGCCTAGAAAGGTTTGTGCGAGAAGAGCTGCCAGTGGGGACAGACAAGACATTGGGTCACCTCGTTTGGGCGCTGACAAAGATTTGCCATCTTCTTCGTTCAAGACAGCCCTCCAAGGCCCATTTGGTTGCCCTGTTAGCTCTGGCCTCAGTGGAGCAGTTCCGCCTCGATGGCTCCTGGACAACGGCCTGGCGGTTGACTCAACTTCAAACGCCACCGTTTGCGGAGTGGATGAACCGGGAGCCAAACCTTCAAGCCCTCAGATCAGAGCACGCGCATTCTCGTCTAGTCCATCCAACTTGGGCTGCCGCAGTTGTTGCCAGGCTGAGAGACGAGGAGACATTAGTGAAGCGAAGGGAGCGGTTGCCAAGACCAACGCCAAACCCCAAGCCAAGCTGGAAAGGACGCGGAAGAGGCGGAAAAGGAAGCCAAGCCAGTGGAGACCAACAAGCTCAGGATTGACTGAGCCGAACAGTTTTGCAGATCTCCCTGGTTTCTTTTTGAGCTGTTTAAAGCGCTCATTCAATCCATTTTCGTATTTTGTAGTTTCTGGCATTGCATATTGCATGGCCGACTTGCAGCGCCATGCGGAGTTGTTTCCTATCCCTGCACCTTACCCATGGACGATTCAAATTTGCCATGGAGGCTCCAGGAAAAAACGCCAGCGATTCCGCCGGCGGCGGGCTTTGGAGCTGTTGACCAATCTTCAGGTTGCTGCCTTAAATTTTGGTTGGGGTCATAGGGGTTATTGGTCATTTGGTGCCCCCCTTTCTTCAACTCAATGGGGAGTTGTCCAAGACATTAGGGGTAGACTCTGCTCCATTAGCCGCCTGGCTGGCGAATTCCGTCCTGGGTGCGGCTCGAGGCTGAGCACATTGGCCTCTGAATTAGATGCGTTATTTTTTGATTTGCAAGCTTTGTCTCAAGCTGATTACGGTTCAAAGATGGAAGGTGCACGGCCCAGAGCCGCCGAAACAGGTGCAGTCCCAGTTCCTACGGTGGCCGCCAAGGTAGCATTTCCTGATGCTTTACATGGGTTTGACCCTCTTCCTTATCTAACCCCTGAAATGGCCCTAGCTTATCATAACCCCCAAATGTTAGTAAGGGATTCAGGGGAAGAGATCAAACGTGTGCCTTGCATGCCACCAGATGCAGTATCCCTACAAGTGCGTGATGAGCTCAAAGCTTTGGGGCATCGGTGGGATAAGGTAGGCCGCCTCTTTTTAGCAACCCCTAACGAGATCAATGAGGCTGACAGGTGTAATTTATTTTGCATTTCGAAGCCGGATGGGGAACTTAGGCAAATCATTGATCGTAGACCTAGGAATGCTAGGGAGCGGCCACCTCCCAGCCATGCGCCAAAGATGGGACACCCTTCAACTTTTTTGGGCATCATTATTCCTCCCTCCCATGATCTTATGGGTAACTTGGATGACCTTCGTAATTTCTACCATGAATTCAAGGTGTCAGACTCTAGGTCTTTATCTACCCCAGTAGGACCAACCTGGACCTTAAAGGAATGGGAGGGTACAGCAGCTCATAAAATTTTGATTTCGCGCTTGGGGGGTAAAAAAGAGTTGAAACCAACTTCGCCAATTTATGCATGCTTTGCTGGATTGAGCATGGGTGACCACTGGGCACCCGCACTGGCACAGGCTAGTCATGAAGAACTGTTGAGGGCGCATGAAGCACTCAGGGCAGAAGAAGAATTGCGGTTTGGTGTAATTCCCCCAAGGGCCCCCTTAGGTCATTACACGGGAGTTTGTATCGATGACAAGCTATCTATGCAATTGATCCCCAAATCCAAGCCCGAAATGCCCCTAAGAGACCATGATGCCTGTGCCAATGCGGCAGCAGCATATGACCATGCGGGACTTGTCGTCCATGAAAAGAAGCAAGTCCGCAGAGCCGAAGTGTTCTGCGCGTGGGGTGCGGAAGTAGAAGGCGTGCACGGCTACTGTGGTGCAAAGCGCAGCCGGCTGGCTTGGTTAGCTGTTCTTACATTTAAGGCCTCGCGCAGTCGTGTGCTAACTAGAAAGTTGTTGGATGAGCTGGTCGGTTGCTGGGCTTTCTGTTTGCAATTTAGGCGTCCCCTTTTCTCGCTCATTGAGTTGATGTACAATGAGGGCCCTGTTTCCAAAGGGTTTAGGCCATCACAAGCTTTGCGCGCCGAAATGCAAGTCTTGGCGCTGTTGGGCATGACTGCTATGTCCCAATTGAGGACGCAGGTCGGTCCTACCATGTACGCAACCGATGCATCCCCGGATGGGGCTGGTGCTGTGTCTTCCACCGTTGAACCAGGCCTCGCACGTGAAATTGCCAGGAGAGCTGAATGCCGCGGTTTTCACACCAGATTGCTTCCCCCTATTTCAGCACATTTGCATGAGAAAGGTTTTGTTGTTGATGAGAGCCTGATTTCATCGGATTTTGACCTAGGGCACACGCAGCCACCGTTAGATGCGGGCGATCCCGCACCTCTGTTGCACAAGACCGCTATGTTTCCAGTGACGTCAAAAATCGCCAGCATGCATGACCTTGCTGATCGCATGCGCCAAGCTTCAGCACGACCACAAAAGGGGATAGGCCTGAACTTGATGTTTGATTTTATTGAAATCTATTCCGGTTCAGCTATTCTTTCCAGGGAGATGATTGGCAAGGGTTTACTTGTGGGACCCCCTATCGACATCAAGTCAGGCTGGGATATGCGTAAGGGAAACCTCTTTTCATTAATTTTGGGGCTGGCGCTTGCTGGGCGGATTGCCATTTTATGGTTGGGTCCCCCTGCAACAACTTACACTCATGATAGAACCCCCAAAATAAGAAGTTCAGTGGCCCCCTTGGGTTTTGACATATTCCATTTAGATGTGTTGGGGGGGAACCTGCACATGCATATGTCTATCTTACTCATGGCCGTGCAATATAAGAAAGGGCGAATCGGAGTACTTGAAACCCCCTGGAGCGCTTTTAGTAGAAAACTCAAGTTCTGGGGTTGGCTGTTAAGTTTGGGGTGTTTTGAAATCAGAATTGACCAATGCCAATTCGGGATCCCTTATCTTAAGTCTACTTGTCTGATCGCCACTCATGAATTCGTGCGGGCCATGGGACGTCGATGCAGGGGAGGTCACAAACATGTAGATTTGAAGGGGGCAGCCACGGCAACAGCTTCCAAATACCCAGTTGGCTTGTGCAAAGCATTGGCCAGCTGTTTGACACAAGGAGCTCGGGAACTCTTTGCCATCCCCAAATCTGATGGTTTGTGGTCCTCCGATGATTCGTTGCAACACCCCCAAGCTTCTCCGCCGCCAGACCAATCAAGACCCCGCAATTTGGAATATTCTAGAACCTCTAGAAAGTTTGTCAGTCATTTATGGTCTGTGCAGCTGGCAGAAGCTTTGGTGTGGAAATGTTGCAAAAAGTACACCTTTAAGCGACAAGGGCACATAAACCTCTTGGAAGCCCATTCTCGTAGGAGTCTTTTGTTAAACATCCCACCTCGTCAAAGGGTAATCACGTTTCAAGATTCGATGGTCACCTTGGGGGCGGGTGCAAAGGGTAGAAGCAGCAGCTGTGCACTAAATAAAATTTTGAAACAAGAAACCATGATTCAGGTAGCTAAAGAATTGTATGTTTTAGGCATTCATGCACCCACATGGGCCCTCCGAGCTGATGACCCATCAAGGGGAAGATCTGTCAGGGGTCCAAGAGCCCCTTTCCCATTGTGGTGGTCCAAATGGATGCAAGGGCAGGTGTCAGAGGCTCAAGATTTGTTAGACCATGCCTCTGATACCCCACGTTCCCTTGGCAGATGGTTCCTCTTGTTGTCTGCGGCTGTTCTGGCTAGTTCTGCTGACTTTTCCTCTCTGCGTGATTGGTCCCAGACCCTCAGCATGCCCTCGAGACAGAAGCGACTTAGAGCTGGGGAGGGTCACCCACCAAACTGCCACTTTACGAGTTCAGTTGTTGGAGGATTTAGCAGGATGGATCCAAACAGTTCAGCCAGACTTGCCCGGTTTGAGCCAGCTGGCCAGAAACCAGCCGGTGATTTTGTCAGAACTGGTGGAGGAGTTCGGAAGGACTCTCTACGAGCAGGGTGCCTCGCGGAGGACATTTGCAGAAACAGTAAATGCCCTTCAGCAGAAGTTTGCCTTTCTGAAGACGTGGCTGCATGGTTCTTGGGCCCTTCTGACAACTTGGGAGAGCCTATGGCCCGGACAAGATCACCCACCGATGCCGCTGATGCTCCTGAAAGCGATGGTATCCACTGCGCTTGCTTGGGGCTGGAAGAGAGTGAGCTTGCTTCTTTTAGTCGGCTTTTACGGTTTATTGAGGCCTGTCGAAGCATGCTTGATGAAAGTGACCGATTTCATGACACCTGCAGACACTGGTGTGCCCGACATTTTGATTCTTCAGCTTCACCACGTGAAGAGTCGCACCAGGGGCGCAAAGTTTCAGAGCGTCCGGCTCGAAGAGCCACACGTGATTACTTTTATCAAGAAGTGTTTTGCCAGCATGAGCCAAGACGAAAGGCTATGGCCCTTTTCGGTGAACCTGTTTCGCACGAGATTCCAACAAGTCCTCCAAGCCACTTGTCATACTCCTAAGCTTGTGTTCCCTTCATCACTTCGCCCAGGAGGTGCTACCTACTTGTTTCAAGTTTGGGGTGAAAATTTACCTAAATTGCAGTGGCGGGGACGTTGGATACATGTCAAGACATTAACCCACTATATCCAGGAACTAGGGACAATCAATGTACTCAGCCAGTTAACTCCGCCCCAGAAGGCGAAAGTTCGTCAACTGGCCGAATTGTGTGAGGGGGCGTTGCAAGACTTTAAGCCTTGTCTGGATACCCAAACTCTGTTGCATGTTGCTGCTAAGGGGCTTTCTCAAACCTAAGGGGTCATTTCCCCCCAGCTCCCCCCCAAATGGAGGTATTGGGATGTGGTTCGATGTTTCATGCTGCATGAAATCTTTTGCAGTGACATCCAGAAGAAACCCCATCGCTATGCATGCCAGAAAAGGGCTCCAGAGTCAGTCAAGGAGGAGAAACCAAACATGAATTCACATGTTTTGTTTAGCTCCAGAGTCAGTCAAGGAGGAGAAACCAAACATGTATATGTGATTCACCAGGTTCTGCCCACACACACCCCAAGCTGGATAGCTACCAAGAAAGCTACCAGGCATGGAGGCACGCACCGGGGCAACCGGCTCTTAAGGGCTTCAGCTACTCACACGCACTCCCCCCACTCTGCA
>Ga0126342_10006327_pt1 | contig 20964 bp, 15 predicted proteins | sample Cyp1metagenome_FD_92528 | JGI IMG/M metagenome (GOLD analysis project Ga0126342, IMG submission 92528) | Coral microbial communities from Lord Howe Island, Old Settlement Bay, Australia - Cyphastrea 1 metagenome | ecosystem: Host-associated > Invertebrates > Cnidaria > Coral ...
CCGGAGGCATTCTATGTGTGGCACTCAATCTCATATTACGCTGTAAATTCTCACAAAATTTACCTACGAACGACTCATTAAAAAAAGACCCGGTCAAATTACAGGTACCCGAAAATTGCATTTTACCAGGGTTTTTTAAGATTTTGCCCCCGCAGCGGCATTCTTTAGGACAGCGCGACCGGAAGGGGTGCGGCATTCTAAGTTTCAGTCCGTCGCTATATATACAGACATACATACATACACATATACATATACATATACATATACATATACATGTTCATATACATACACATACACATACACATATACGCATACACATACACATACACATACATATACATATACGGATTTCCGCGTCACAGACGAGGGGCTTTCCTACATATACCATCATATATTGTACATGTATACATATATATATATATATGTATAAACATAGTCATAGATACACACATACTTGTATAATATTGAATAATATATCCACATACATAGAGGGACCATCACCATCTCGGGGGGAGGAGGGGGTGACCACCAGACACAGGGCCATATATAAATACATATTCATATACATATATGTGCATATTTTTTAAGTGTCTATACTGTTTATTGTTCATTATATTTTATAATTACATGTGCTGCAAGTGCTTGCATGTTTGACGACTGGAGGACTGAGCTCCCAACAGTCCTCGCTCGAGCGCTCTGAACGAATCGGCCACATTGCCCGTTAAAATCAGAACGTCATCCAAGAATTTTGTCGCATGTATGCCATGCACCCACGCTTCATTGGAGGCGTGCCCAAATCGAAGTTCTGAAAGGAGGAAGATTCGGCTTGTTCTGGCCGGTCTGCACGCATCACGAAGAAATCTACTGCGGCGCAAAGCTGCGGCAGAAGAACGCCATTGGGGTACAAGCTGCAGGCATGCTTGTCTTCCTTTGCTCGCTGCCTGATTTCTCTCTTCTGCCTTCAAAGCTGTTGCGAATGCTACGTAGGCTTTTTCGTTCTCTCGACATCCTAGCAATGCAACTCCCAGCCTGGTGTATGCCTTTGGATATGTTTGTTCTTCTGCCAAAGCCCGCTCTGCATCGAGAACCGCTGCGTTCCAGCGACCAGCCCGTGCAAATGCACCAGATCCTCAGAAGCAACTTCTGCAACCCAGCTGACAGAGCACTTCAAATAATTTCGTTTGTTCATTGATTTTCATGTTAAGCTACCCGGTGACTGGAGTCCTTTTTTATGGTCCCAGTGGGAGCCGCTCGCTCGAGGCAAAAATAAATTGCGAAAGTGTAAAAAAGTTTTAAAAAATACAGTTGTCCTATGTATCTGAGTGGTCAGAGTCTTTAAACAAATGCATGCTTTGACAAGCTATTTCCATCGAGGATCTGTTGGAGAAAAGGATGCAGCGAAGTAAACTGTATCCATCTTGCGTGGACTGTGATCGGGCAGGAATCACTGCCAAAGCCTCAGTGAAGCAGGCTATAGCTCCATGCCAGTCCCGTGCTCGCAAAGCCTCATTGCCCTGTTCCTTGCCAGCACCTTTCTGTGCCCGTCGACAGGCTTCTTCCAGGCCCTCCAAGTGATTGCTGCAAGGATCGATTTGCACAGCCCGGCGCCATGCGTCACAAGCCTCCGCAGAACCAGCTGCTGCCGCTGCTCCCACACGGCTCCAAGCTCTTGCCCAGTCTGGACGAATCTCTGCAGCTCTCCGAGCATCTGCCAAAGATGCTTCAAAGTGACCCAAACGAGCAAAGCAATGGGACCTATTTGATAGAGCTGTAGCCAGCTGACTCGGCTGACTCTCGATATTCTGGCCATTGCAATCGGAGATCTCTTGTTTACCATTGACCTTATCGTGGATGATGGAAGCTGTAAAAGGCTCCAAGCCATAGGATTCAGCTTCCCGTGTATAGTAGAACTGAGCCTGATAGTAGTTGCCAGACTTGAAGGCATCTGTTGCAAGCTGTTTCCAAAGCCAAGGAGGTCGCTCATGAATACTGGCAGCAGGCTTCACACTAGCTGCACCAGAAACTTCAAGCGCCTCCTTTCTTTTCGCCTCAATCTTTGCTTCCCTTATCCAGGCCTCCCGTGCAGCTCGACGACGGCGGCGCTGTTCTCGACGCTCCTTTCGAATGGCAGCAGCAGCTTCTTCGAGTTCATCTAGGATATCCAAATCGTCAAAATCCACTTCTTCTCCATCGGCTTCTCGAGTTTCCTTCACCTTTTCCTTGGCCAACTGAATCACTTCTGCACTGTTCTCCTCACCGCTATCACTGGCAGCATCCACAGCATCATCTGCAGCTTCTGGGCCTCGCCCCACGCAAACAGAAACGTTTTCTGTTGCTTGATATTCTGTGGCAGCTGGTTGGGACAACAACTGGCGCGGTAGCAGCTGTCTGGCTTGCGCGAGGAAAATGATGGGTCCTTGCTTCAAGAGGGGCATTAGCTCATGTCGGAGCCGCATCCACTCCTCTCTGCCAGCCTGCACACATGAGAACACTGCAATACTGCTCGATACACTGGTATTGCTATAGACTCTATAGACTCTATAGACTATCATACTGCTAAACAAGCTCTTGCTCAAACTTGCCGCAGTCACCCGTTTGGCACCATTCGGGCAGCTGACCGCCACCTCAGGTTTCCAAAGGATTTTGGCCTTTGGTCTTCACAAACTGAATCTAGGGAGGCCAAGAAATCAGAAGGACTGCATGAAGTGCATGGCCAGCTCTGCATCATCTGTTGGTAATGCATGCCGAGATATGCCGAGCTTGGTTCCTTGAGAGAGATGGTCACAGACATCAGCCAACGACCAGGGCTCCAAACAGCAAACACCGGAGTTGGCTGCAAGTGACCAGGACTGCCTGCAACAGGTTTCCCAGCAATTAAAAACAATTATATAAAACAACTCCAACCAGAAACCCTCAGTCCATCTCTGTCCTATTTATCCAGGCGGCCTGCATGAACCTTCTGGAGCTGGTTGATGTTGGAATAAAATCGCCTCAGTAAACAAACTGATGAGGCGCCACTCCTTGAATTATCTCACTTTCCCACCCCGTTCCTGTCTTCACTAGAATTCACTGAGATTTGCAAAATTCGGCAGTGGACTAGACTCAACTCGCCCATTCCGCAGAAGATCGCAGTATACCAAAAAATTGAAACTTTTGAGCTCAAAAGCTAGCATCCCCCGGGCACAAAGGCCAATCCCAAGTTGATTCCAAGCAGCAGGAAACAAGTCGGCTTGGTAAAAAGCTGCATGGACCTCATAGATTTCAAGACTGAAAACCTTGAAATTGGATGAAATTGGAATGAATCACACTATATAATGCAAAATAGGCAAAATCCGGCTATGTCTGTATGCCCTCAAGAATCTCTCCAGACTAAGCCGACTAAGCCGACTAAGCTACGAACTCGTGACCTGGAAAAAGCGGTTCCAGCTCAAGAGTGCAGTCCACTGGTAGCTGTGCACGTTGTTCCTCCCTGCGTAGCCTGGGGCAAACCCTGAGATCATGAGAAAAGAAAGTGCTTCACAAACATTTGGCACGTGGCCTTTCCCTACTTGCAGCTTTGTTCGTGAGGTCAATTTGATAAGAAATGCTTCTGAGACTACTTCCAAACAGCACTCCCAAATCAATCAATCTCAGCATCTCCAACAAACCTCAGCCCCTGGCATCAGAGGATGTGCTGCTGCGCCAAATGCTGCTGATCTCTTGACGCGACGCTCTGAGGTGGTCTGTGATGCCCCATGAAGCAGAAAACTCTGCAATTCCTTGTCCTGCTCTTCTTCCTCCCGCAACTTTTGCACTCTGAAGCTCTCAAAGTCTGGTGATTCATGCTCTGGTTCTGTCTCCGATCCAGGGTCTGGCAGGTTCTCCTGCCACTTGGCAGGGCCCAACTGATTTCGGATCAGGAACTCTTCCACCTCTTCACGAGCAAGTTTGCGACGTCGAGGTATCCAGAGGGGAATCGGCTTCCGGGGCCTAAAGCCGAACTGCGCAAAGCGATGCTGGAGAGTCTCCGCATCCGGCTCCTCGCGCAACACCCACAGGGCCCGCTGTGTAGCTGCCCACAGACCTTCCAATGAAGCTGCATAGCCACACAGCAATGCGCTGTGGCCTCATGTCTTGAATCTGGTGGAATCTATCGCGATCTGTGATGTGTGATTGCTTTGTCCATGATGAACCTCATCGACTCATCTCTTTGTCCTGAGATCTTCACACGCTGGCTCCCACAGCTTTCTCAAAAGAGACTCGTGGCGGGCAGTGCCAACCTGAGTAAGTTTGTAGCGCATCCATTGGCGACCAAATTTTAAAGTTTCAGATTTTCAGCCAAGCGACAGCTTGCAAACAGGAGGAGAGGCCCTCACAAGGTTCGTCGCCATTCAATGACAAGAAACTCCATGAGGTATAATCTACCGTGTTCAAACCAGAAGGGGAAGTGGCAGCTATTCAATCATTGTGCATATCAACAGTCTACCAGCGCCTCAAGAAAACTATCCGTGCTGGCAAAAGCCGTTGCAGCGGCCAACAGGTCTCGAGCTCTTCGATGAGGCATTGGTGCCTCGAAATCCGCGAACACCAAATTGCGGCGTCCTGGTTACCCAGGTGCTAAAATCGCACCAATGAGCACCAATGAGCACGAAGGTAGCACGAAGCAACTGAAGGATCTGAGGAAAGGACTTCAACCATGCGCTCCTCTCTGCAAGTCAGTCCAAGGTGCACAATGACAACTTCTCAGCAAAGCCCTGACAGTCACTGACTTGCTCCAAGTTGCTCCTTGCATTCAAGGAGAACTTCTCCATCCTCTGGAGAAAGGACAGCCTGGTCCTCTAAGATTGCCTGAGAACGCCTGCAAACTGGAAGCAGTTTGCATCAAATGTCTCGGAGCTGGCATGATGAGGATTGATCTTCACACGGGATCTGGGAAATCTTGAAATCATATGAAATCATTCACTATCCAAGTGGAAATGATGGAAAGCATACAAAATCATGTCCTGCATGATGACATGATGTCCATCCCGCCTTTTGATCAGCACTTTGTGGTCTTCAGGCCATTGAAGAAGTTCTCGAATAGCTTCTTTGAGGTCCTGGCCCCAGGGATCTCAGCAGGATGGCCAACATTGCAGCGTGTTAACAGCAACTGTTTACCCTGGTTTATATGACCCATTGGAACAGGCGTGATCTTTAACTGACCATGAAAATAGAATAAAATAGATAAGAATGGCTTGCCTCATACTTGCTCCACACAATTTCTCTTGGGACTGTCCTGAACTGTTGCATTTGTGCCACTCATGGGAACCTCAGAGAAAGAACACACTTCGCAAATTAAAAGCTTGAAATCCAGCGACTTTCTGCTTAGATTCCAGCTCCAACATGAAAGCAAAGCTTGGTGTAGGTCCTTGGGTAAGTATGAGTTTCACATGTCGTCACCAATTACCAACTGATCAGCACACTGTCTTGGAATCTCACAAAATGTCATAGAATCATAGAATTCTAAGCTCTGTACATCTGCACCTTTGCTATGAAAGTTTCGCGGCCTCAATCACTACCAAAAACGCAGCAGGGGTGAAACTTGGACGAAAAACATACGAACAGTAAAAATCATAAAGTTTTGAAGTGACTGACGGCTGCTCACATGTTCAGTCTATAGTCTATAGAGTCTAAATCAAATCTCAGTTCCTCGCTGCCCGCCCTGGCTGCCACTCGAGCTGAGAAGTGAAGGCGGCCTATGACAGACCAAGACAAGCACTCCAACTGCTCAGACTGCTCGAACGCTCAACTGACTCACTTCATATCCAATGACCGAAATCACCGGCCTTTTTCTCCCATGCCTTCTCCCTTGACTGACACCTTGTCAAATCTTATGCAAAGGCATGTATCTCAAAAGAATGCATCTCATGTTTCTGCACATGCATTGTAAAGAAGAAAATCAGAAGAGAATCGGAGCTTGAAATACCACGAAAAAAAGATGGCCATGAGCCACTTAATTCAACTTCAGACAGGCCACATGAACACGCGTCGTGGAAGAAACTCCCTGCCACAGTGAGCATGCGGCATGAGTTGGTTACTGTGGAGGTCGTGTCACATCAAAATGTCCGGCCATTTCAGGCCTGTGAATAAAGCGGATTTTGGCCCCAAATCGCCAGGGTACGTCCATCTACCGTATTGACCTGAAATCTCCAAAGACTCCTCTTGAAGTCCTACTACAAGAAATAAAAGCACTTGAAAAGTAACTGAATAGCAAGGAAGCCATCCGCAGCCATTCCATTCTTGCCAAGTATTGCAACTCTGCGGCTTCAACAGCAGTGCTCAAGAATGGTTGCAAATGAGCCTCAGTCAACTGATATGGAAACCACTTGCTGCAGAATCGTACAATGTGCTGGAACTATGTACCTTAAACCTTCCCGAGATTCCCAACGTCGGGCCGGAGTCTTAGCTCTTTTGCAACGTGCAAATCGCATCCATGACGCTCAAGAACCTCAAACTCATCATGAGCAGCCATGAAATCATTTTTTGCTTCCCATATACAAAACAAGCAAATAAAGTTTCGATAGCCTCCTCTGTCCCAAAATCCAGGGCCTTGTGTGGTTTGGTCTTCAGGATGAACCGCAGCATGTCCGTCTGCGTCTCCAGATTCATGTCTCCACCTTTCATCTTGCATTCCTTAGCAATTTAAATCCCAAGGGTGAAGCTGGAGCCATCATTGAAGGCATGAATCACAAAGGACCTTTCGAACCTTCACTGACACTTTTCAACAGTTCCGCACACGTCAAGCGTCAAAGGGCTCTTCAGCGCCTCAGCCACAGCGACACCTATTCCCATGCTCAAATGACATTTCACATGAGACTGATGTCAAGCGCCTTTGGGAACATCGATGCGAAACTGCTTGTCTTCGTAGGACTCTTGGAAGTCGCGAATAACACGTCTGTTCCTTGCCACAAAATATTAATATATATATATATATATATAAATTGTAATATCGTATTGTTGTGGTATTTTCGGAACGCTGCGGTGAACTGGACACAACCCAATAATTTTAAACTGAAAAAATCAGCAAAATTCACATCGTTTGACACCGTTTGACACATTCAACGCAGGCCACGCAGGACTCTGGGAAAGCAATCAGAGCTCGCCTCACGACACTCTTCGCTCCGCCGTAGAAGAATTTCTCCAGTTTGCACAAGACCTGGCATCCAATGGGAAGTGACAACAAAGAATCCTCGGAATCACTAGAATGTTCACTTTGTTGATACATACTAAAGTATTTGATGTACACTACGCGGACTACGCGGCTGTCTTGTGTAACTGATCTATCAAACCGGCCTCCACATCGATTTCACGGCCAGGAGGCTTGTAGTGCCTTTGCTGACAATGCAGCAAAGTTTGAAGCGTTCACAGGTCTTAAAACTCAAGCATCAAGGAAAGGCACACAGGAAAGTGTTGTTTCTTTTTAAGCATGTTCCAAGGTACTCTTGAATCTTCTTCATCATCTCAGTCGCATCAAATGGCACCCGATCCTTTCGTCTCTGGTAGCCATTCACCTTCGTCACAGGAACAACATGAACTGCCTTTCTTCGGATTCATCTGATCAAAGTCAGGCCTCACTACCTGCAGTGGTGGAATCCCGATCTCGGTCATATTGCCGTCGTGTTGCCTCGAGGGTGGCATGACCAAACAACAAACATCTGTAGTCTGCGCCAAATTGCATTGGCACAATTGAAATGAAAGTTCGGAAATAAAGCCCTGGGCACTGGGCACTCTCACAAAAGGTCGCTCAGAAAAGAATCACTTGCACAGATTTTTATTTTTCTACTTTCCTACCGGTGGGACAAGGAGGTGAGGGCATTGTCCCAAAGGGCACAAACTGCAAATTTGCAAATGTCTAAGTAGGGGATGGAACAATTTTGAAGCATTCTTTTGTTGGGTGGAACATCAAAATAAAGCTTGAGCGTGCATGAGGCAAAAGCGAACCATTTTTGCAGTCATAAGCAATGGTCTGCCAATAGCCAAGGCTGCAAACGCCAACAAAGACATCCCAGGGATTCCCTTGCAGCCCCAGGGTGGAATCCTCTTGTTTTGATTGTCAGCTGACGTTTCACTTGCCAAGTAGAACTGCTCGAAGGGAGTAACCCAACATTTTTTCATAGGTTTTTTGGGCTTGGATATGATCACCAGTAGCGCCAGCTGCTGAACCCTGCCTGGTCAGCTAGCACCAGGTATGCATTCCTCAGGAGATCTCAAGAGTACAAGATTCACTCGATGGAAATAGAAGCCATCGAATCCATGCTCTCAATCCATGTGCTGTGTGATTTCCATGACTGCTTGACAACCCAGAGGCACTGCGGTGGTTCAAAACAGCAACTCCATTTTGTCCCATGAGTGGACACTATCTGGCAATCCATCTCCAAAATTCCTTTTCAGCTTCAGAATCTGGGTTTCGCACTTCAGTTCGATGAAAACACCAGCTCGCTCTTCCTGCTCCTGCTATTGGCCAAACATGTCAAAACTATCTGTAAACTCGCCACCTCAACATACCGGCATGCAACTACACTGTAACTACACTCACCAAATCTCACCAAAATCATCCAAATTCAAACTACCGGAGTCAACATGCTGGACATGCTGGACATATTGGACGCATATTGGATGCTCCTCTTTGGTCAAGCCAGATGTCTTGTCGGGATGATACAACAACGAGAGTTTCTTGTACGCCTTCGCAGCGCAAAGCGACGTTTGAACAGCGCAACGCAGCCCAGACACTTGGCCACGACTCAGTCACCACTTGGCCACACAACTTGGCCGGCCTTCTTGATTTCCTCGAGGGGCGCATACTCGTCAACACCCAAAACCTGCCAATTTTCAATTTTGGGAACAAAAATTTCGGCAAAATAGATGTGCAATGTATATTATATATATATATATATAAATGAATTTTAAAAAAAATTACACTTCAGCTCCACCGTGTAGTAGTTGATGCCCTTGTCGTAGTCAAAAGCCTCACACAAATAACATGTCGTTTGGCAAATACGTTTTTGATGTTTGGTGTCCACAGCTTTCACAGCGACGGTGATGGGTCCTTCGGAGCTGTGAAGTCATCATCACAAGGCTGAAAATCCTTAGTCCAATCATAGATATACAAATTGGACGCACAACATGCGCAGCACAGGAGATCCCAACCTGAACCTATGAACATGGAATCGAAAAAAACAAAAATCAAGCAAAGCGGCCCGGTCAGTCTGCTTTCGCAATTTGTCGCGTTCGCTAGTCAATCTTGACCTCAGCACCATTTCATTTCATGGTAGGCGAAAAAAATGATTTTGAATGTTACACCAACTAATTAATCTGCACTGGTGGCATTGTTTGGTGTTTCAACCATTTCACAAACATTTTGCCAAGGCACGTATATTCTTCTTGTTGCCGAGCCTTGAGCACGTATCATGCAAAAATAATGTTCAGCTCAGCCTGTTGAAATCAGTTTTGCAAATGCGCCATTTTGTTGTTGCAATGGTCGCATCAAACCATGTGGCACCTTGACCATGAACGGGCTAGCTTCAAAAGTTTTCGCTTGCCTAGGCTGCAAATACAGAGAAATGCTGTGACAAAACTGGATTGGTTTGCTGCAAGAATTCCAAAAATGCCAATTTTATATTTACGCACGTGAAGGCGGCTGCAATGCTGCAATGCTGAAGGTCTTCCCAGGTTTGCACTCTGCAGACATTTTGTGGCCACCATGTTGAATTCCTTTTGTCGCGAGTTCATTCTGCCTGGCGTTCGCAAACAGGCACTGTGTCCTCGCTAAACCAAGATCATGCAAGTTCGTCAATTTGTTGGAACCATTTTCTACCTGCCTGAAACTGTACTGCCCATCGTAAAGTGCAACCTGCAGCACAATTTGTTTGGTTTTTGTTGGTCCATCTTGAACGACACAACAGACGTACAATAATTATTCAACAAAATTGGTTCCACGTTTGCACTTCAACAACGATGTTGTCCAAGCACCCCACTGACATGGGTTGTCCAATTTACCTTCATCCGAAACAAAAACAACACAAACATTGATACACACATAATGCGTGCACAAAATGTCCAAATCCAAGCCCGGTGCCCTTCAACCAATTCACGAACAAAATTTGCTGCAAAACATTTGTTGAACTAATTCAAGTGTCGTTTTTGCGATGCACTTTCAATCGGAAACATGCATGGACTAATTGCATGTGTGTCAAACTGAACCTGTTGTCACACTACGATGGTGCATTGTGCAATTGTCGATATAATGACCCCCGTTTACTTGATACCGAAACAGCGATGGACGAAACACGATTGCCAAAAATCCAATTTAAGCATTGGCTCGAAAAATCCAATCAACCAATCATCACACAACATTCATCAAGTGTATGTACTACGTGCAAGTCATGCCGAACAAAATGTTTTGTGTGTTTTTCATTGCCCCCTTTCTGATTGGAAAATAAATTTGATCAAAGGGTGTCCTGACACCATTAAAAAAAGTGGGTTGATGTTTTTTTTCTCCACAAAATTCTGGACATGAACCCCGGTTTATGCCCCTCAATTTCTAGCCATTCAAACATTTCAAAATAAAAATTAGGCAAAAATTGTCTTGCCTCACATTGCAACAAAAATTATAGAAAATTACCCCAAAACCTTTCAACACACCGCAAACCCCTCGACCAAAATGATAAAACCGCTGAGCATGATTGAAGGATTTGTCTGAACCCAGTTTGATTAGTTTCAACATGTTTTTTGCATGTTTCTATTGCTTGAAACCGATGGAAATTTCGGTTGCGACAACAATGTTCAGAAAAAACATATCGTTGTGACTTGTGTGCCCTGGTTTTGCAGGATTTTGAACGATTGCTTGCCTGGTTTCCAGATTGCCGTTTTTGACTGTACATTCTTTGTTCCTGGGGCGTTTGATGGAGGTCAAAATTTGGGGTTGTTGATTGAAACGTCTGAAGGCCGCTGGAAACATGTTTGCGGCCAATTTTCACCAAATTTGAGGGCAGCCACAACAACGGCAACAACAACAACAACAACAACAACACAACAACACGGCAACAACAACAAAATCAAGCGGCGACAACGACAACAACGACAACGACAACAACAACAACAACAAGAACGAACAACCCACAATCAACAACCAGTTAAAGGACTGGATAACCCCACAAATCAATTTCGTCCAATAAAAAACAAGTTGTGGTTGAACCTGTACTGGGAAGGCGGGAAATACAAAGGAGATGGTGCGACACCGATAATTGCAAAGAGTTGTATGTGAAAGTGCAGTGCTATGTGTGAAAGAGTTGTCTGCAAGAGTTGACGACAGCGCTTGAAAAAAATTGTGCGCGAAAGTGCTGCATGTGGAAGGGATGTGTGACCGAAAAAGTTTTGCGCTTAAGAACAGTGGGTGGAAGAGGTCTATGTGAAAGATGTGCCATGAGCAAGAGATGTGAATGCGTGTGTGTGAAAGGGATATATTTCGAGGAAGCATCCATGAAAGGGTTGCGCGCGGCAGAGATGTAAATAGAAGAGCTGCGTGCGAAAAAGGTGTGTGAGAGTGTCGTGTGTGACTTGTGGCCAGAAGGGGGCGCGTAAACACAGCAACGACATGATCCAAAGTAGTACATGCGTAAACATGCCTTGCGAGAAAGCCCTGGCCAAGCAACAAACATGTTACAAGTACGACATGCTTGACGATCAGACGCGCTATTGCACGAAACCTTTCGCAGCAATGTGTGCTCCGGTCACATCTTTACACGTTGTACCAATGCTTCCGGATCAGGCTCACTAAGTGCGCCTTGGAAGTACATATGTTGTTCTCCTGTAGCCACCTAACCCAGCCCAGTGCAATAAGCGTCACCCCTGCCACACAGAAGCAACGTGGATGTCAGCAAGTGCCACGCCTGCCACACAAGAGCAACAGGTATGTCAGCAAGCGCCCTGCCACACAAAAGCCACATCGACCACGCGTGCCACACCAAAGTGCCACATCTCCTCAGAAGTTTTATTTTTTTTCCTCGGGATATGGCCCATATGCTGTGTGACACTGTCCTCTACACACAAAAGCAACGAGCAGAAACTAATTGGCGATTGCACTCAGCAAGGGACTGCTGGTCAAAACAAATTGGCTCAGTTGGTCACCAAGAAACAACCAAACAAGAAGGACCCGCAGAAGCGACGACCCGCAGTTCCCCCAGCCAGAACTGCGTCTCATCGCTCCACCAACGAGAAGCAACAGCTAACGGGGCCAGGGCCCAACACCGAACCAAAAACATCCAATTGGCCTTTCCAGGCAGCTAAACTAGCAACGAGAGCCCGCAAAGCGCTCTCAAATTGACTAGCACCCGCATAGCGGTCTACTGGCTGACAAGTGTCACAAAGAATGAAACGAATTAGTGGGAGGCCCCTTTCGTCCAGAATGTGACCATGCAAAGAAAAATGAAACCGGTCAAGCCTCTTAGATTCCTCTCAGATGAGCTTAATCAGCACATAGAGAACGACCAGGGCGAGCCATCCACCTAAGATGCCGCAAGTAGTCACCCAAAGCGAAGACAAAAGGCAGCGATCGCAGCCACTGCAAGCAGAACCCTCCTTGGGGCCCACGCTACAAGGACTCCTGACGAGCCACGCAAAGCAACTGGGGAGCCCCAGGAGGTATATTCGGTTGCAAAGAGTGCCTAAAGTCAGCTAGATCGCAACTCTAGGGTTGTCTCTTGGTCTTTTTGTGAGTTGTTGCTTCCTCCTTGACCACGGACGGTCGAGATGGTGGACCTCTCACCGCATCCGCCCTGATCCGTGGTGTGGTTGATTGTTTCTCGGTTCCCGTTGCTGGTGGTTCCGTCGCTGCATGTGGCTGCTTTCTTGTTGTTTACCCTGCAGCTGTGGGTGCCCCCTCCACTAAATCGGCCGTTGCAATGTTTCTGGCAGTGATCCGGTGCTGTGTCCTGGTGGCTACTCCTTCTACTTCACCGGGACAGCGCCACTGTGCATCTCCTGGTGCGTCCGTGTTGTAACAAAGTTTGCGATTATGGATCTCTCGCGCTGGTGCTGCATCTGGACGCTTGTCAGACGTCTATATCTGTGCAAAGTTATGGATTGGCGAATGGACAGTCATGAGACACTGATGAACCCGCCTTCGTGCAGCAGGTGGCACCAAAGGCTTTGGCTCTGCGCGGGATCTTGATCCTCCACACCACTCTTTGTCTGTGGACAAGGACACCAAACGTTCTAGCAACGGCCCTCGCCGAGTCTTCCATGAAGGATCTGTTTTCTGATCGATAACCTCTAGCCACTGAGCGTTTTGTCTGGGTGCTGCGAAATTTACAGACGCCATTGCCTGCGGCTTTGCAGACAATGATGGCTTCTGGTGTGTCCGGTGATGTGGTGTCCAGTCTCTTTTGATGAACGAGGATTGCTGTCCCCTGGACCTGCTCTGTGACGAGAATGCCTTGGTTTTGACCCTTGCTTTCCCCAACAAAGACAAACACCAGCAGCCAGCTGCCTCTCAAAGGTCTAGCATACCTGGGTAAAACGAGGAACAAAGACACCAGGCAGAGTGCATCCTAGGTAACATTCAAACGAATCAAGGTGATGAGCACGCATCAGCATGTGCCATCAAAACTAATTCGCCATGTAGGTGAACATGAAAGAAAACCTGAAAAAAGTACCATCCAATAAAAGAAAGTACGTGCCTCGCTGAGAGTCCTCTCAGATATGCTTCGAAAGGAGCATGAGCGCACCAGTTGACCAATAATCAAGCCGAGGCTGCGAGCAACGTTGCAGAAACAGCCAAACCAATCAAGGGCCAGTAAGTAACGGCAAAGCCAGCGACAGAGCTAGTGGGGGCTCCGGCCCTGTTTGGTTCTTGCAGTGTGCCGATACGCTAATCTGGCAGGGGAATTTTGCACTTCGGCCACTCTCTTTTTTTTCCACCCTTTTGTCCAAAATGTGTCCCAGTGCACTACCCCTCCTTTTGTGATTTGGGACTTGGTCCGAATTTCACTGCACTTGCTTTTTGCCTTTTTGCCCCCTCTTGCTTCGATTGTGGATGTCTTCGTTGTTTTTCTGCGGGGTCCTTTTTGGGGTGCTGCTCTGCTTGCTGGTGCCCCCCCGTAGCTAGGTAGTTGCCATGGAACTGGTGGTGCTCTAGCAGTGCTCTGTCCTGGTGACTCTGCCTGTAGGAACCAGGACCCAGCCCTGCTATGTATCTCCCAGCGCGCCCCGGCGGCACCGAGGTGCGGGCATGCCTCCAGCAGGCCAGAGAAGCATGGAATGGCCAGCAAACAATGTGTTCTGATCACAAACTAATTCACAAACCATAGCAGAGCATGCCATCAAACCATTCAGTAAAATCACATGCAAGTGAGTGACAGGTTTACATTTTACTGCAATGTATCATGATTTTGTTTTACTACCAAGGACCGAGCCACTGAGCTCTATTTTGGCCATACTCCGCAAAAGGCCTGCGTGGTGCCTGGTGGATCAAGCATTGATAGAACCCTTCTGTGACGCGGGCCGTCGCCACATCCGAGTCAGGAAAGTGGCTGAGGAAACTACGAAAGTGGCTGAGGAAACTACTTCGCAGAGATGCTGACTCTGCAACGGCACACTCCTTAAAAAGTAATTACACCTTCTCCATTGGTGCGCCAAATGGGGATTAGATCCGGATGTCAGGAAGCTTGCCACTCATGTGGTCGTCTCCTGTTTGTTCCACTTGACGTTGGCCGCTACCACATCGACCACCTGCAGGTCACGCACCCGGAGGCAGTTCCACATGGCCTACGATGTGAAGGTCTCCTCCGATTTTTTTTTCCCTCGGACTGTGGCCGAATAAGCTCAGTGGCTCGGTCCTTTGTAGCAAAGATCGAAAATAAACATCAAAAATAGCACCGTAAAAAAGTGCAGCTGTACCACAGAGCCTAGCATATTGCAATGGAGGCAGCCAAACAACAAGACACGAACAAAACAACCGCAAACCAGCGGAGTCCCGAAAGGCAGATTTGCGTATCGGTACCTCCTACAGCCGAGCATGCCTCAGAAGATTCTTCCTCGAGTGAATTAGTCCCATCATTTTGATGAAGTAGTGGACCCAGAACATGGGACCCAGATACCATAATGTATAGGAACAAGACGAGTAAAATTGTGCACGTGGTAGCAACAGGAGTTGCAGACTCCTTCAGCTGCGGTGTCCGGATTAGCGATGACTTCGAAAAGATTTCAGAATCTCAATTCCTTGACATCCGAAAGTGCAAACGGTGCGCATTGGCAAAACCAATCAAGACCGTAGGACAGTTCGCATCCGCACTTGAGAAGCTCCGCAAAGCGTAAAAAAAAGGGGGGGGCGCTGGGGCTGAAGATGAACATCATGACAGTATCAGTCACACTCACAGCTGCGTCCCGAGTGGGATGAACACGTTGAATTCTGCAGTTGAGAAGTATTCCAAGTGGGATTGATATGCACACCGCAGCATGTGGGGGTCCAGTGGCCATCAGCACAACCATTTAACATGCATGACATGAAACACATAGGTTTCACTTTGGTCAAGTTCTCAAACAGCCCCAGAGTTTTAACAATGCACCACTGTAGGAGTAAGTGTGAGAGACCTCGCACACAATTCAAATTCAATGAAAGGGATTCAAAACAATGTAGGGAATTCAACTCTTTCTCATTGCACCCACTCGATCACTTCGACATGGGAACCCTCCTTGCGTCGAAAGAGGCCCTAAAATCGAGGGGACTCGAAGCCAATCTCACCGCGGAGGAGATAGAGGTTTTTTTTCCTCAGGTATGGCCGATGTCGCTCTAAGGCTCGGTCCTGAAACTGGTATAAGCATGTTAACTGAATTAAAAACTCATCAAGAAACACAGTGGTTCCTTGTGAGGGCAAATCCACCAGAACAACAAACAGGCAAAACCGAAAACACAAAGAGCAAGACGACCCGCAAATCCCCCGGCCAGATTTGCGTTTCGCCACGAGAAACAACAGCGAAACAACAAAGGAAACGGGGCCAGAGCCCAACACAGAAAAACAAACTGATTTGCCACATGACACAATGGGATTAACCCATCGTGTCACCAATAAATCATGCAAGAGAAACTAATTATGTACATACATCAGAGGCTGGCTGAGCAGTCAACTCGATAAAATAGATAAAATACACGCGGTGAAACATGCAGAAACGATGGTAAACATCCTAAATCCTGTACACTGCGGGGAAGCATCCTCTCAGTGTCCTCTCACATGTGCTTTTCCTAGCATCCGCCGTAGGATGGCGTCTGAACAGAAACAAAGTGCGTTGTTTATGCCAGAGCTCAACTTGCTTCTGCACCCACGTGTGTCTTGTAAGACTGCTCATAGGTTGCCCCCCATCTAGGGGGGGCAGCAAAAAGGCCCTGATGATGTTGGCGACTTAGGCCGGGCCAGACAGCCAGTCACCAAGAAAAAGGGGTACTCCGCATCGCAAAAAACACAGGGTTTGTCTCGTGTGTCTTGGTCCAGAGGGTGCAACTATTAGCACGTGTTGCCAATGTCACGATCTCTCCGATACAGCAAGGTGAAGAACGGTAAAAAATCACAGCATCTGAATGCAATAATGTACCTTGCAGCTCAATAGACATAGGGGACGTTGCCTGTGCCTTAAGTCCAGAGAGGGGAACCATTGGCAAATAATGCCAATGTCATGCAGCAGCGTGAAAAGCGGTCTCCAGTCACAACATTTAAATGCAAAGATTGGTAAGCCGCATAATGCAGAGGTGTACTGGAGGCAGTAAAACCAGGTCGGGGTGTGCGGCAGCATGTTGTTCAGGCACCTGCAGAGTGTCATCGTCTCTGATAGATGCGTGCAACACGACGCCATGTAGGAGGGTATCGGCCTGTTTCTGCAGCATTTCTCAGCGCTTCAGTAATCACACCCTTTCTTACTGCTTCAGCTGATTTGTATTGCTGCAGGGACGAGCCATTGGGGCAGACTTTGCTGCGCAGGGGCGCACCGAGCTGTACTGCAGGGAGCAGTCTTGGGCGCGCCAGTGCTACTCGCTGCAGCACAGCACAGTCCACGGCGACGGCCGGCTACACCCTACCCACCTATCTACATCCCGACGACAACCGACTTAAACCCCAGAGACACCCAACTAAAAGGGGTAGACACGAAACGAATTCAAGTCATCAAAAGGGGAGGAAAACGACACGAGTGTACCTCAGTGTTAATTAACGATGCCTCAGTAAGAGCAGGATCGCTGACCTTGTTTGCCTTGTCTGTCATAAGTGACCAAGAGCCAAACTTAAAAGGGGGGGAGACGGTCACTGGCTATATGCAGCTAAAGAGGGAGTACCGACCCATCCAGTCCACGGATGTGAAAGTTTTTTTTCCGTCCAACGCCTCATAGCTTTCGCCAGGTCGTTCATCATGCCGGTAAGCTAGTTGCAGATTGACAAATTCGATTAATTAATGCAAAGACGTCATCCATCTTCACGAAGGTGGGCTTCAAAAGTTGAACTGAGGTAGGACCAGTACAAAAATCCTTTAGCTGGCACGATGCCAACATAAAAAACGCAAACAAAACAAACAAACAAAACAAAAAACCAACCAAAAACAAAAGCAAACACAAAACAAACAAACAACCACAAACAACAAAACAAAAAGGGCAGGGTGATCAGCTGGTCAGTTCCGCAACGTCGGTAACTTGAAGAAAGGTGATAGCATTGTATCATCCTTGGTATCATCCTAGGGATTGGAATGGCGGTCAAAACCAATCAAAACAAAACAAGCAACAATCACAAAAGCCGCCATACACATACTCTGTGAGTAAAGGAACCAACAGAACACTGAGCGGAAACCAGGGCTCCCCCAGCCAGGAGCCCCGAAATCACACAATGTAAGCCACACGGGCAACAAGACTCACAGAATTGGGGCAGACCAGAAGCTAGCAATGGCAATGCCATGTAGCAAATGGAAAGGTGATACAAGACACGGTGACAGTGTAAAAACTGAGCTATGGTGAAAAGGTGATGGACGCGTATCTATCACGGCTCTCAGGGTCCTCTCACGCTCAGATGTCCTTGAAAAGCATCATCGTCATTGGAAGCTGCAAAGCGCTCTTGTGGTGCATACTCCAAAACCCAATGCGATCAAGTTAGCGGATCGCAAAACTTGACAGCATTGACGCAGACTTGCAAGCGCAGCTCCTTCACCAAGAGCTGATGGTTCAAGTGAAATGTTCGGTAGAGGTTCTAGAAGGGCTTCTGTAGGTATGGCTGCACAGTGCACGGATGTGAAGGTAAACTCTTGTCGCTGTCCTGAGGCCCAGGCAGCCAAGGTGCTCCTCTAACAAACCTGAGTAGGGTCCCAGTTCAAACAACAACACTAAAAGTCAACAAGACACCGAAAGGAGACAGAGAGGAAGAGAGGAGAGGGAAGGGGCAGATTTTTTTTTCCGTCCAACGCCTCTTGGCTTTTGCCAGATCGTTCAACACGTTTAGTTGCATGTTGCTTAGAAACAGTAAATTAGCGAATTATTGCATACACATAGCCGCCTTCTGGTTGGGGGCCACAAAAGTGAACTGGTATGGGAAGGAGAGGGAAGGGGCAGAAGAGAGAAGCAACAAGTGGCAGGAGAGGCATCCATAAGCCGCTCTCGCGGAAACGAGCTGGTGGAGTGGGACTCGCAGAACAAAGGCCGACTCAGCGGGGTGACGACAGACACCAAAACAACAAGCAAATCATGGTGGAGAGGGCAGAATCCCACACAAGAGCACAAGGAACGGAGCAAACCGCAACAAACGCGGGCTCCAAAGTTGTGTGGCAGCCACACCCCTTTTGTGTGGGATGGACGCGTCCGCAATTCGGCGCGCAGAGCGAGTGTTGGCTTCAAATTGTTTTCAATCCGGAGCTTCTTGGAGCTAGCCTGACTTGTGAAGGACCCGTCCTGCTGGGGCATCAACATTAACAGTCCAGTGAGAGAACATACTGGGGAGGTCCGCATTTGCTATGATGTTGACGCTGATGTTTGTGGCCTGATTACTTGAACTGGAGAGGCCCGCATTTGCGTGACCCTTCTGAATGACAGTCAGAAGTAAAAGCCGTCCAAATGACCTCTTGGACTCCTGAGCTGGCATAAGTGCATGTGACAGGTTCTCCCTCGAAACAAAGATAAAAGTGCAGATGCTGCAAAGAATTATTATCTTATTTTTCTCAAGCATTGTTTTCGAGGGGTGCGGGGGAACGTGCCCAAATTTGAGAATTGTGGCAGACAAGGTTCTAGTCTAACCACTTCGGATCGAAAAACAGCGCGGTCAGTTTTTATTTTGCGTTCTAAAAAATGACAGAGAAAAACAGGGTGCAACTTTTGAAGTCTGAATAGGATTTTTGGGTTTAGTACCCGACATGGGCCTGTTTCAAATTGCGGCACGCCGTATGTTTCCCTGTCCTCTTTAGCAACTGCGCAGATCCACTTGAGAGCGAGCCCTAGCAGATACAAGATAAGAAGAACCATCCAGTCATTGCCCAGCGCTTTTGTGGCTATCGACAAGCAGACAGCCTTGCATGATAATTACAATTCATCTTTTTGCTGCGATTGAACGTGTGTAACGACCTGGCGGAAGCCATGAAGGCGTTGGACGGAAAAAAAAAACATCCAGTCATTGCCCAGATGATCCAGCCGGACACAAGCGATGATACAGCACCTACGGAGGCTACAGCAAGTTCCTCCAGAAGCTACACCCAACGAGCCGGAAAAGCACGCCCTCCCACATACACAAATATCGCCATGCACTGATGAAGAGCATAATCTTCCATACCATGAAGACTATTGGCAAGAGTACTAGTGCACTGCAATTCAGCTATGAGAGCAAACCACAATGATGGAGCTATGAGAGATGTCCTTGTAGGATATCTCTCACCGCCCCTCACTCTGGTCTTTGGTCGCGTGAACTGCCTTTGGAACAGCGCCCATCCAATAAGCACCTTTGAAAATGTGCACGGAAAGCCCCTAAGAGTATGATGATTGGAAAAACACTATTTCTTCCGTAGCCATTTTGGCTCAAGCGAATAGAGGGGTTTCCCAGCCCTTAGGTAGGAGTCTAAAACTGGTACTGTACTCTACGTCAAGTGTCCTCTTTATCCCTTACTGATTTGGCTCTTGGGTGGCTCCAAATTGTCTTTGCTTGGTTTATTGGCCTTACTCGTCTCTATCTCCTGATCTTACATTGTCCTGTTTCTTCTTGCTCTTTTTTCTTGCTCTTTTGGTACCTGGCTTTTCTGGCCATAGACTGGTCCAGGACTGTCAGTGCCTCCCTTCCTCCTTTTTCGTCTGTTCCGGGTGCCCTCTGCCCTTGCTCTTTTCTCATTTGTCTTCCGCTGATCTTTGCTTTAGGCGTATTCTCCTTTACGTTGACCTGGGTTGTCTTTTCCCGATTTTGGTCTTCCATCCCCCTTCTCCCACGCCTCTTCTGGCTCTTCGTTTCCCTCGGGTGTTGTGCCTGGTCCTTCTGGCCAAAGACTGGTCCAGGATTTCCAGCACCGCCCTTACTTTCCCCCTCTTTTTGGCTTGCTGTACTGCACTTATACCTCCCCCCTTCCCTCTCGGTACTCCCTTACCTCATAAGTGTCCCAGTTCTGGCCGCAGACGTGTCAGGGGTATCACTCCGCTGGTCCCCCAAAACCCCTTTTCACCCGGCACTGTCTCTGGCCGTAGACTGGTTCAGGGGCTGTTGCCTTCCAACAATGTTCATGGAACTTCTTACTAGACAGCAAGCTGAGCAAACGTGGTTCGAACCTGACCCCAGAGCACAATTTGATGACCTGTTGGAAGCGCTGGGTCTGTATAAAGATATTTCCACTGAGTATGGTTTGAACCAGACTGTCCATCACCAGTGGCGATTTGGAGACCCCCACAAGAAGTCTGGCGAACCTGATAGGCACGACTATGAGATCAAGGTAGTGAATGGTGTGGAGGTTGCACCG